>Ga0115012_10001718_pt1 | contig 12688 bp, 6 predicted proteins | sample TroAtlMetagenome_FD_88706 | JGI IMG/M metagenome (GOLD analysis project Ga0115012, IMG submission 88706) | Marine eukaryotic phytoplankton communities from Atlantic Ocean - Tropical Atlantic ANT10 Metagenome | ecosystem: Environmental > Aquatic > Marine > Oceanic | place: Tropical Atlantic Ocean...
GAGCGATTTTTGTCCTACTCAGGCCTCGTGAAAAACCCCCTTCATGGCCTCCTCCTCGCAGGAGGGAAAAGCACCCGCATGGGCCGTGATAAGGCCGACCTGATGGTTGTTGACGGTCTCTCCATGCGCGACAGAGGAATGAAACTGCTCGGAGGAGTTACCGCAAAGTCCTTTCTGGCCATCGCGGGAGATGACGACCGGCAGTATCATCACCTGACCATTCAGGACCTGCGAGAGAATGCCGGCCCGATGGCTGGACTGGAATCCGCTTTCCGTCATTCGCCGGAAGCGGCCTGGCTTGTCACTGCCTGTGACCTTCCTTTCCTCACCGCACCCACCCTGGAATACCTGGTGGAGTCTAGGGATCCGACTAGCGATGCGACCTGCTTTACCAGCCGCTTCGACGGTAAGCCCGAACCCCTTTGCACGATTTACGAGCCCTCCTCTCATTCTTCTCTGGAAAGAATGCTCTCCGGGGGAGTCCGGTGTGCACGACGATTCCTCTTCAGCCTGACACGCAAGGAAATCGAACTGCCCGAGCTATCCGCTCTAGACAATTGTAACCGCCCTGAAGATCTTGAAGAAGCACGTCTGAGCCTTAATCACGGGCGAACTCTTAAAAACGTTCTGGTTGAATACTGCGGCGTCCTGAGGGAAGACGCAGGCTGCGATTCCGAAGAGTTCCAGACCCGCTCGGTCACAGCCGCGGGTCTGTGGGAAGAACTGCGTATGTCCCGTAGGCTTTCCCTGGAAATCGATTCCGTGAAAATCGCTATCAATGATGAATTCAGGTCCTGGAATCAGCCTCTTACTGAAGAGGACAAAGTCACCCTTTTTCCTCCCTTTGCGGGAGGCTAGATCCATGTTCTGCCTTACCTCAGAACCGATAGACCCAACCACTCTGCGGGATGCGGCGAACAACCCTCATGCCGGCGCGGTATCAATCTTCGAAGGACTGGTCCGGAATCATCACCAGGGCCGAAAAGTGCTCCGATTGGAGTATGAAGCCCATGGCCCGGTGGCAGAGAAGGAGGGACGGATCATCCTGCAGGAGGCGATAGAGAAATTCGATCTAGATTACGCTGGAGCAATACACCGCACCGGCCCTCTCGAGATTGGCGAATGTGCTGTCATGGTAGTAGTTTCTGCTCCACATCGCAGCGAAACATTTGATGCCTGTCGCTTTGTCATCGATGAAGTCAAACAGCGCCTCCCTATCTGGAAGAAGGAGTTTTACACCGATGGATCCAGTGACTGGGTGGGATGCGAAGGCTGCAGGGGGAAGCACCAGCACTGACCTTGCAGTATGACCAAGATCAACTAATTTAAGGAGGTGCGCCGTTTCTATCTCATCTTCGTCTTCTGCCTCTCTGCGCAGGGCTCGGCACTCTCAGCGCCAGTTCCGGATCTTGAGATTTTATTCCTCGATGCTGCAATGTGGGATAAGCCGGTCGGCGAAGTCCTCCGTGACCGTAAGCCCCTTGGCTTTCACTGGCTCTCCAAGGAGCGCAACGATGCACGAAGCACCCAGCGAGGCCTGAAACTCTGGAGTCTCCCGGTCGGCGAAACGATTCTACGGAGCCGGGATGACAAACTGCATTCCTTTGACATCTCAATCTATAATCGGGGTGATAATGGGGAAATGGAGCAGGAGCGATTTAAGGAGCTGACCGAAAAATGGCACGGTCTACTCATGGAGAAAACCAGCCTTGAGGGAGAAAAAATGAACCGGGCCCAGAAAGGGAGTGTTGTATCAGCCGATCGCTGGGTGTGGAAGTGCCCCGGAGCTTTTCTCGTTCTCACCTCCAGTAAGTCCAGAGCCTCCAGAGGTTACACCCCTGAATTCCTGAAGCTCAGCCTTGTCTCTGTAAAATACGGTAAGGAGATCTACGAGCAGAGGTCTGGCCTGACAAAAAGCATGGCAAGACGCCGGGACCTTATTGCCAACAGGGTAAGCGCACCTAACGGCGATATCTTTGTGCAGGGTGTTCCCATGGTGGATCAGGGCCGTAAGGGATATTGCGCGGTAGCCAGCGCGGAGCGCGTCTTCCGATATTACGGCCTGCCCGTGGATCAGCACGCGATGGCCCAGATTGCCGAAAGTAGTGCCCAGGGGGGAACGAATCCCGCCAACATGATTGCGGCCCTTAAGAAAGTCGCGGGCCGGACAAAGACTCGACTCCTTGTCCATTATGAAATCGAGGATCGCAAGGTCAGATCCGAGATGAAGGCCTACAACCGCTTGATCCGGAAAAACAAGGAGGGAAAGGAGTTTCGCGAAGGCGCTGTAACCCCTTATCAGTATTTCCTCTCAAATTGCCATGGACCGACTCTACGCGAGGTCCGCGCCAAGGGTACTGCCTTCGATCGATTTCGAAAACAGATCAGGGACACTATAGATACTGGCACACCCCTGCTTTGGGCCTTGCAGGTTGGCGTCTTCCCGGAGCGGGGCATTCCCCAGCAGGGTGGAGGACACATGAGGTTGATTATTGGGTATAATTCGAAAACTGATGAGGTCCTTTATACCGATTCATGGGGGCCGGGTCATGAATTTAAGCGTATGAGTGCGGCCAACGCCTACACGGCCACAATGCACCTCATCACCCTCAAGCCCTCTCAGTAGAGGTGGATAAAAAGGATCCGGAATCGGACACCAGTGCACTTGGTTGTGTCTTCTCTGGCAGCTGGACGTTACTTTCTCTCCCGCTTTGGATCGCTGCCTTTGCGCTTCTTGCTGTGTCCACGATGTGGACCTCCAGACTTTTCGCCATTGCGCTCATCTGCCTTCTTCCTATACCCCTGAATCTCCTGCACTGGCGGAGAACCAGCCGGAAAATTGTTGCTGGCCTCCTCCTTGTGGCCGGTTCATCTGCGCTCCTTGTCTGCAAACAACAGGCACAGAAAGCGCCCGGCAAACAAGGGGACGCTGCACGCCTTGTTTACCATGAGAATGTTTCCGGCTTATTTGGTGTAGCGAACCTTGTTGCAGAAGTTGACCAGTTCGCCCTGCGTTCTTACGTGATGGCCGCCACCAATCCAGATTTGAGCTGGCAACGCGCCTCTGATCTTCGCCGCATAACGAATGATCTCTATCATGATCTTTCACTGGATCCCCAGCTTTCATCTCTCCCCTCCCTGCTGGGATCTACCTACCGGGAGATACTTGGACTCAAGCCCTCTCCTGGATCTCTGTTTACTTATATCCCCAGCTCGTCGAGTTCGGGAGAACCGGGAAAGAAGATCGCAATTGTTCTCCTGCACGGTAGCCTCGGAAACTTTCAGGGATCGTGGTTGCTTTGGAAGAAACTCGCAGATTCCACCGGCGTGGCGATCGTTGCCCCAACCTTTGCCACAGGAAAGTGGAGTCAGGAAGGAGGGCGGGCAGCCATCGCGCGAGCCCGGGAGTTTTGTATCCAGCATCCGGATATTGACGAAGAAAGGCTTGTTCTCGCTGGCATTTCCGAAGCCGGAATCGGGGTTCTACATGAAGCAGCAGTGGCACCGCGCGAATGGGAGAAACTGCTTCTGATCTCTCCGTTCATCGAACAACAAACTATTAACTCCCAACCATTCATTGATGGTTGGCGTGATCGAAAGGCCATGATCATTACCGGCGAGCAGGACACCTCAGCTTCTGGGAAATCGATCCGCGCGGCGCAGGCAACCATGGAATCCTTCAAAATGCGTCTCACCACTCATTACCTTCCATCCGACGACCCTTTTCTCTTTCTCTCGGAGTGGAGCTCACTACAGGAGCTGATTCAGCCTTGGCTGGTAAAGCCGTAAAGCGCAATCCTTGCCCGCTTCTTCTGGGTGACGGAAAGGCAGTTCGCCCATAAACCGCAGCCCAAATCTGCTGCGACAACTGCACGCGCCGACCCTTTCACCGGGATCATCTCCAAAACTTCTCTAGGCGAGAATCTCCTTAATCACGTGCCCATGGACGTCCGTGAGTCTGCGATCAATACTGTTGTGTCGTACGCTCAGGCTCTCGTGATTGATTCCCAGCTGGTGCAGCATGGTTGCGTAGACGTCGTAGACCTGCGTGGGGTTGTTCCGGTCCAGCGGCTTGTAGCCCCACTGGTCGCTTTCACCGTGGGTTACTCCACCCTTGATCCCTCCACCGGCAAACCAGTTGGTGAAAACGAATGGATTGTGATCACGGCCTTTCTGGCCTTGCGTGCTTGGCATGCGTCCAAACTCGGTCGTCCAGTGGATGATCGTATCCTCAAGCAGACCCCGCTGCTTCAGATCCTGGATCAGACCTGCCGCTCCACGGGCCATTCCAAGGGCCAGGGAAGGATGATCGCGAGTCATATCCTCATGACTATCCCAGTTGCGACGCGGAAAACTGTTGTCATTACCACTCCAGATCTGGACATAGCGAACCCCTCTTTCAATCAGCCTGCGCGCGATGAGACACTTACGCCCGAAATATTCGGTTTCTTCCGCAGGATTGATCTCCTTGGGATATTTCGTCTTTGGATTATCCAGACCGTACATCTTCAGGATGTGGTTCGGCTCCTTGGAAATATCCAATGCTCTCGTTGCTGAGAGTTGCAGGCGAGCGGCCAATTCGTAGCTTCGTATCCGCGCATCAAGGCGTGGATCCCCGGGACGGCTTTTACTGTGGCGCTTGTTCAACTCGTTGATCAGATCAATTCCTTCCCGGTGACTGACTTCGGAAACGTAGTCCGCATGAGGGTGAAGGTCCTCGATGGGGTTCTCACGTTGGGGAAAGATCGTGGTGCCTTGGGTGTGGGTAGGAAGGAAGGCAGAACCCCAGTTCTTTGGTCCATTGGAAGCAAAACCTCGATGGTCGGGCAGCACCACGAAGGTCGGAAGGTTTTCATTTTCAGAACCCAGTCCATAACTCACCCAGGAGCCAGCTCCGGGGAAACCAGGCAATTGAAACCCGGTGGCCTGCAGATAGGTCGCCTGACTATGAACTCCGGTCTTACCGACCAGATTGTGAACAAAAGCGATGTCATCGGCCACTTCACCCAGCGGAGCCACAATGTCGCTCATCAACTTCCCACATCCCCCGTAAGACTTGAACTCAAATGGCGACTTCATCCACGGTCCAAGCCCATTTTGAAAGGCTTCCACGTGTTCGCCAAAATCCGACTTCTGACCATGCCGTTTGACCAGCTCGGGCTTGAAATCAAACATATCGAGATGGCTTGCAGCACCAGCCATGAATAGCTGAATAACCCGTTTTGCCCGGGGAGGGTGATCCAGTGCCGGACTGGTCGCGGCGGACAGAGGATCCCTCGCCAGCATGGACGCAAGAGCCAAACCACCAAAGCTGGACTGCTTGAGAAAATCTCTGCGGGATTCCTTGTGAGTCATGTCAGTCAAGATAGGTAAACTCGGAAAGATTAAACAAGGCACGGCAGAGGTTTTGCAGACCATGTTTACGGGCATATCCCAGCAGTAAATCGGCCTCTTCTTTTGCCGGCACTCTCCCGGTGACCAGAACATGCCCTCGCCTGACCTGCCGGGCCATATCTGACTCCTCCTGTTCGAGTCGGGTGGCAAAATGACGTGCCATCACCACACTGAATTTGTTGTTTAACAGGCTAAGAGCCTGCAAGGCAGTGAGCGTCTCGTTGCGTTTTGGCGTACTCTGGGAGGAGTCGGCACAATCCAGAGTCGTCATGAAGGGATTAGGCTGCGAGCGAACAATAAAGCGATAAATCGAACGGCGGTGGCTTTTGGAATCCTCTGGATTGAACTTATGATATTCGTAGTGGGGAGAGTGAGCAGTCTTTTCCAGAGCGAAGAGATAATAGCCCGGACCCCCCATCTCGAGATTGAGCTTTCCGCTGACTGAGAGAACCGCATCCCGGATTTCTTCCGCAGAAAGTTTCCTGCGGTTCATCCGCCAAAGCAGGCGGTTCCCCGAATCTGACCGGGCAAACTCTTCGTTCCCAGCCGAGGACTGCTGGTAAGCAGCGCTCATCACCAAAAGCTTGTTCAGCTTCTTGAACGACCCGCCCTGATCCCTGAAATACAATGCGAGCCAGTCGAGCAACTTGGGATGGCTGGGGAGCTGGCCAAGCTCACCAAAATCATTGGGAGAGGCAACCAGCCCCTCACCGAAATGCCACTGCCAGACTCGGTTGGCAATGACCCGCCAGGTCAGCGGGTGATCCTTACGAACCAACCACTTCGCGAGGGCGGCCCGGCGGTCGGATTCGCCATGATCCGCGGGCAGATTGAATTGCCATGGCTCTTCCTTGAAAATGGGCAGAGTGCCGGGACTGACCTCTTTACGGGGCTGGGTCACCTCGCCTCGATGGAGAAAACGAATGACACGCGGATTCCCATTGGTTGGCTTGAACTGCCCCTCTCCCTTGAAATGAGTAGCAGCCGCATAAACCATATTGCCCCTGGGCAGCTTTTTCATGACCTCACTCGTCTTCCGGATTTCACCCTCAAGATTCTTCAGGCGCTTCTTTCGTTCCTCCGTATGGAGTCTGGCCAGCAGGCCCTCTTTCTTCCTTTCGAGCCGGGCGAGGCTGGCCACGGACTCTCTGTCCTCCCCCCGCGCCCAGATACCATCGGTCAGGTTGGATCTTCGCCATCGGATTGGAGCCTCCACCGAGTCCAAGGAGGACACCTTGCTCTTAAGAGCACGATTGCCGCCTGCACTGTCCAGGACTTCAACTTCAGCCAGGGCAAAATTGTAGTCGTTGGCAGCACGTCTCGCCAACTTTGTGGCACGCACACGTAGAAACCGCGCAGAGGATTCCGTTTGATATTCGAGGGGTATGAGACCGGGATTGGGAAAGTCACTGCCGGACTTGTCCACTAAAACCTGCGAGCGAGAGAAGTCCTCGCGGTTGGATGCAATAATCTGGAAGCGAACAGGGAAGCCAAAGCCTGCACCGATATTGTTGAAACTGTCATGACAGGCATGCAGCACGACTTTTTCAATATCAACTCGTTCACCCAGGTCGATCTGCACCCACTTCTCCAGGTCCGAAGAGGACTCCACCTTACTGTGGTAACCAAACTCGGGACGCTTGCTGGCGGGGTTCGATTTCTTCTTCAAAGCCTCAATGGTGGATTCAAGGGTGCTCAACTCCTCTCCGCCCTCTTTCTTAATCGCCCCCTCAATGCCACCTTTTTCAGCACGCAGAGCAACAAGATCCTGTGTCAGCTGAGATCGGCGTTTTTCTATCTGAGGATCACTGCCATAATTGCGCTCGGCCTTATCCACTGCTGCAAATACCGATTGCAGGCTATAATAGTGCTCCTGCGTATAGGGATCTCCCTTATGGGCATGACAGCGGGCACACTGGATGGTCACAGCGCAGAAGGTATTGAAGACATTGGTAACCATGTCGTCTCGATCCAGGTTACGAGCCACCTTCCCGTCTATCTTCGATTCAGGAACCTCGGCATGTCCAATGAAGTCCCACGGTCCCGCCGCCAGAAACCCGAGGCCAAGGATCCCATCCTGGGTATCCGGGTAGAGACTGTCTCCAGCAACCTGCTCCTGTATAAACCGGCCATATGGTTTGTCCTCATTGAAAGAGCGGATAACATAATCACGATAAGGCCACGCATTTGGCCGCAGCTTGTCTTTATCGTAGCCACAGGTATCCGCATACTTGGCCACGTCCAGCCAGTGTCGGGCGAAGCGCTCTCCATAGCGAGGCGAGGCAAGTAGCCGATCGACCAGAGCTTCATAGCTTTTATCGGGATCCTTCTCATAGGCCCTCAGAAACTCTTCTGTTTCCCTTGGGGTCGGCGGCAGGCCTGTCAAGTCGTGGGTCACCCGACGAATGAGCACAAGTGGTGTAGCCCTTTTTGAAGGATGGAGGCCGTTAGCTTTCAGCTTGGCCAGAATAAAGCGGTCGACCTCATTACGGATCCATTCTCTGGATTCTGGAACTTCTGGTTTTAGTAGCGGCTTTCGAGACCACCATTCTTCACCCTCTGGACTGCCTGTGCCCACCGGGCCCAGCAGGATCCAGAGAAGCAGCAGAAGGAGTGTTCGCAAGCGAATCATCGGAAGACCTACCAGTACCATAAATCGAGGCACCCGCCAGCCCTCACTTTATCGCTCCAAGGAGTGAGTCCGGATTTCCAAGATGACGCGTTGGGGCCATGGCCCCAACGCGACGGCAGCTCAATTCTGTAAGCTGGACGCTCCACCCGCCCGCTCAGGGCGTGGCCATACGCACATTGTCAATGGAAAGCCCGCTAAAGGCATCCGGACTGCTATCGCTCACGAAGTTAAACTCAATTACCACGCTCTCTCCGATCGCCTCTGCCACTACCGGGATTGTCTGGGCGACCCAGTCCGCATCAAAAAAGGTCATATCGATCACAGTTTCCTCCCCGAGCTGTAACAGGTCCGAGGCACGCAGGAAACGTAGAGATGCGAATTCACCGAAACCGTCACCATCACGGTAGGCATCGAAGCTCAATTCCGCCGCCGCTACACCTGTCAGGTCAATGGCAGGAGACCGCAGAGAAATATCGGAATCCGTCCCAAAGTCTCCCAGGTTCGTAGTCCACGCGTTGATGGAGTCGTCCGCGCCGCTCAGGGGTCCCGTACTGCCATTGGGCGTTCCCCGCTCCCAATTGGTGTTGCCGTTGGCATCATTCACAATCGCCACCCATCCTGTGTCGGTCTCAAAATCATCTTCGAACAGAGGAGGTGCAGGAATCTGGAAAACCTTATAGAAGGCCTCGGCTTCTGCAGCCGAAACATCTACCACCAAGGAGGTAGTCTCATCTGGACCAGCCTGAACACCCGTGAGTATGCGAGGCCATGTCGCAGGGTCCCCGCTGAGGTCCAGACTCTTTGCGATCTCAAAAACCTGTCCCGGAAGAGATTCCCAAGTCAGTTCCGTGATATCTGCTGACTCGTAATGGTTTACATCGATCAACTTCACCTCTGGGATGACCGTCCCCACAATCTGGATGGCGTGAATTCCCGAGTTACCGGATCCCCGGTTAACTTGGACCGAGAAATCGGATTCGGTTTGCCCTCGGAAGACGCAGTAGTTGGCGTTGGGATTGCCGATTCCTTCATCCTCAGTCAGGAGGTAGTCTGCCGGAGAAAAGCCAGCACCTCCCGGAGCGTTTGAGAACGTTGAGAACGAGAATGTCTGCCCAGCGGTACTACTCTCGATCGCGCCAGTTCTAGCATTCCCATCACTCCCAAAGTAGACGTAGACGTCATACGCCGCATAAGGAATTCCCGACAGGTCGATCGTACAGAATCCATCAGCGTTGATATTGTCGATATAGCCATTCATCAACTTGGCATCGGGATCTGTATTCCCGTTGGTCGTATTCCACGTCCCATTGGAAGCCCAGCTCACCGTCACCCCACTGGGAGCCCCATCGCTGTCCGCCAGACTGCCCGCAACCGGGCTGATGAGGTCTGCCTCTGTCCCGCTGGCCCCGGCGACTGCATCAATACCACCCGCCGTATTATTCCAGTTGACCTGTGCAACATCTGGATGACCCGCCACTTCATCAGGGGCCAGCGCGGCGTTCAGGTCACGATGGCTGATGAAATTGACACCTATGCTATTACCAGTACCCCTCGGCCGGCTGTCCGCACTGGTAGGATCTGTACCTAACTCAATCTCAAGAGAGTCACTTACTCCATCCCCATCGCTGTCACTACTGTTAGGGTCCGTGACAAAAGGATCCGCAGCAGCCTCTGCCCCATCCGTGAGACCATCGTCATCACTATCGTCATCAAGAGGGTCTGTGCCGGTATCCGTTACGCTGGCAAAGATCCCTGTCGCTGTTTCCACTCCGTCAACAAGACCGTCTCCGTCACTGTCATCGACCTGCGGATCCGTTCCGCGCGCCAACTCGTCGCCATTGTCTGAGCCATCATTATCCGGGTCCCCATCCGGCCCGTTGTTAACGTCGATGGATCCGTCATCCGCGCTGCTCAGGCCGTTAGCCTCTTCCCACGCATCTGGCAGGCCATCCTCATCGGCGTCTGCGGGCGGAGCCGTCCCTACGATCTGTATCCCATGAATCCCAGAGTTCGCTGAACCCCGGTTAATCTGAACAGAAAAAGAGGAGGAGTTCTGTCCTCTGAAGACACAGTAGTTCGCAGACGGGTTTCCGTTGGCGTCATCCTCGGTCAGGAGGTACGAATCCGGGAAGAGGCCTCCCTGCTGGGAGTTGGTGCTGTAAGAGATGATCTCTCCCGCCGTCGCGCTCTCGACCCAGCCGGTGCGTCCATTTCCATCACTTCCAAAATACACATACACGTCATAGTTGGGATATGTGATATTCTCGAAATCGACCCGGCAGAACCCCTCCGCGTTGATATTGTCGATATAGCCATTCATCATCTTGTTGTCCCCCGAGCTTCCTCCATTGTTGGTGTTCCAGGTTCCGTTGGAACTCCATGTCACCGTTACTCCGGTAGGCACCCCTTCACTGTCGACCAAGCTCCCGGGGGCAGGGCTCAAAAGTGTAGTTTCATCACCATTAGCTCCTCCTGCCGCATCAATACCTCCATTCGTATTGTTCCAATTACTCTGTGCCACGTCAGGGTGGCCCGCCACATCCTCGGGAGCCATCTGGGCAATAGCGAGATCCCGGTCACTGTTAAAATTAATCCCGATGCTGCTTCCCGTTCCCTGAGGGCGACTGTCTGGGTCAGTGGGGTCCGTTTCCAGCTCCAGCTCCAGCGCATCCCCTACCCCATCTCCATCAGTGTCACTAAGGTTGGGATCCGTTATAAAAGGGTCCGCGGCAACTTCCGCTCCGTCGAGGAGACCATCATCATCGCTATCATCATCCAGAGGATCAGACCCAGCATCAGTCGCTCCGACAAACGTACCTCCTCCGGTCTCAACACCATCGGAAAGACCATCTCCATCACTATCGTCATTCTGCGGGTCGGTCCCTCGTGTCAGTTCCTCCAGATTGTCGGAACCATCATCATCAGGATCCCCCGCGGGACCGTTGCTCGCATCGACCGATCCATCATCGGTGGGAGAAAGTCCGTTTGCCGTCTCCCAGCCATCGGGTAATCCATCATTATCTCCATCCTCGGGGGGAGCTTTTGATACAATCTGGATTCCATGAAAACCCGAGTTACTGGAGCCCCGGTTGACCTGTGCAAAGAAGGTGGGAGAGCTCTGGTCTCGAAAGACACAGTAGTTGGCAGGAGGATTACCGGCACCCTCATCCTCGGTCAGGACATAGATTCCCGGGAATCCCCCGGCCTGCTGGGAATTCGTACTGTAGGAAAATATCTGCCCCGCAGTGGTGCTTTCGATTGCACCGGTCCGCTCATTGCCGTCACTGCCAAAGTAGACATACACATCATAGCTGGCATACGTGATATTGGTTACCTCGACGGTGGCTCCCACCCCAGTGTGGTCAATATAGCCATTCATCAACTTATTGTCCCCGGAAGTAGTTCCATTGTTGGTGTTCCAAGTCCCGTCGGAGGTCCAGGCCACCTGTGCTCCGGTGGGAGCCCCATCACTGTCAACCAACGTTCCCGGGGTCAGCCCAAGGAGATTGGTTGCGTTACCGATGGCTCCACCGTTTGTGCTATTCCAATTGGCTTGGGCTACATCAGGGTGACCCGCCACCTCATCGGGCGCTAGTTCGGCAGTCAGATCACGGTCACTTGTGAAATTAATCCCGATCGACTGTGCGTGAACACAAACCGGGAGGGCGAGGGCGAAAACTGCCCCTTGCAAGCATTGGATTTTCATTGGATTTTAGACTCCGTGTAGTGTGGCGATTACGTCAATCACGACAAGATGTTATAAAGAAAAAATGGAATAACTCGCTCACTACCAATGATGCATCTCTCGAGGTGCCTCCTGTGGCGATCTATTGATCCGCACCGGAAGGCTCTCTAGACGAAAAAGCCCATGACACCGTCAGGTGACATGGGCTTATAAATGAAAAAGGAACCCTACTTGCGACGACGGCGCATCATGAGCAAACCTCCCACCCCAATGAGGAGACAGGAAGAGGGCTCAGGAATCAGGTTTCCGACGATCTGGACTCCGTGGAAGCCCGAGTTGGAGCTCCCGCGGATCAAGTCGAAAGTCTGCGCATCCCCGGTCAAACCGGAGAACAAAGCATAGTTAGCGTCAGGATTACTTCCATCCGTACTGGTAGTCTGCACAAACGGGAAGGGCTCGACCCCTCCCTGATTGGAAAAGGTCGAAAAGTCGAAGGTCGCTCCGGGACCCGCTACCGCACCAGTCCGCCCATTCCCATCACTGCCAAAGTAGACATAGACATCATAGCTACCCGCAAACATTGCACTCAGGCCAGTAAGGTTAATCTGGGCTGCTCCCCCTGCGTTAATGGCATCAACGTATCCATTCATGAGGATATTATCGCCGTTTCCCGCGCCGTTGTTGGTGTTCCATGTTCCGTTGGAAGACCAGTCTACCGTTACTCCGTTGTTCACCAGCGTCCCCGTCGCTCCAGCGGTGGCATTACCTCCTCCGTCGGTATTGACCCATCCAGTGGAGGGCACTACCCCGGCCACTGTGGTTGAGGTCATTACCGCAGTGGCATTGTCACGGTCACTGTTGAAGCTGAAGCCAATCGATGCGGCAGAGAGAGAGGCAGCTGCACCCAAAAATACAACGAGCGCGATGAGGGTTTGTGAAACTTTCATACTAACAGGGCTTATCTTCAATGGATTACA
>Ga0115012_10001720_pt1 | contig 12682 bp, 13 predicted proteins | sample TroAtlMetagenome_FD_88706 | JGI IMG/M metagenome (GOLD analysis project Ga0115012, IMG submission 88706) | Marine eukaryotic phytoplankton communities from Atlantic Ocean - Tropical Atlantic ANT10 Metagenome | ecosystem: Environmental > Aquatic > Marine > Oceanic | place: Tropical Atlantic...
AATCGAACTTGCGGTCGGGTAGAAAAGTTTGCCGCTGTCCAACCCTGCGACCGCGTACGGACGGCGGTGCCGCCCTACCGGTCAGTTGTAGGCCAGATGCGCTGCGATCGATTCGCGCCAGGCGGCTTCGTCCGCGCTGGCGACCCGGTCGAGATCGTCGGGAACGGCTTCACTGTCGTCGACCCATTCGCGCAGCACCGAACCCCCGTTGATCACATCGATCGCCAGGCGGTCGAGTTCGTATTCGTAAGGGAAATCGCGCCAGATCGGATAGTCGGGATAGAGAGCGCGGATGGCCTTGAAGGCCAGCGCCTGCAATCGCCACGGGCGGAACGCGTGGTGATCGTAGAACTTGCCCTCGGCATGGATCATCAGCCCGTTGCACAGCGCGCCCGCGTGCTTGTGGAAAGTCGGTTCGAACCAGCATTCGCGAAGCGCCGAACCGCGCATCCAGACCGGTGCCAGACGATGCATTTCGGCCAGCACTGCCTTGGCATCCACGTCGGGCGCCCCGAACAGGACTTCCAGCGGCCGGGTCGTCCCCCGGCCCTCGCTCAGCGTGGTGCCTTCGAGCATGACGGTGCCGGCATAGGCCCGCGCCATGTTGAGGCTGGCCGCATTGGGGCTCGGATTGATCCAGATGCGGCTTTCGGGCCAGCCATAGCCGGGGGCACGGCCGGGCGACCAGCCCTGCATCTCGATCACCTGCAGATCCACGTCGAGCTTGAAATGCGCGACGAACCAGCGCGCCATTTCGCCCATGGTCAGCCCGTGGCGCATCACCATCGGCGCGGCTCCGACGAAGCTCTCCTGACCGGGTTCGAGCAGGGTTCCTTCCACCGGCCCACCGGCGGGATTGGGGCGGTCGAGCACCCATACGGACTTACCCGCCTTCGCCGCCTCCTCGAGCAGATACAGCAGCGTGGTGACGAAGGTGTAGATCCGGCAGCCGAGGTCCTGCAGGTCGAACAGGAAGACGTCGGCGCTGTCCATCATCTGCGCGGTGGGGCGCCGTACTTCGCCGTAGAGGCTGAAAACGGGGATGCCGTAGTGCGGATCGACTTCGTCCCCGGTCTCGACCATGTTGTCCTGCTTGTCGCCCTTGAGCCCGTGCTGCGGACCGAAGGCGGAGGTCACATTGACCCCGCGGTCGATCAGCGCGTCGAGCGAATGCGTGAGGCCCGCGGTTACCGAGGCTGGATGCGCGACCAGCGCGACCCGGCGCCCTTCCAGCGGCTTGCGCAGTTGCTCTTCCGTGACGAGCCGATCGATGCCGAATTTCATGGCGCGCTAGCTGCCCCAAGCCGCGCGGTGAAGCAAGACGGATCGTGGAAATCGGGCGCCTCTCTGCCATGAGCGAGCGCCCAGTAGCTCTTGTGCCCGCCGGTCTCCTCGATCACGCAGCTTATGCCCATCGCGCATTCCGTCTGCGGCAGCCCCGCGGCGGGCAGCGCGGCATCGAAGATCGCGAACTTGCCGCCCGGGCGCATCGTGCAGACCGCATCGCGGGGCATCGGCCATTCGCTCATGCCGTCGCGCGGGGCCGAGAAGCGGTAGGCATTCCAGCGCTCGGAGGGCGACAGATTGAATTCGTGATAGGCGGTGTCCCCATCGGGCCGCAGGAAGAGCTCGAAGCAGGTGGTCTGCCACAGTCCGTCGGCGCGTCCCTTGCCGGCAAATCCGGGGAGGACGAGATCATGCGCAGCCTCGATCCGCCAGCGCAGCGTCAGCCAGTTGGCATCGTGCGCGGTCACGCGCGCCTCCACCGCCGTTACCCCCAGTGCAGGGCATGCCGGATGCGGTTCCAATCGATAGATTTGCATGCCGCCCCTTACCTGCTAGCGCGCGCCTCGTCATGAACAACTATACGTCCGAACTCATGCGCGTGCTCGACGAGCGCGGCTATATCCACCAGGTCACCGATGCCGCAGGGCTCGATGCGCTTGCCGCCAGGCAGATCGTCCCCGGCTATATCGGTTTCGATGCCACCGCGCCGTCGCTCCACATCGGCAGCCTGGTCCAGATCATGATGCTGCGGCGCCTCCAGCAGGCGGGCCACAAGCCGATCGTCTTGATGGGCGGCGGGACCACGCGGATCGGCGATCCGACCGGGCGCGACGAAAGCCGCAAGATGCTCACCGACGAGACGATCGCAGCCAATATCGAGGGGATCCGCACCGTCTTCGAACGGTTGCTGACCTTCGGCGAGGGGCCGACCGATGCAGTTATGGTCGACAACCAGGACTGGCTGGGCGAACTCGGCTATATCGAGATGCTGCAGAAGGTCGGCACGCATTTCACCGTCAACCGGATGCTGACTTTCGATTCGGTGCGGCTGCGGCTCGAGCGCGAGCAGCCGATGACCTTTCTCGAATTCAACTACATGATCCTGCAGGGATACGACTTCCGTCACCTGGCGCAGGACATGGGCGTGCGGCTGCAGATGGGCGGCAGCGACCAGTGGGGCAATATCGTCAACGGGATGGAGCTCGGCCGCCGGATGGATGGCAGCGAGCTGTTCGGCCTGACCACGCCGCTGCTGACCACCGCCGATGGCGGCAAGATGGGCAAGACCGCCTCGGGCGCGGTCTGGCTCAACGAAGCGCAGCTGCCGAATTACGACTTCTGGCAATACTGGCGCAATGTCGACGACCGCGACGTGGGCCGCTTCCTGCGGCTGTTCACCGACCTCGACCTGGCTGAAATCGCCCGGCTCGAAGCGCTCGAAGGCGCGCAGATCAACGAAGCCAAGACGGTTCTTGCCAATGAAGTAACCACGCTCGTTCGGGGTGCCGAAGCCGCGCGGCTCGCCGAGCGCACCGCGGCCGAGACCTTCGCCGGCGGCGGCGCGGGCAGCGATCTGCCGACGCTTGCCGTGGGCGCGGACGGCATGCGGATCGGCGCGGTGCTCACCGAGCTCGGCTTCACCGCTTCGAACGGCGAGGCCAAGCGCAAACTGGCCGAAGGCGCGGTCAAGCTCGACGGGGCAGTGATCACCGAACCGGGGCATCTGGTAACGGTCGCGCAAGGCAGCGAATGCAAGCTCAGCCTGGGCAAGAAGAAGCACGCAATCATCCGCGCGCAATAAGCGGCGAAGCGAGCATCAGGAACGTCGAAAGGCCCCGATTGTTTACCATTTGGAAGACTTTTCCGCGCATAGTATATTTCGTCTTAAGCACTTCAAAGGGAACGCCAGCATGACTGTCGGAGCACAACTGAGCGTAACCGACCAGCGCCGGATGGCGCGTCATCCGGTCGACCATCCCGTCATCGCCGAACATTTCGGAAAAGGCGACGTGCACCTGCATATCGCCAACGTCTCCTCCAACGGCTTCATGATCGACAATGCGGAAGACATCGCCCGCGGCGAGCGCGTGATCGTGCGCTTGCCGGTCATCGGCCGGATCGAAGCCTATTGCATCTGGATCCGCGACAACCGCGCCGGCTTCCAGTTCGAACGGATCATCCGGGTCGACGATTTCCTGGCGATGATCGACACGCTGCAGCCCAATCCGCGGCTGCGCAAGCTGCGCTGATTTCCAACCGCTTCTTCTAGAACGACAAGCAGGCCCGTCTTCACAACCGAAGGCGGGCCTGCCATGCGTCCGGGGTGAACGACACAAGCAAGCTTTCCCCCGACGCATCGCCCCTCAGGATCGCGAACTTCCGCGCCTACTGGCTCAGCCGCCTGTCGATGACGCTGGCGCAATATGCGATGATGCTGATCATCGGCTGGCAGACCTACAATCTGGCACGCGACGGCGGGATGGGGGTCGGTGCGGCATCGGGCCAACTGGCGCTGATCGGCCTGCTGCAATTCATCCCGCTGTTCCTGCTCACGCCCTTTTCCGGCTGGGCGGCGGACCATTTCGACCGGCGCAACATCGCCCGCCTGACCGTGCTTGCCCAGCTGGGCTGCGCGGGCACCCTCGCCTGGTTCACCTGGAACGAGACGCTCACGGTCACCGTATTGTTCGGCGTGGCGATCGTGCTCGGGATCGTCCGCGCGTTCAACGGCCCCGCGCTGTCCGCGCTGGCCCCAAATCTGGTACCCAAGGCGATCCTGCCCAACGCCATCGCGCTGTCGAGCATCGCCTGGCAGGTCGGGATGATCGTGGGCCCGGCGATCGGCGGCTACACCTACGCCATCCTGCCCGCCCTGCCCTATATCACCGCCTTCGCGCTGTTCGCGGTATCGCTGGCCGCGCTGAGCTTCATCGGCAAGGTGCCGCAGCCGGCGCGCGCGGCGAACAGGCGCCCGATCCACCAGATGGTCGAAGGGCTGCGCTACGTGGTCCGCAACAAGATGGTGCTGGGCGCGATCACGCTCGACCTGTTCGCGGTCTTTCTCGCCGGGGCGACCGCGCTGTTCCCCGTCTATGCGCGCGATATCCTGGAGGTCGGCGAAACCGGGCTGGCGCAGCTGGCGATGGCGCCGGCAGTGGGCGCCGCGCTCACCGCGCTGTGGTTCAGCTTCCGTCCGCTCAAGACCAATGTCGGGCCCAAGATGCTGTGGGCGGTGGCGGTATTCGGACTGGCCACGGTGGTCTTCGGGCTCTCCAAGACGATGCCGCTCAGCCTCGCCATGCTGTTCATCATCGGCGCGGCGGACATGTTCAGCGTCTATATCCGCCAGTCGCTGATCCAGCTGCACACGCCCGACGACAAGCGCGGCCGCGTGTCCTCGGTCAGCTTGCTGACGATCAGCGCGTCGAACGAATTCGGCGATTTCTTCTCGGGCAGCCTCGCCTTCCTGTTCGGCCCGGTGATCGCGGTGGTCGGCGGCGGGGTCGGCGCGATCGCCACGGTCGCGCTGTGGTCGCGAATTTTTCCCGTCCTGCGGACAACGCGGACCTTTGACCCGCCTGACGAATTGTTAGACACTCCCCCCGAAGAGAAATTGCAGGAGCAGATGCCATGAAAGCCGACTCCGTCCTCGCCACGATCGGCGATACCGCCCACATTCGCCTGTCGCGCCTGTTCCCCGACCACGAGGTCTGGGTGAAGAACGAGCGCGCCAATCCGGGCGGTTCGATCAAGGATCGCATCGGCCTCGCGATGATCGAGGATGCCGAAGCGGCGGGCAAGCTCAAGCCCGGCGGCACAATCGTCGAACCCACCAGCGGCAACACCGGGATCGGCCTCGCGATGACTGCCGCGGTCAAGGGTTACAAGCTGGTGCTGGTCATGCCCGAAAGCATGAGCGTCGAACGCCGCCGGCTGATGCTCGCCTATGGCGCGAACTTCGACCTGACGCCCAAGGAAAAGGGCATGAAGGGCGCGATCGAACGCGCGCAGGAACTGGTCGAACAGACCGAAGGCGCCTGGATGCCCAGCCAGTTCGACAATGAAAGCAACTGGAAGGTCCACGCGCGCACCACTGCCAAGGAAATCCTCGACGATTTCGCCGATACGCCGATCGATGCGATGATCACCGGGGTCGGCACCGGCGGACACCTGACCGGCTGCGCCGAAGTGCTCAAGCAGAGCTGGAGCGCGATGAAAGCCTATGCGGTCGAACCGCAGGGCTCGCCGGTCATCAGCGGCGGCCAGCCCGGCCCGCACCCGATCCAGGGCATCGGCGCCGGCTTCGTCCCCGACAATCTGCACACTCAGGCAATCGACGGCGCGATCCAGGTCGATCCCGAGGATGCCAAGGAAATGGCCCGCCAGTGCGCTGCGAAGGAAGGCTTGCTGGTGGGTATCTCCAGCGGCGCGACATTGGCCGCAATCAAGCAGAAACTGGCCGATCTGCCTGCCGGATCGCGCGTGCTGGGCTTCAATTACGACACTGGCGAACGGTACCTTTCGGTGCCCGATTTCCTGCCCGAGTGATGCCTTTCGAGAAGGTCGGATAGGAAGACGGCGCGGTCGCGCTGACCGCGCTTTACGCGCGGCCCGCCGCCCCGGCCCGCGCCGCGGTGGCGATCTATCCGACCTTTATGAACACCACCCCCGCGGTCGAAGCGAAGGCCGCTGCACTCGTCGATGCCGGTTACGCAGTGCTCATCGGCGATTTCTACGGGCCGGAAACCCCGTCCGATGCCGACCAGGCTTTTGCCGCCATGGGCCGGCTGCGCGGTGACCCGCCGGCAATGCGCCAGCGCCTGCGCGCCACGCTCGATCTTCTGCGCCGGCTCGAACCCGACGTGCCGCAAATGGCGATCGGTTTCTGCCTCGGCGGCATGGCAGTGCTCGAAATGGCGCGCGACGGACAGGATCTCGCTGCCGTGGTTAGCTTTCACGGCCTGCTCGAAACCGCCCTTCCCGCTGACAAGCCGATTATACCGCGGATCCTGGTGTGCCACGGCGATGCCGATGCGCTGGTCCCCCGCAGCCAGGTCACCGATTTCTGGGAAGAAATGGACGCGGTGGGGGCCGATTGGCATTTCCACAGCTATGCAGGTGTCGAGCATGGCTTCACCACCCCGCGCATGCGCGATGGCTCGCCCAATCCCGCCTATGACGCAAGTGCCGACCGCCAGAGCTGGGCGGCGATGCATGCGCTGTTCGACGAAGTGCTCGGATAGGGTAAGCGCCCTGACGGAATTGCCGCGCGAGGTCCGGTAGCAGGCTTAACCGAAGGATTGGACCAATCGGTCGGATGGGGCGGCAAATTCCGCCGCTGCAGCGTCGGGTTTGACGGACCGCAGTCGCGGAGCGGCACAGACCGTGTCGCGCCCGGCCGCTTTCGCTTCGTAAAGCGCCAGGTCGGAGCGGCGGCAAAGATCCGAAAGCCGCTCGCCGAATTGCAATTCGGCCACGCCGAACGACGCGGTAACCGCGGGCGCGTTGTCGAGCCGCACCGGCAGGTCCCGCGCCACCGCCCAACGAATCCGTTCGGCCATAGCCTGGGCCTGCGCAGTGGTGCGCCCCGGCAGGAGGATGGCGAATTCTTCGCCCCCCAGACGCGCGACCAGATCGTCGCTTCCCACCGTATCGTCCAGCAGCCCGGCGAGATCGGCAATCACCCTGTCGCCTGCCGCGTGGCCGAAACTGTCGTTGATGGCCTTGAACCGGTCCAGATCGAGCGTGATCAGCGACAGGGGCCGGTCGGTCCGCCGGGCCCGGGCCACCGCCCGATCGCCGTGCGTTTCGAAGCCGCGCCGGTTGAGGGCGCCGGAAAGCGGGTCGGTTTCCGACCGGGCGATCATTTCCATCGTCGTGTCGCGCATGATGACCAGCAGCAGCACCAGCGCGAGTGCGATCAGGACCACCGATCCCATCGTCTGCGAGATCGCCGCATAATCGGAAGCGAGATAGGCTTGTGCGTGGCGCGCGGTGCCGATCCACCAGGCAATCGCGGGTTTGGCCAGATAGAGCAGCACCGCGAGGCCGCCGACCACGACCAGCAGCCGGTCGAGCGCCAGCTTACCGCCGGACCGCACGACGACCGCGACCATCAGCACCTGCATTGCCGCATAGGGGAACTGGTAGAGGAGCGTCCGCAGGGCCGAGCCGTACGGCAGTCCGAGCATGACGGGGACGAAGGCCAGCCCGGCAAGCCAGACGATCGCGGTGGCGGACCGGGGCAGCGCCGCGCCATAATGCCGGGCGACGCCGATCAGGCCGCAGGTCAGCGCCGCCAGATAGCTGACATAGATCGCCACCACGACCGGAGTGGGCTGCGCCAGTGAGGGCAGGATGAACTCCAGCGCCACATCGATCACGCCAATGCCATAGGCCGCCGCCAGCCATCGCGCGCCGCGAACCGTCGGATTGGTCGACGCCACCACGGTGAACGCAACCGCGAACAGGGCGGCGATGAACATGTTGATGCTGAGTACGAACGCGGCTGTCATAGGCGGGATATCCGAGAAAGGTCTTCCCTAACCGGCAAGTCCGAAATCTTGGTAAACGCGCGCGCGTTCGGGCGCGCTGATTTGCTCCGCAGGCGGCGCGTGCCGGGCCGACGCGGCTGCGATCACCACTGCGGAACCCCGCGCAAGCCCCTGCCAGGCAAACAAAAAGGGCCGGGGACTGGATCGCCCCCGGCCCGTCATGCCTTCCTGCGGAAGGTTAAGCTGCGGTCGCGAACGCGTCCTCGTCCAGCGCCATCAGGCTTTCGCTGCCCGCTTCGAGCTTGCGGCGCAGCGCGCCGGCGTCGGGCAGGTAGCGGTCCATGTAATAGCGCGCGGTCGCGACCTTGCCTTCGTAAAAGGCCTTGTCCTCGCCGCCTGCGGCAAGCGCGGCCTGCGCGACCTTCGCCATGCGCAGCCACATCCAGCCCAGCGTCACGATGCCCATGATGTGCATGTAGTGATGGGCGCCTGCGCCAAGATGATTGGGGTTCTGCATCGCGTTCTGCATGAACCACATCGTCGCCGCCTGCTGCTGGCCCAGCGCCTTTTCGAGCGCTTCGGCCATCGGGGCGAGCGTATCGTCGCCCTTGGCGTCGGCGATGTCGTCGCCCACCACCTTGAAGAAGGCCTGGATTGCCGCGCCGCCCTTCTGCGCCAGCTTGCGGCCGCACAGATCCATCGCCTGCACGCCATTGGTGCCTTCGTAGATCTGCGCGATCCGGGCGTCGCGGACGAACTGGCTCATGCCCCATTCCTCGATGTAGCCATGGCCGCCGAAGACCTGCTGCATGTTGGTGGCGACTTCATAGCCCTTGTCGGTGCCGTAGCCCTTGATGACCGGGGTCAGCAGCCCGATCAGCATGTCGGCCTGTTCGCGCTCTTCCTCGGTCTTGGCCTTGTGGGTCAGGTCGACCTGCAGCGCGCCCCACAGGCACAGGGCCCGCATGCCTTCGGTGAAGGCCTTGGCGTCCATCAGCATGCGGCGCACATCGGGGTGCACGAAGATCGGGTCGGCCTGCGCCTCGGGTTCCGCCGGGCCGGTCAGAGCGCGGCCCTGCCGGCGATCGAGCGCATAGGCGACCGCGTTCTGATAGGCGACCTCGGCTTGGCTGAGACCCTGGACGCCGACGCCGAGACGCGCAGCGTTCATCATGATGAACATCGCGGCGAGGCCCTTGTTCTCCTCGCCCACGAGCCAGCCCTTCGCGCCATCGTAATTGAGCACACAGGTGGCGTTGCCGTGGATGCCCATCTTGTGTTCGATCGACCCGCAGACCACGCCGTTGCGCTCGCCGATCGAGCCGTCGTCGCCGACGAGGAACTTGGGCACGACGAACAGCGAGATGCCCTTGCTGCTGTCGGGTGCGCCGGGGGTCTTCGCCAGCACGAGGTGGATGATGTTCTCCGCCATGTCGTGTTCGCCGGCCGAGATGAAGATCTTGGTCCCGGTGATCGAATAGCTGCCGTCGGCCTGCGGTTCGGCCTTGGTCCTGATCATCCCCAGATCCGTCCCGCAATGCGGTTCGGTCAGGTTCATCGTACCGGTCCATTCGTTGGAGATCATTTTGGGAAGATACTTCTCCTTCTGCTCCTGACTGCCCTTGGCGAGCAGCGCGGAGACCGCCCCGTTGGTCAGGCCGGGATACATGCCGAAGGCCTGGTTGGCGCTCGACACGAATTCCTCGAAGGCGAAGCCGAGGACATGCGGCATGCCCTGCCCGCCGAACTCTTCGGGCTGCGACAGCGTGCCCCAGCCCGCTTCGCGGAACTGGTCGAAAGCTTCCTTGAAACCCTTGGGCGTGGTGACCGAACCGTCTTCGTGGCGGGTGCAGCCTTCCTGGTCGCCCGACTGGTTCAGCGGGGCGAGCACTTCGGCGCAGAACTTGCCGCCTTCGTTGATCACCGCATCGGTGACATCGACGCTGGCGGCCTCGAAGCCGGGCAGGTCGGCATAGCCGGCGAGATCGAGCATCTCGTTGATGATGAAGCGGGCGTCGCGGGTCGGCGCGGTGTAACTGGGCATCTGCGTGTCCTTAGGGTTGGGGGGTGTCGGTTGTAGGGGCCTAGCGGCACATCATTCGGTTTCGAGCCGTTCGATCTGGTCGATGAACTCGGTCAGATCGGTGATCGAGCTGTCGATATCGTCACGCTGTTCCTTCAGCTTGGCGACATGCGCCTTGCACTTCTCGATCGTGACGCGCCGCTGTTCGACCCGGCCATCGCCGAGATCGTAGAGGTCGATCATCTCGCGGATCTCGGTCAGCGAGAAGCCCACGTTCTTGGCGCGCATGATCCACGCGAGACGGGCGCGATCGCGCTTCGAATAGATGCGGGTCAGGCCGATCCGCGAAGGCGCGATCAGCCCCTCGTCCTCGTAGAAGCGCAGCGCACGCGCGGTGCAGCCGAATTCGCTGGTGAGGTCCGAGATCGAATATTGTTCGCGCCCCAGCTCGTCGGGCCGTTCGATATGTGCGCCGGCGTGGCGGCGATCGCTGGTTTGCGCACGAGGATCGTTGGGCAGCGGCTGTGTCATGCCGCGTGCATAATGGAACGTTTACGTAAGCGTCAAGTCTTGACGGGTTGGAGAACGTCACCGACGAGTTCGCGGTAGAAACAGCTTGGCGCCCCCGTGTGGCAGGTCGGCCCCGCAGGGGTGCATGACAGGACCAGTGCGTCCTGATCGCAGTCGACAAAGATCCGCTCGACCCGCAGGACATGGCCCGAAGTCTCACCCTTCTGCCAGAGCTTCCCGCGCGAGCGCGAATGGAAGTGCGCAAGCCCGGTTTCGCGCGTCGCAGCCAAAGCCTCGGCATCCATGAAGCCGACCATCAGCACCGCCTGCGTCGCATGGTCAACGACCACCGCGGTTAGCAATCCCTTGTCGTCGAACTTGGGCATGAAGTCGCTGCCGGCTTCCCGGTCGGTACGCTCACTCACTCTCTCGGCCTTTCACATCAGAAACTGCGCGCCCTGTTGTTGCAAGATAACCACAAAGTCGACCCAAAATCGGACATTGTTGCAAATGCCTGTTTGATGATCGCGAAGTTTCGGGAACATATGCGGCGCAGGCAAGTGAGGCCTGCCCACCGGAACAACGGTGCCATCAGAGCGCCAGGGTTCAGGGGGTCACCGGGTTCGCTGCCGCGATCGAGGGGTCGCGGCGCATCCGGGAACGATGAGGGATGGATCCGAGGTGCATGCTGGGGGGCTGCACCATGCCGCAAGGCCGGTCCGGTTATATTCGTCACGTGGCGCCCGGGATCGTAAGATCCCGGGCGTTTCGTTTCTACCGCGCGCTATCGGTCCTGCGTGCGTCGCGCGCTTCGTCGAGCACCCTCGCAAAACACGCGATGATTACGCTGCGGGCGCCGCCCCGCTTGAGCGCGCGGACACAAGCGGTGCTCGTCGCCCCGCTGGTCAGCACATCGTCGACCAGGATGACATCGGCATCCGCGATCATGCCCACGCGTGCGGGGCGCAGCGCGATCGCCCCGCTCAACGTACGGGCCCGCGCCTTCTTTCCCAATCCGCCCAGCGGCGGCGTGGGCCGAGTGCGGACAAGGGCGTCGACGCACAGCGGGCCATGACCGAGCTGGTGCAATTGGCGGCCAAGCAAGGCGGCCTGGTTGAAGCCGCGCTGCCAGATCCGCCTGCGGTGCAGCGGCACCGGTATGATCACCCGGTTGCCCATTGCCGGCGGGAGGCGCGCCGCGATCAGCCGCGCGAGCAATGGGGCCAGCGCGATCCGGCGACCGTGCTTGTACGCCAGCACCAGCTTGCGCGCCGTATCGGTATAGAGCGTGCCCGCCGCGATCCCGTCGTGGAGCGGAGGCGTAGCCAGGCAGACCGCACAGGATGCTCCCTCCCCCGGCCCGGTGCTGGCGAACGGGCGCTGGCAGGACACGCAGCAAGGCTCCGACGGGATCGACAGGTCCTCCCAACAGGCGGCGCACAAACCGCCCTGTTCGCCCACGCCCCCGCCGCATGCTGGGCAGCGCGGGGGATAGACGAAATCCAGCACGGGCGCGAAGCTGTCGCGCAGGAGGCGGCTTGTCGACACCTTGCGATGGTGCGCCGCTTGCACGGCGCTGGCAAGCGCGGCAGGGCAACGGGCGATGACCAGCCATGCTCCCCCGCGCATCTTTTCCCGCCAGCGCCGGATTGCCGGGTTGCGCCGCGCGCGCGTTCGCCAGGCACACCGCGATGCCGCGCGCTACCTGCTCGACGACATGGTCGAGGACGTGCTCGACCGGCTCGAATTCATCCGCCTGTCGCCCGGCCGCGTGCTGGTGATCGGCGACTGGACCGGTACTCTCGCGCTGTCGCTGCGCGGCGCGGGGGCCGAGGTCGACGAACACGATGCCGCCAGCCTGGACGAGGAACGTCCACTCGACGGCGGCCCCTACGACCTGATCGTCAGCCTCGGATCGCTCGACCGCGTCAACGATCTGCCCGGCGCGCTGCTCCATTTGCGCAATGCGCTGGCCGACGACGGACTGATGATCGCCAGCTTTCCCGGTGCTGGCAGCCTGCCGCACCTGCGCCGCGCGATGCTCGCCGCAGAGCCCGATCGGCCCGCGGCGCGGATGCATCCGCTGATCGACAACCAGGCTGCCGCTGGCCTGCTTCAGCGCGCGTTGTTCAAGCGCCAGGTGGTCGACAGCCATACGCTCACCGTGTCGTTCGGAGGGCTGCACCGGCTGGTGTCCGACCTGCGCGACCAGGGCCTGGGCAGCGTGCTGGCCAGCGCCGCCCCGCCGCTCGGCAAGGCCGCGCTCGAACGCGCCGAACACGCTTTCATGAAGCAGGCAAACAACAAGGGCCGCGTCCTCGAAAGTTTCGAGATCCTGACGCTGACTGGCTGGAAAGACTAGCGAATT
>Ga0115012_10001721_pt1 | contig 12678 bp, 23 predicted proteins | sample TroAtlMetagenome_FD_88706 | JGI IMG/M metagenome (GOLD analysis project Ga0115012, IMG submission 88706) | Marine eukaryotic phytoplankton communities from Atlantic Ocean - Tropical Atlantic ANT10 Metagenome | ecosystem: Environmental > Aquatic > Marine > Oceanic | place: Tropical Atlantic...
CGCCCTTCCAAACAGTAACATTTCCCATTTATTCAGCCCCCTTTTCATGGTCACGATCATCAATAAATCGCAAAATTTTAGGCAACAATTTATAAATGCAAGACCTGTGATTGATATTTCCACTTATAATTGCTTCCTCAATCCAACCAGTTTGATGACCGCTCCATAAATCCCAACGGCTATTCAGATAATCTAGCGACAAATTATATTTCTTTGCTCTTTTTGTATCTGGCATTGTAGTGAATTTTGCCGAGTCATAACTTAATTCAGTTACGTCAATGCTATAGTCCATTATTGCAATCTTATTCATTTATTCAGCCTCCTTAATTAAATGGTAATTTGCAAAATACGAGCCATCGTCATGAAATACTTTTTCTGTATTTATGATGTGTCCGTCCTCTCGCAGATTATAAATCCTAGCTGCGAGCCTAGTAATTCGATACATATGGAAAGCCTCGTAAGAGGTAAGCCCATTATATTTTTTTAAATGATTAAGAATTTTATTTTTTTGAGTAATTTTCATTTTTACTTGTCCTCTTTTTTAAAAAAACGCGATGCTCTAACATATGAGAGGTTGTTACAAGTATAAACTTTATCAAAAACCTCTTCGTTGAATTTTTTCTGTTGCTCTTTTGGCAACCTGTTTCTCATTTTATATAATTGATCCTCAACTTGACCCATTAAAGTTTCTAATTTTTCTAAGCTTTCCATTTTTTTGTCCTTTGTTTTTACTTCTTATAATATATAAGTAGGGACAGCTGACCCTCTTTTCAAGTCTTTCCTTCCATAATTGTTAATAAATTTTTACTTTTATTTTTGTTTGCCTCATAAACGGCGATAGCAAAACCTCGCGGCGTTGCGCTTCTTATATTTTTTGTTTTTTGAGTTTTACCGCCCAACTTCATTATTTGCTTTGAATATCCATTTCCATAATAAGCAGAGCAATCCACTGGTTTTTGTTCCGGCATTTGAAAATCGTTACCTGTCCACAAACAAGTCTTTTTTCTATAGGCATCTTTTGCCGGAATATACTTTGACCATTTAGGATGTTTGGCTTTATGTTCTGGAATGTAACCGCCATATTCAAAAGGGTGAAATTTATAGTCTGGTTTTCTCCAAAGAGTAGATAAAACGCTGACCGGATTTTCTATAAAGAAAGGCACTCTTAAAGCCGTGAATAGCTCCTCGCACCATATCGCATAATCAGCCGCTTTTTTCTGGAAGTCTGGGTCAATCTTTCTTTTTGCCTCAAAGTGAGCCGCCCCTGATACAGCCAAATCCGTACAAACCGGAAAGGCCATCGCAAAAGCAATTTCATTTGTTGTTTTTCCAAATGCAAGAACCCCTGCCATGAGGCGATCATAAAGGCTGTGCAGATTTTCTATATTGTGCAAATCTTTTTTGATATATTCAATTCTTCCACCGCCATCAAAAACTTGCATTTTTCCGATTTCATTATGCTGAATATCAAAGGCTAGGCAGGTGTAACCCGCCTTCGCCCATGGTATCAAAGCCTCGCCAGTATAATCGTAAAGGCTGATAACAATTTTATTGCTATTATCCACGAGGTAAGCCCTCCCAGATTTCCCGAACTTTTTCTATTGGCATATCATTTACAATTTTTGCATCTGGATGTTGCCTTAGAACATAAGCCCTTAAATCTTTTTCTGGCAATTTACCTTTTCTCCACTGAACAACTTTAACAACAGGTAATAAGTCGAGGTAAGCACCACCATCTTTATCTGCTTCCATAATCTGAGCAACAATATTATTTTTGAGAATACGCTTTATTTCTTTGTCTACCTCATAAAGGCCAACCTGTTCATTGCACCATCTGTCAAAAGTTTGCTCAAAACCTTCTGGAACATTTTTAAATTTACCAACCTCAGTATTCGGTAATTTAGCAAACTCCTCGTCTAATTTTTTTAGAGTAGCATAAAATTCGCCTTTGAATTTTGGATGCTCGTGCTGATAATCACAGCCACCGTTTCCATCATTTCCAACCATAGCAAAAGGTTTACCATCAAGATAAACAGTTGCATCGTAGCAATAAGTTTCACGGCTTTTGAATTGTGCTAATTTAATAGCTTTCATTTCTAATTTATTTAACATTTTCTTGTCCTTTTTTTTAACTATAAATTATATATAGGGACAGCTGACCCTCCATTCAAGTCTCTTTATTTATTTTTTTTCTTGCCTCTATTGCTTTTAATAAATGACCATCAGTCCAACGCTCATCATTAAACCAGTTATGTAAATATGGTATGTATTGAATATCGGTTTTTTTGTAAGCAAAAACCTGGAGGTCAAATATTTCTTTTAATTCTTTTTCTGAAATTTTTTGCAATGCCTGGATAAACGCACGCTCCGCTTCTTTTCGTTTTGCTTGGCGTGGATATAGACCCCAATAATAATTAAATAAATCTATTTTTTCTTTATATGTTAATATTCCTTGGTTAATAGTTCCAAGGTTATGGGTAGGAATTTCTTTCCGTGGTAGGGTGGAAATATTTTCCGCGGGGGGTGGAATTTTTTTCTCCTCAAATAATAAACGATATTGGTTTGAGGTCTGTGAGCCATTCGGCCTTTTTCTTTCTATTATTTCGATCAGTCCTAAGTCCTCCAAAACCGTTAAATGTTTTCTGATGCTTCGGTCAGACATTTCGCAAACGTCTGCTAACCGTTTCTGACTTGGTATGCACAGCCCTGAAGTTCCATTATGGTGATCAGCGAGCCAATACAGCACAATTTTAGTTGTGGGTTGTATGCCCTTCTGCTTCATTGCTAGAGCCGTCCAGTAATGTGACATTTAAAAACCTCTTTATTTTATTTTTATTTTTGCTATTCTGTACCCGCAAAGCTTCTCTTTGCTGCGATACTAGGGCATAGTATCCGCCTCTTTAAACTCACAAAAGAGCCTTAATTGGCTCTTTTTTTTTATCTTATAAAATAATCAATTCAAAGTATTTTGTTCTGATGTATTAAATAATGCTTTGTAACTCAGTATTCCATTTTCGCTCACACGCCAGTGGCCTCCCTGAGTATCCGTCCACATCATTAAAGGCACGTCCTCAAGCGGAACACGTTCAACAAATCCGGCTTGCTCTAAGCTAAACAAAGCTGAGCCGTGAACGCCAACGTCTTTTGCTGTAAAATGTTCGCCTTGATGTTTTTGGGCAGAATAAATAGCCTTAATTGTTCTTTTCCGGCTATTACTTAAAAAATATTTTTTCATTTTTTTACCTCTTTATGAAAATTCCATTATTTTATCCACAGCGGTGTCCATATCCCCAGAAGTCCAATTAGTGAGATATTCTTTTAAAATTACATCAAGCACATCGCTGTAGAGTTTTTTAAATTCGTCTTCGTCCATTTTATTAAAGCTGATACTTTTCGGCACTACTTTTACTTTCCCTTCTGGTGTCAGCTCTGGCGTGTAATATCCTGCCTTCACAGTCACAAAATTCCGGAACATTTCAAAACTGCAACGAGCATTACCCCATTGGGTTTGAATTTCAGGCCATTCGTGATTGTCAAATGCCACTTTGAGCATACTGAAAAATTTGCGGTGAAATTTATTATTTCTATTTTCAGTGACATTTACCGAAATAGGCTTGCCCAATTTAAGAGCATGAAACCAGTTGCTAGCTTCATCATCGTGAGGGACAAGCCCCGAGTGAGAGCGAAAGAAATTAAGCTTTGCCATCAATTTGAAACTTAGAGAGTTCATCTATAAGCCCCTTTATTTCTGAGTTAAATTCCCAAACTGCACTAATAATTTCGTTGGCAAGTTTGTTATCTAATTCAAGCCTTTTCCGGTACATTTGCATATTTTCCGGAAGTCTTGGGTCATAACTAATAAAATCGCACCATTTCTTGCGAGTACAAAGCATTTGCCCTGTCATTTGCAAAATATATTTTTGCGGGATTTTATCGGTTAAAATTGTATCAATATGGGTTTTTGTGGTTGGGCACTTTATTTCTATTAACCCATCGTCAACAAAACCATCTGGCGAGGCACCAAAATCAATTATGTCCGGATGTTTTATAAATCCAACTTCTTTTATATCTACGTCGAATAAATACTCATAATGAGTTTTAGCATTTGCCTCATTCTCTATTCCCCATTCCATAGCGGCATTAGTAAAAAGAGTTTCATTTGGCGTTCCGGTTAATCTCTCTGCCAATACTTGTTTTTTGTATCCTTCTCTGGTCTGACTTACTCCCGATTTGGTTTTAGCCATTACATCCGAAAGGCGGGATGCAGTTACGCACCCCGCTCTGGCAAGATGCCATTCTTCAGTGCGTTGTTCCATCATCCGCACCTTTTTGCTTTTTTAATTCTATGACAGCATTTTCTTGAGCCGCTTCGTAGACAGTCTCAATTTTTTCCTCTGCTTCCTCTGCCCTACTTTGATCAGCTATTTGTTTTTGCATTTTTGTTTTAAGCAAACCTAAACATTTTTTTGCCTGATCGGTATTTAATTCTTGGATTTTTGAAACCCCATAAACAGCAAGCATTTTTTTCGGATTAGTATTTGTTTCTTTTACTAAATCACCAATCTGCTCGATTTGATCAACGCTTATAGGTTTCGGTTTAGCTATAACAGCCGCCTCGCCGTCATCGTCTTCAGCCGCCAATCCCGCCATCATCATTAAGCCATAGCGTCTTGCATAGGTAATAGCTGAACCGTAGCCTTGCATATCATTTTTGCTTACCACTAAAGGAACATAATTGTGCAGACTTTCACCGCTTTCGCCATGAATAAAAACAGTCGTGACACTTAAGCCATTTTCCGTTTCGGTTTCTACTGGTTGAATTACAGCAATTCCATTACTGTTTAACGCTTCCATGCAAGCATCCATAACTGACGCTAAGTCAGCATATTTTGATTTAAAGTGCGGGTTTGTACTTGTTTTTAAAGCTTTACCCATTTGTAATTGCGCTTTTGCTAGCGCAGTTGCTATTCCTTTTACTCCAGACATAGTTTTAACTCCATATTAGCACAGCGATTAATCCGCTGTATAAGATTACGAAAAGTGCCAAAGCACCAATTAATTCACCAACAAGCTGTCCTGGACTAGCTTGAGCGAATGCCTCTTTTATTATTGCAAGTGTTTCCAATTTGTCCTCCGTTCTTGCTGACGTTACCCTATATTCTTGTTAATTCTTTCTCAAGTCTTTATTTTTTTATTTTTTTTGCTATGGTGGATTTATGCAAGTTCAATTGCCTTGGATGCCCAAAGAATTGAGCCCTAATTCGCGGGTTCATTATATGAAAGCGGCAAAGATAAAATCTCAGTACAAGCTTGCTTGTTTTGGGTTCTCCAAAGCAGCGTTGCAGCCGTTCCAGGGAAACGTCTTGCTCTCAATAACATTTCACCCGCCAGATAAGCGAAAACGTGACTTAGACAACATGCTAGCGGCTCTCAAAGCGGGTTTAGACGGCTTATCCGAAGCCATTGGGGTAAATGATTATAATTTTGCTATTACCATACGCAGAGGCGAGCCTGTTCAATATGGAGCCGTAAACATTAAGGTTTGTCCAGATGAATTTGCTTAACCGGCCACCACTTGGATTAAAAAAACCAAAACAAAAGAAAAACGCAAAAAGCAAAGAACATTTAAAAAAGGTTAAATCTTTACCCTGCGTAATTTGCAATCATCCACCACCGAGCGATGCACATCATATTATTTGCGATAGGTTTGGTTCTCGAAAAGCAAGCGATTTTGGCACAATACCGCTTTGTAAAAATCACCACCAAAATGGCCCGGACGCAATCCATAATGGGAAAAAGCGTTGGGTTGAGAAGTATGGAAAAGATTATTTATTTTTGCCGGAGGTTTTAAAAAAGGTAAATGAAATCTAAGCTTAACAAAGAAGAATTGGCCACATACATTTTTTTAAAGCAACAGTATGATAAATGTGCAATGGAAGTATGGCGATTAGATAGTCATATAAGCGCCAAAATTAACTTATGGGTCGCTAAAAAAGAGCTTTCGCAATTTACCAGGGAAAAAAATATTGGTGTGGACTGAAAGACAGAGAGAGCAAAAACAGGACAAGTTCTAAAAAACTCCCTGCCAAGACTGAGCTTCAGCCCACTTTTAAGCTTTAATCATAAAATTTTTTAAAGGTCTATTAAAGTTTTTGATTTTTCTAAGGTTTCTTTATTTCGTCTAGACCAACCTTTTCCATAAACTTTGTAATCATCTAGCTTTCTGTAAAAGCCTTCTCTAGCATCGTAATACTTTTCCACTAAATCAAGCGGGTCATTATCGTGCATTGCTTTTAAAGTTTGATTGCCAATCGCACCATCAGCCGTAACCCCAAGTATTCGTTGAAAAAGTTTTGCCCCCCTAGATACTCCGGCATTCACAGCCATATCAGCGATGCTGTAATCTAAGCCGCTAAATAAATCATTTCCGCGAATTGGCGTCCAGTAATCCTTTTCGTAAAAAGGTTTTACATCATCCTTTGTTAAAGCCCGCATTACCTCTTTTGGAGCGGGTTTCCCTGTCCATTTAGCCCAATTAAACGAAGTAACGCCCAACATCGTAGAGCCTTCATTGCCATGTCCATCACCCTTAGAATTTCCCTTGTCACGCTGATCGTCAGTAAATCCACCCTCGTGATGCATTAACATATCAAAAAAACTATCCCAATTTTGTTTTGCCATTATTTTTTCCTTACAAATTGTTTATAGCCCTTCACACCGAAAGAGGCTGAAATTGCAATTCCTAAACTGTAAAAATACCAGTCCGGTGCTTTATGAAGTTGCTCAAAGCCCCTATCTACTATGCCTTCGGCTCCAGGAACGAACGCCAAAATAAGCGGTATACTTAGGACAATTACAAAAAATTCGTCTTTCCAAGATGAGCCACTATTCTCTGCCATAATGCGCTCCCAATCAGCAACGCTTGTTTTTTCAGATAACAGTATTTTTGCTTTTGCTTCGGCTTCGGTTAACTTTAATTTTGCTTCCGCAGCTTGTTTTGTTGTTTTTGCATCTAACCAACTGCTTGCTAAACCCGCAACTGGTCCAAGTAATTGCCCAATCATTTATTGCTCCCCATATTTGTAAAGCCAAAATAAGCAGCAGTTACACCTGAAACGGCAACGACATAAACTGCCGCTATATCTGCTAATAACATTGAGGCTTGTTCTAATCCCATCCATGAAGCCAGGACAATAGCAAAAGGGTACAAAACCATACCGCTTAGAGCAAACCAAGTCATTCTAAGCTGTGCGTCTCTTTTTGCGTCTGCGTCTTCCATCATTCGGCGACGGTCTTCTAGCATTATGTGACGTTCGTCCGGATCAATTTTTCCATTATCATTTAAATCGTAATTATTTTTCGGCATTTAAAAAACTCCTAGCAACCCTTAGGTCACTTGTTTGTATAGCAACTTTCCCCTCGTCTGTATACACTACGTAACGATTTTGCTTAACTTCAATTATCGTCACTGAGCAAAATGCATTCCAAAATCATGTCGTTGGAAGTTACCAAAACCTTCGCCTTATCTCGTTCAATTATACAAGCTTCTTTATCAATATAGGTATCTAACAAATAATATTGCAAATGATCCGTCCGGATAAAATGAAACCATACTAAAGCATAAGCTACCAAGGCCAAAAATCCATAATGTCAAGCCACCCCATATAATGCAAGTAAGCCGTAGAGCCAATAACAGCCGCTGTGAGAAGCAAAACGATTGCCACAGCAGTCAACGCTAGGTCTGCCCTCTCTTGCGCCTCACGCCTCGCCTGAGCCTCTGCCTCCCGTTTTTCTGCTAAAACTTCCCTTCTCAATTTCAGGAGTTCCAAGTATTTGCTTCTGCCATATGTCTGAGTTATCCATTCTTTGAGTTCTTCCTCAGCTTCCGCAGCCTGTCTGAGTTTCGCCCAGCGATCCAACGCCGTAGCATTTGCACTTTTGCTTGATACACCTTTTTTTTGTAAAGTTTTCTTTGCTTGGTCAGTTGCGTCAAAAAATTGTCCGATTTGTTTGCTCAGTCCCGCAACAGTTTTGCCTGCCGCAAGCCCTGTTTTTATGCTTGCCAGGATTGTAATTGGGTCCATTTTTACATCCCGTCTGAGTTAATCGGGCGTCTTGTTAAATATTCTATTGTATTTTCTAGGGTTTTAATCCTAGCTTGCAATTTTATAATTTGATTAAATTGAAGCAAAAAGCCTTCTTGTGTTTCGTAAACGTCCTCAAACTCTTCGTAGATTTCGTCTATTGTTTCGGTTCCGTCTTCCTCCACGTCTATGATATATTCGATAATTTCGTCTATTCGTTCTGTGTTTTCCTCTACGTCCCGAATTAGGTTTGTTCGGTCTGTAGCATTATTTTCTATAGTTAAGGTTTCGACTTGCTCTGTGAGGCCTTCAATTATTGAAGCCTGTGAGCTTGCATACCAAATGCCACCGCCAACGGTTGAAACGATCGCCACCACCGCAGAAGCGGCAACTGCTATGTTTACCTTAGGCAAATCCATTTAATAACCATTAGCGATTAATTTGCTAAATTCGCCAGACATAAGCTTTTTTTTAATATACTCGTTAAGTTCTGGGCTTCCAATTTTAGCACCGCATTCTTTCATCCACATTTCAATCACAACAAACGGTATTGACCCCGCAAGTCTAAAATCTGATTTGCGGTTGTGACCATCTATATTGCGTTCTTTGTTAAAATCTAAAATGCGCTGAACGTCTTGAGTTCTTTGAATATGAACTTGGTTGTCTTCCTCAACAATTTTAGTTTTTAAAATATCTTGCATTATTGCCATGCCTCATTAATATCAGCGGTTTGCGGATCATCAGCTTTTAACGTGCCGTCTTTATTTCGAGCTCTTTTTTTTTGAGCCTTTGCAGCTACCTTTTCAGCAAATCCATTGCTAACCATTTCTTTCGCTACAGCTTCCGTAACATCGTAAACTTTGCCAATTTCGGCTTTTCCGCCATTTACGAAAACCCGATCAGTTTTTGCTTTTATTTTTGTCATTTAGAAAACTCCAATTATCCAGGGAAAAGGGGCTGTAAACAGCCCCCTTCGTTATTATGAAATATCTGCCACAATACCGTGAGCTTTTTCTGAAGTAACTTGAAGCCCATATTCACAAGAAATCAATCTACGCTCTGAGTGACCTGTTTTAGCAAGTGGTTCTTGCTTTGCAGTTTGTAGATAAGCAACTTGAGCATAGCTTGGGTCGAGCACTAAAACATCTCTGCTACGAACGTGGCGTGCAGGCACAATCTGTAACTCGCCAAAATCCGAAATATAGACGTCAATCGCAGCCATTAATTTTGCGTCTTCTGCTTCTTTATAGCGGGTTGCATTGCCTGTGAACGCTGAAATGGTTTGTTTCTGCGCTGATCCGCAAAGCACAACACTAGGCTCTGCACCATTATCCCAACAGTCCTTAATGACGCCCTTTAAAAGCACCTCAGTGACTGCCCGCATATTGCCGGCACTTGCATCAGTAGCCGCTGCATTTGGATAGCCCGCAGCACCTGTACCTGAAGTTGTACCATCAGCACCACCTGTTCCACGTGAGGCATTTGTAGTCAAGAAAGCAGGCAAGCCCGCAGTTTGTCTAGCTGTACCTGAAGCGCCCGCAGCGCCTGCCACGTTGCTTAATAGCATTGCTTCCATATCACGTTTTAGCTCTTTGAGCTTGTAAGCGACTTGTTCAGCAACACCTTGAGCATCACCAACGCCATTAACAGCTTCAGCAGTATTTGAAACTTCAACAACTTTGTCAGAGATTTGTGTGTAATTGCCTTTACGTACGGCATTAGTTCCGGCATCGTTGCCAGGAGCAGCTTCGCCTTCAATTACACGGTTTGAAGTAGACGCAGCAGCAAGATCAACTTCTGCCCACTCAAAGTAAGTATTGTCTACGTTTCTAGTCCCAATAGTAGACATAAAAATAGTCTCAGTTGGGGTTATCGAAGTCAACGCATCCTGAATATCCTCGCGGATAGTGGTTACTGAATACGTTTCATTAGTATTTGCGTTTACAGCCATGTCTTATTCCTTTCTGTTTTAAGACAAGAGAAAATTGACCACATCTTTTTGTGATCCCGTTTTACGCATACTAGCTCGTGCTTTCTCAGCTTTTCTTTTAGAAGTATCATCAACTTTTTTAGCACCAGGTTTTACCATTGGTCTCGCATCTTTTGTTTTTGCGGTAACGTTAAGTTTTTTCTGGCGTAATTTTTGATAAGCCACTGCATCTTTCATAAGTTCAAATTCCCAAGTATGTACAAGGTTTTTTAAAACTTCAGGAGGTACCCCATAATGATTTATAGCCGTCTCAGCAATATTTGTTAAAAGCTCTTTGCTTTTTTCAGGATTTTGAAGTTCAGGCATTTTTTCTTGCAAAAGTTTTGCCTGTCCATTAGCATAAGCAGCCCGATCAGCATTTTGCTTTTCGAATGCTATACGTCTAGAATTATCTAGCTCAATCTTTTTTGCTTCGTATTCGGCTAAGTTTGTATTATATTCACCTAGTTCAATCGCATACCGCATCGGGTCACTGGATGCCAGTTCCAGGGATGGTTTGACAGGTGGTTGAGGTACATTGCCTTTTTCAGCTTCTGACAGAATTGCGTCGAGTTTGGCACTGCGTTCTGCTTGAGATGAAAGTTGAGCATCAAGTTCTTTCTTTAAACTTGCATTTTCTTCCATCTTTGATTGGATATAATCTTGTCCCGCGAAACCTTGCTTTAGCTCTTTAAGGGTTACTGTCTTTAATTCTCCATTTGATTTAATATCAATTGTTAAATCGTCTGACAGCTCCATAGGAACGGCTGTTTCCGGTGCCTGTTCATCCTCAAGTTCGAGGTCATCCTCGCTTAATTCAAGCTCGGTTTCCTCTGTTGCATCCTCACTCTCAGCAATAGGTTCTTCCACTTCGGTCTGTTCATTTGAAGCAGTTGCCTCGGTGGTTTCCTCTATTTCCTCGTTTGGATTATTTTCAGTTACTGGTGCTTCCATGATTAAAGAAGCAGCTTCCTGTATACTGCCTTGTTGTGGTTCAGTCGTCATTGCGGTGCCTTACCTTTTTCTATGAATACCTCAGCATTAATATCAGCTTGTAAAAGGTATTCTATTTCATTTAATGCCCTTAAAATGGCGTGAGCATCCTCACGTTTTTCCACTTCATGAGCAGCGGTTTTTGCGAAAACGTCTTTTTGTTGTTCTCGCAAATCTTGTAAAACGGCTTGGAAATCTTGATTTTCCCTTAATTTATGCGCCCTGCGCGCTCGGGCTTTGTAATCCAAGTTCATCGTCTATTCTTTCTTTAAACCCTCGTGGGGCTTCTTGTTCTCTTTTTATAGCCTCAGTATCAAGGCTTTGTCCATATTTTCCCATAGCCTCAACTACTTTGACCGCTATTTCTTGCACCATTTTGTCACGTGCGAGATCATCGTCGCCTGTCATTTGGATAAGTTTGAGCTTGTTATTATCATCGTGTTTTTTAGCATCTAACTGAAGTTTTGCCATATCAACTGAAGCTCTTGTTTGGTTTTTCATTGCTTCAACTTGCATAAATGCAGCATTAGGATCGCCCATTTGTTGCATTTGCTGATTTTGCATTGTTTCAGCATCAGCTTGCTCCTGACGTTTTTTAGCAATTAATTCTTGTTCGGTTTCTTCCGTTACTGGTGCATAATATCTATCGCTGTTTTTAATCCCCGAAGCCGCTAGGATATCAGCAAGAGTATGCCGGACGTTAGTCATTGTAACCAAACCATTTTCTGGTCCATACTGTTGCCAAACGTTCATTTGAGTTTCTAAGGTGGCTTGTAAAGTTGCCAATTTTTCTTGCGCCCTACCAGTTCCTAGCCCTACGTTCACAATTAAATCCAAAGACGAGTCCCAAGTTGTCGGGTCTACCTCGACATATTCGCCATTTAATCGCATGATTTCGTTTTTATCTGCGTTTCTTATGATTGTATCAGCTATAAGCTTAAACAGTCTTTTCATCCCGCTTTCAGCTAAATTTCTGCCCATCACCTCCACCTGGGAAGCCGCTCCATCTATGGTTGCCGCTACGGCAGTAGCTGACGCACTTTGCAGCATATCAGCGTCTAGCCCCTGAGAAGCTCTAGTTACACCCGTTTTGCTTTCAACAAGCATATCAAAGTACTGCAATGCGGGTAAGGTCGATCCGGCAGTAAAAGGTATTACTTGCTCTCGAATAGCACCAGGCTGTTTGACCCTGACTATTCGGCCTATTTCATTGTTAAGCAAGTCCTCTATTGAAACGTGTTGCTCGTTAACTTCTAATCCTGGATTGTTTGTTAAGGCTACGTTATCTAAAACGCCTCGCAACATTGCAGTTGCGGCATCTTGATCGTCTACTACTAAATCAACAACTGAGCGACCAAAAAAGGCATGCGGTTCTGGGTCTACCTCAAATATTGCAAAAGGCACATGAGTACATAATTCATAGTCGAGCATTTTATATCCACTGCCCGCCAAGAAAAATTTATAAAGCTGTGGAGTCCCTGCCCCTTCGGCATCAACTTTCATATAAGCTTCAGTAACTATTATCTTTTTTGACGTTGGGTCTGCGCTTTCGTCATCGTCCTCGTCAACTGAATAATCCCGCCTAGCAAATTCTGCCGCACTCTCCATAGTAGACATAGTACCAGTGAGCCC
>Ga0115012_10001722_pt1 | contig 12675 bp, 11 predicted proteins | sample TroAtlMetagenome_FD_88706 | JGI IMG/M metagenome (GOLD analysis project Ga0115012, IMG submission 88706) | Marine eukaryotic phytoplankton communities from Atlantic Ocean - Tropical Atlantic ANT10 Metagenome | ecosystem: Environmental > Aquatic > Marine > Oceanic | place: Tropical Atlantic...
CCCGATCTGGCGCCGCGCCATCCGCGCGACCACATCGGCCCGGCCCACGCCCTCGGGCAGATCGAGCCAGATGTTGAAGGCGTTCTCCGCCCCGCGATAGCGCAGATTGCTCAGGACCTCGCCCGCCAGCGCCTGCCGCGCCGCGCTTTCGGCGCGGACAAAGCGGCGAATGCCGTCGGCGGTGCCGTCCTCGATCCACTGCGTGACCAGCGCCATCGACAGCGGCGAGGGCATCACCGAAAGCGCCCGGATCGCCTGCGCCAGATCATGCGCGCAGCGCGGTGTCGGCGCGATGGTGAAGGCCAGCCGCAGCCCGGCGCCGATGCATTTCGCCAACCCGCCGATATGCCAGGTCAGCTCCGGCGCCGAAAGCGCGATGGGCGGCGGCGTCCTGGTCGGGATGAAGCCATAAGCGTCGTCCTCGATCAGCATCAACGCGTGCCGGCGCAGCACCGCCGCCACCTCGAGCCGCCGCGCCTCGGGCATGGTCAGCGTGGTCGGGTTCTGCAGCGTCGGATTGAGGTAGAGCGCCTTGGACCCGTGTGCGCGGATCGCCGCCTCGAGCGCCTCGGGCAGGATGCCGTCCGCGTCCATCTCGATGCCGACGAGGTTGAGGCGGAACCTCCCCGCCACGTTGCGGATGCCGGGATAGGTGACCGCCTCGCAGAGCACCGTGTCGCCGGGCCGGGTGAGGATCGATAGGATCGCGGCCATCGTGGCGTGCGCCCCCGGCGCCACCGCGACGCACTCGAGCGCCGGCACCATGCCGCGCATGCTCAGCCAGCTCGACGCGGCGAGCCGGTCGCGCTTGGAACCGGTGGCGCCTTGGTAGCGCAGCAGGTCGATAAGGTTGGCCGAGACATGGCCCAGCCCCTCCTGCATCCGACGGCGCAGCTCGGGGTCCTGCGGCTCGGGCGGCATGTTCATCGACAGGTCGGCCTCGGCGCTGCGCGAGGGATCGGGCCGGTCGGTCGCGACGCGCCCCTTCACGAAGGTGCCGCGCCCGACATGGCTCTCGACATGGCCACGCGCCTGCGCCTCGGCATAGGCCCGGCTGACGGTGGTGAAGTCGATGCCCAAGGCCGCTGCCAGCCGGCGCTGCGGCGGCAAACGCATCCCGTCAGCAAGCCTGCCGCTGCGGATATCCCCGGCGATGGCATCGGCGATGGCCTGGTAGCGCGGCTTGCCGCTGTCGAGCGTATCGGGGGTCCAGTCGGTCATCTTGCCTGCTTTCGCGTTTCGGAAGGTCTATGCCGTCGGCGCGCAAAATTGAAGGGACAATTGTATGACACGAGCGGAAACATTGACGGCATTTTCACCGGCAAGAACCGCCCTTCGAACAGCTCCGGGCACCGGAAGAAGGGCGCACCGGGGCGACCATACGCGCGGGGCCCTGGATCATCGGCCTCCGCCCGGCTTCCGCGTCGATCAAGGCCGACGCTCCTCCTCCAAGGCGGCGACAGCGTCACCGCAGACGCGCCCGAAGGGCGCGACGTCCGGGGGCGGATCGCCCCACACTAGTGTCTGAGGGTTGCGTGGTGCGGGTGAAGGGACTCGAACCCCCACGCCAAAGGCGCCAGAACCTAAATCTGGTGCGTCTACCAATTCCGCCACACCCGCTTAACGCCGCGCTGTCCTAGCAAAGCCACGCTTCCAAGGCGAGTGGAAAATGCGGCATTGAAAAGCCGCGACATTTACCGAATCTTGCCATACTCTCCCGGACAATAACGAGGCAGACACAGCAGGATTGCGCCCATGGAACCGAAAACGGTCCGGCGCGATGGCACGACCGGGGGCGCAACCGTCCCCGCCCGACATATCGTGACGTCGCAGACACTCAACGCACTGATTGCGGGCACCGTGGTGCTCACGCTCGAAGGCGCGATTCCGGTGGAATATCTCTCGCCCGGCGACCGGGTCATCACCCGGGACAGCGGCACCGCCACGCTTAGCGCGATCCACAGCCGCAAGCAGCGGATGAAGCTGGTGGCGATCCGCGCCGGTACGCTGGGCAACTCGCGCCCTGACAGTGACGCCGTGTTGCCGGCCACGCAGGAAATCCTTGTGCGCGACTGGCGGGCCAAGACCCTGTTTGGCGCAGAACGCGCGCTGGTGCCTGCGGAACGGCTCGCCGATGGTGAGTTCATTCGGGTGATCGGCACGCGCGAGGTTTCGGTGGTCGAGCTCTGCTTCGACGCGCCGCACATCCTCTACGCCGACGGGCTGGAGTTGGCCTCCGCCGTCGTGGAGCCGGTCACCGCCTGAAGCGACCGCCAGTCACCGCCCAACCGCCTGCCCCAACGCGCCCCCTTAGGGAACCCGCACGCGACGCCAGCCGCCACCGGGTCTCAGCCCTGTGGGGTCATGTTCGGTCGGGCGCGGTTGCGCTGCAGCCCGAGGTAGCGCTCGCGCAGGATGATCGCCACCCCGGAGGAGATCACCACCGCCGAGCCAAGCAGCATCAGCGCCGTCGGCACTTCGGCAAAGACCACGTAGCCGATCAGGATCGCGAACAGGATCGAGGCATAGTCGAACGGTGCCAGCAGCCCCGCTTCTGCGCCACGATAGGCCGAAGTGATGCAGATCTGCGCCACCCCCCCGATCAGCCCGGCTGCGATCAGCATCAGCGTCTCGGGTCCGCTCGGCATGACCCAGCCGAACGGGATGGTCAGCATCGACAGCACCGTCGAGGTCATGGTGAAATAGAACACGATGGCCGAGGTCTGCTCGGTCTGCACCATGCGGCGGATGTGGATCTGCACCAATGCGCGCAGCACCGCCGAGGCCATCACGAAGCCGATGCCGAGCAGCACGGTGTCGTTCATTTCGGAGACGGTCAGCAGCGGCCACATCACCAGCCCGACACCGAAGATCCCCATCGCCACCGCCGAAAGGCGGAACAGGCGCACCTGCTCGCCAAGCAGGATGGCCCCGAAGATCACCGTCAGCAGCGGCGCGGCATAACCCAGCGCGGTGACCTCGGGCAAAGGCAGCAGGGTCAGCGCCGCGAAGTTGAACCCCATCGCCGAGACCCCGACGATGCCGCGCAGCACATGCAGGGAGGGTTTCTTCGCCCGCAGCCCGGTCGCCATATCCCCGCGCCAGAGCAGCCAGCCGATGATCACCGGCAGCGCAAAGAAGGACCGGAAGAAAACGGCCTCGCCGGTCGGGACGCTGTCCGCCGCCTTGATCAGGGACGACATGATCACGAACAGGATGACAGAGGTGATTTTCAGCGCAATGCCGCGCAGCGGGGTCATGAGGGCTCCGGGTGGTATACCATTGCCGCCACTGTGACCGCTCACACGCCCGTGTGCAATGCATCGCGGGCGCAATGCCGCTATTCGTGTGCGAACGGTCGCCTACATGGTCTCGAGACAATGGCGCCGGAAGGCGCGCTTGAGCATGTCGAGTTCGGCCCGCAACAGCGAGACCTCTGCACGCAGGTCATCGCCCAGCGCTTCGCCGGCGATCAGGGTGAAGCTGCCCAGCACCTCGTCGCTGGCGGCCTCGCGGATCGCGAAGGTCTGTACCCCGTCGCAGATCGCCTCCTGCGGCACCGGCACCTCGACCGCCCAGCGCCCCGGCTCGGTGGTTTCGGTCACCGTGACGCCGCGCACCGGGCGGCCATCGAAATCGACGGTGATCTCGGGCGTCGGCGCGCCGGAATCCGCGGCCAGAAGCCCCTCCCAGACCCCTTCCTTGAACCGTGTCTTGGTCAGCGAATAGGCGCTCATCGCGTGTCTCCGTTACATCTCGGCCCGCGGGCGGCGGCTGAAGGTGAGATCGCGCAGGATCACCTGATTCATCTCGGGCCCCTCGAAGATCAGGTCGAGCCATATGCGGTCGACCCGCTTCTCGTTGAGCTTGGTGTAGGCCAGGTCGAACTCCACGCGGATCTCCTCCTCGTGCAGCGGCAGCTCGCGCACGATCTGCTCGGTGTTGGGTCCATGGCGGATATTGAGGCGGGCGAAAATCTCGAGCGGCTTCTCCATCTCGACGATGGTGTCGATGCGGATCAGATGCTTGCGCTTGAGCCCGTCGCAGCTTGCCTCCGGCAGATCGATGGCGAGCGACAGGTACGAGCCGTCGAACTTGAACACGTCGAGCCGCAGGCCGTAGGCGGCGAGGTCGGCCTCGCGGGTGTTGCGCAGCTGGCGCAGGGTGATCTCGGAATGGGCGCAGTCGTGGAACAGCGTCACCTCGCGGCCGAGCCGCGATTGCGACTGCACCGACGACATGCCTGCCACCGCCAGCGGCCCGCACCAGAGCTCGGGGCGCCAGGCCCAATCGGCATCATGCGGGCGCGGAAAGGACTGGTTCCCGAGCACCGGCAAGGCCAGACGCCCGTCCGCCACCTGGATCAAGCGGTCGAGCCGGTCCTTGAGGCGCCGCGCGACCGAGCGCTGGCGGCGTAGCTGGCGCAGGTCGGCGGTTTCGGCCATGCGCGCCGCCTCGCTCCAGCGCTTCAGCGCCAGCGCCGAGAACGCCCGGCTCATCCAACCATCGCCGATGCCCGCCATATGCCTTGCCGTTGCCTCTCGTCTCCCGGCCACTCTCACCGCGGCGGCCCTTGCAACAGTTATGGCAAATCCTTTGCATCGAATAAACGGCCAAATCCCCGGCCGTGCCGGCCCGGCCTAGCCTGGCGCGGCAGCGCTGCTCGCCGATGCGAGCTCCGGGCTCAGTCGCATGATCTGCCGATGCACGCGGCTCAGCATCTCGGCACCATCCCTCCCGACAAGGCGACTGCCCTCCGGGGCGTAGAGTGCCAGCCCGATCAGATGGCCGTTCTCGACAAAGGCGCCGCGCCAGTAGCGCGGATCGCCGTCGTCAAGCACCTCGCCGCCACCGCCCCCCAGCAGCGCCGTGGTCAGGCCATCGCGCGCGCTGCCCGACACGAAGGGCTGCCCGGCCTCGGCGGCCAGCGCCTCGGGCGCGGGGATCGCCGGGCTCTGCAAGCGCGGCCCCACGGTGATCGTCACCATCATCGGCTCGACAAAGATGCCCTCCTCGCCGCCCGACAGGATATTGCACGAGGCAAGCACCGCGAAACTGCGGCTGGTGCCGCGCGAGAGCGTCACCGGATCAATGCAGTAGCCCCTCGGCCCCGCCACCACGATCTCGCCTCCGGCGAGCGTGGCGCTCGGCAATGGCGCGCTGCCGGAGGTCGGCACGCAGCCCACGAGCATCGCCAAACCGGCGAGACCAACCAGAGCCCTGTTCCACGTCATGCGTTCTTGCTCCACTCCCGCCCCGACCCAATCGGGATAGCGAAGCGCTTGCGATGAAACAAGAAATGAATCCCGCCGCGCCTCATGTGCGGTCCAAGGGCCGGCCGGGGTGGTTGCCCGGCCCCGCCCCAGGCCCTATCTCAGCGTCATTCGAGGAGCGGCGCATTGCCCTCCCGCCGCGCCGGATCTGCCGCCATGTCCTACCGCCCGTTCCTGCTGATGACCGGCACCGCCCGCCGCACCGAGCTCTGGCGGCTGATCATCGGGCTGTGCCTGATCGTGCTGGTGGCCTTCGCGCTGCCGCAGGGGATCTTCGCGGTGATCTCGATCCTCGTCCCTGCCGAAACCTCGCGGGCCTTTCTGACCGGGCTGCAGCAGGGCGACACGCCCGCCACGCTTCTGGTGCTGCTTCTGGCGATGGGGACGCTCGGGATCGGCACCATCGCCGCCACGCAACTGATCCACCATCGCCGCGCCCGCAGCCTCTTCGGGCCCTTGCCGATGGCGGTGCGCCAGTTCGTGAGGGTCTTCCTCGCGGTGGGGCTGCTTTACCTCGTGATCGGCGCCCTGCCGCCGTGGGACATGGTACAAGACCTGCAACCGGGTCTGACGCTCGGGCCCTGGCTGGCGCTGCTGCCGCTGACGCTGGCGGCGTTGCTGATCCAGACCGGCAGCGAAGAGCTGCTGTTTCGCGGCTACCTGCAATCCCAGCTCGCCGCCCGCCTGCCCCATCCGGCGGTCTGGCTCATCGCCCCCTCGGCGCTCTTCGCTCTCGGCCACTGGACGCCCGCGACCTATGGCGGCAATGCCTGGCTGGTGATGGCCTGGGCCTTCGCCTTTGGCCTCGCCGCCGCCGACCTGACCGCGCGGTCAGGTACGCTGGGGCCGGCCATTGCCCTGCACATGCTCAACAACCTCGTGGCCATCGCGCTGATCTCGCCGCAGGGCACGATGTCGGGGCTGGCGCTCTATCAGCTACCCTTCGGCGCCGGCGACGAAGAGGCGATCCGCGCGCTGCTGCCGCTCGACCTGGCCTCGATCGGGCTGAGCTGGCTGGCGGCACGGATTGCCCTGCGCGCCTGAGCCGCGATTGCATTTCCGTCGAAGCAGGCATAAGTGAGCCGCGACACGAAGTCGCGAAGGGCGCAGCCATGAACTGGATCACCAATTACGTTCGTCCCCGGATCAACTCGATCTTCTCGCGCCGCGAGATGCCCGAGAACCTCTGGACGAAATGTGACAGCTGCGGAACCATGCTGTTCCACCGCGAGGTGACGGACAATCTCGGCGTCTGCACGAACTGCACCCACCACATGAACATCACGCCGCGGGCGCGCTTCACCGCGCTGTTCGACGGCGGCATCTTCTCGGAGATCGACGTCCCCGAGCCGACGCAGGATCCGCTGCACTTCCGCGACCAGAAGAAATACCCCGACCGGATGCGCGCAGCACAGCGCACGACCGGCGAGAAAGAGGCGATGCTTGTCGCTGCTGGCGAGATCGGACGCACCCCGGTGGTCTGCGCCGCGCAGGATTTCTCGTTCATGGGCGGATCCATGGGCATGTATGTTGGCAACGCGATCATCAAGGCCGCGCAGGAGGCCAAGCGCCTGAAGCGTCCGCTGATCCTGTTCTCGGCCGCAGGCGGCGCGCGGATGCAGGAAGGCATCCTGTCGCTGATGCAGATGCCGCGCACCACCGTGGCGATCCAGATGCTGCGCGAGGCCGGGCTGCCCTATATCGTGGTGCTCACCCACCCGACCACCGGCGGCGTCACCGCCTCCTACGCGATGCTGGGCGACGTGCAGATCGCCGAGCCCAACGCGTTGATCTGCTTCGCCGGTCCCCGCGTCATCGAGCAGACCATCCGCGAGAAGCTGCCCGAAGGGTTCCAGCGCGCCGAGTACCTGCTCGAGCACGGCATGCTCGACCGGGTCACCGACCGCCGCAAGATGCGCGAGGAGCTGACCACCATCGTGCGCATGCTCACCGGCATGCCGCCCGCGGTGCATGGCGACCTGCCGCCGCCCGAGCCCCTGCCCGACACTGCCGCCGCTGACGACAAATGACCGCGCAGCAGGGGTCCGACGCCATCCTGCAGCGGATGATGTCGCTGCATCCCAAGATCATCGACCTGACCCTCGACCGGGTCTGGCGTCTGCTCGCGGCGCTCGACCATCCAGAGCGCAAGCTGCCGCCGGTGATCCATGCCGCCGGCACCAACGGCAAGGGCTCGACGCTGGCGATGATCCGCGCGGGCTACGAGGGCGCGGGCAAGCGCGTTCACGCCTATACCTCGCCGCACCTGGCCCGCTTCCACGAGCGCATCCGCCTCGCCGGAGAGCTGATCCCGGAGGCGGAGCTGTCGCAGGTGCTCGACGAGTGCTGGGACGCCAATGGCGGCGAGAGCATCACCTATTTCGAGATCACCACCTGCGCGGCCTTCCTCGCCTTCTCGCGCACGCAGGCCGACGTGACCCTGATGGAGACGGGCCTTGGCGGGCGGCTGGACGCCACCAACGTGTTCGAGCGTCCTGCGTTGACGGTGATCACGCCGATCTCGCTCGATCACCAGCAGTTCCTTGGCGAGACACTGGCAGAGATCGCCGGCGAGAAGGCCGGCATCCTCAAGCGCGGGGTGCCCTGTGTGGTCGGCCCACAGCCCGAAGCGGCGATGGAGGTCATCGAGGCCCGCGCCGACCGGCTCGGGGCGCCGCTACTGGCCCATGGCCAGCACTGGCATGTCTGGGAAGAGCGCGGCCGGCTGGTGTTCCAGGACGAGACCGGGCTGCTCGACCTGCCGCTGCCGAACCTGCCCGGCGCACATCAGATCGAGAATGCCGGTGCCGCGCTGGCGGCGCTGCGCCACCTTGGCCTTGGCGCCGATGCCTGCGACGCCGCGGTAACCGAGGCGCAATGGCCGGCACGGATGCAGCGCCTGCGCAGCGGCCCTCTGCTCGAGGTCGCGCCGGACGTCGAACTCTGGCTCGACGGCGGCCACAACCCGGCGGCGGGGATCGCGCTGGCGCGCCATCTCGGCACCCTGCCCAAGCGTCCAACGCACCTGATCTGCGGCATGCTCAACACCAAGGACATCAGCGGCTACCTGCGCCCGATGGCCGGCGCTGTCTCGAGCCTCACCGCGGTCTCAATCCCGGGCGAGGCCAACACCCTGCCGGCAGACGAGACCGCGCGCATCGCGGCATCGGTCGGGATGCAGGCCGGGACCGCAGGCTCGGTGGCTGAAGCGCTGGAAGGCATCGCCGCCAAGGACCCGCACGCCCGCGTGCTGATCTGCGGCTCGCTCTACCTCGCGGGGGCGGTGCTGCGCGAGAACGGCTGAGCGGCGCTCTTGCGTCACGCGCCCTGGCGCGTCGCCGCTTTCACTTGACTGGGTGATTCGCCCTCTCCTATATCTGGAACATCACCCGCGCGCCTCGAGCGCTAACGGTGTAGCTGCCAGTTCGCCCAAGCTTGGCGTGGCAAAATCGCCTCATTGATAAGCGTTTCCGGCCACAACCTCTTGGGGTTGTCCAATAATTCAAACATACTTCTTGGCCGCGACACAAAATGTTGACGGTTCTCCGTAAAATCACCTATGCTGATGAAACAAGCAGCGTGTGGCGCAAGATCACGCGCAAGCCTGAGGGACAGGGACATGGGGACACAATTCGCCCCTGCGCGGCATCGCCTCGCAGACGGGACCGGAGTACAGTCATGCAACGGGCGCGGACGCCCGGCACCGGCGCGCTCCGTGGCGAATGCCCCGGCGAACTCAACCACTCACAGAACTTTCGGAAGCCAGCGTCGCGCAAATTCAGCGCCGATGTCAGCCACCGCGCCTGCCCTCCGAACCCATTACTAACAGGCAATAATAATCAATCGAGCAGCCTGAGAGGGTCCTTCGGGACCCTCTTTTTTATGGCGCGCGGCGGCAATGCCGGTGGCCTCAGTGGCCGTGGCCCCAATCGGCGGCCTGCATCTCGCGCAGACGGCTGGCGGTGCGCTCGAACTCGAAGGCCCCCGGCCCTTCGATATAGAGGCTCTCGGGCTCGTCCACAGCCGAGACGATGAGCTTTACCTTGGCCTCGTAGAGCGCGTCGATCAACGTCACGAAGCGCTTGGCCTCGTTGAAGTTCGTCCGTCCCAGCCGCGGCAGGTTCTCGAGCACCAGCAGGCGCAGCGCGTCTGCTATGGCGAGGTAGTCGCCCGGTCCAAGCATCTGGCCGCAGAGATCGTAGAACGAGGCCCGCGCCACGCCGTTGTGGTAGCGCGGCAGCTCAAGCTTGCGGCCCTTGATGGTGAGCACAAGCGGCTCTTCGTTGCCGTGGGTCAGCTCCTGCCAGACCCGGTCGATCTCGGCCCGCGCCTCGCGGTCGATGGGGGTAAAATAGACCTTCGCCCCCTTCAGCCGGTCCTGCCGGTGATCGCGCTCCGAGGCCAGCTCGCGTACCATCAGGCGCTCCTTGATCAGGTCGATGAACGGCAGGAAGAGCTGCCGGTTGAGCCCATCCTTGTAGAGATCGTCAGGCACCCTGTTCGAGGTGGTGACCACCACCGTGCCGGCCTTGAACAGCTCTTCGAAAAGCCGTCCGACCAGCATCGCGTCGGCGATGTCGGTGATCTGCATCTCGTCGAAGGCCAGCACTTTGACCGCGTCCGACACGCCCTTGGCCATCGGCTTGACCGGATCGTCGACGCCTTCGCCGCGCAGGCGGTGCAACTCGGCCTGCATCTCCTGCATGAAGGCGTGGAAATGCACCCGGCGCACCGGCACGTCGAGGCTCTCGACAAAGAGATCCATCAGCATCGACTTGCCACGCCCGACGCCACCCCAGAGATAGAGCCCCTTCGGCGGCTCGGGCACCTTGGCCTTGCGGAACAGCCCGCGCTTGGGCTTCTCCGGCGCCTCTGCCAGCTCGCGGCGGATGCGTTCGAACTCGGGAAGCGCCTCTTCCTGCGCGGGATCGCGCAGGATGTGCCCTTCGGCAACGCGTTCGTCGTAAAGGTCGGTCAGCGTGGTCATATCCCGCGCATAGCTTGCCCGGACAGGAAAGTGTAGATGCCTCAAGCATCAGCAAACATGATTGTATCGGTAACATTTCTTCGATTGACGCTTTCGGAGGCGCGGCTCAGGTTGACGCCGCACCGCCGCAAAGGAAGCGTCTCATGCCCAAGCAGCCCAGCATCTTCACCCCGGTCCTGATCGTCGGGTGCCTGATCATCCTCGTGTCCTTCGCGATCCGGGCGAGCTTTGGCGTGTTCCAGATCCCGATCGCCGAGGAGTTCAACTGGCCGCGCGCCGAGTTCAGCCTCGCCATCGCGCTGCAGAACCTGTTCTGGGGCATCGGCCAGCCGCTCTTCGGTGCCGTGGCCGAGCGCATCGGCGACCGCAAGGCCATCGTCATCGGCGCCATCGTCTACGCGGTGGGCCTCGTGCTGTCGGCCGGTGCCAACACGCCGCTGGGGATGCAAAGCGCCGAGGTTCTGGTGGGCTTCGGCATCGCCGGCACCGGCTTTGGCGTGATCCTCGCCGTCGTTGGCCGGGCCTCGTCGGACGACAACCGCTCGATGTCGCTGGCGATCACCACCGCCGCCGGCAGCGCCGGGCAGGTGATCGGCGCGCCGCTGGCCGAGGCGCTGCTCGGGCTCTACACGTGGCAGACCGTGTTCCTGATCTTTGCCGCTCTCATTCTCGCGATGCTGCTCACGCTGCCGCTGATGCGCGCGCCGGCGGCCAGCAAGGCCGAGATCGAGGAGAGCATGGGCACAATCCTCAAGCGCGCCGCGCGCGATCCATCGTTTGCGATGATCTTCATCGGCTTCTTTTCCTGCGGCTACCAGCTGGCCTTCATCACCGCGCATTTCCCGGCCTTCGTCGAGGAGATGTGTGGCCCGATCCAGCCCGGGGGCGTGCTGCACTCCGTGGGCATCACCACGACCTCGGCGCTCGGCGCATGGGCCATCGCGGTGATCGGCATCGCCAATATCGCCGGCACGCTGGCCGCCGGCTGGGCCGGCAAGCGCTTCCCGCGGAAATACCTGCTGGCGCTGATCTATACCGGCCGCACCATCGCCGCGGCGCTGTTCATCATGTTTCCGATCACGCCGGCCACGGTGATCGTGTTCTCCGCCGTGATGGGCTCGCTCTGGCTTGCCACGGTGCCGTTGACCTCGGGCCTTGTCGCGCATCTCTACGGGCTGCGCTACATGGGCACGCTCTACGGCATCGTGTTCTTCTCGCACCAGCTTGGCGGCTTCCTCGGGGTCTGGCTCGGTGGTCGGATGTACGACGCCTATGGCGATTACACGCTGGTCTGGTGGATTGGCGTGGGCGTCGGCGCGCTCTCGGCGATCATCCACCTGCCGGTGAAGGAAAACCGCGCCCCGGTGCCGGCGGCCGGCTGAGCCCCCGGACCGACGTGCCCCCGCGACGCGAACGAGCCCCGGGGCTCGGCTCCCGCCCAAGAAGCCCAGATCCCCCGGCTTTGCATCGCGTGATCCCGGCACCCACCATGGCGTCAGCAAAATGCTGCGGGTTTTTCCGTGCCACGACCAGTTCCGCCCCCATTGCCCTTGCCAGCGGCGCGATACATCCCAATTATCGAATGGAACCGTTCCCAACGTTCGAAAGGACACACGCCATGAAAACCGAACAGGTCGGCGACAGCATTCTGGAAACTTGGACCGTGGACGAGGTTCAGGAGGCCTTCGACAAGAACGAGATCGTGCTGATCGACGTGCGCACCCCGCAGGAATACATGTTCGAGCATATCGAGGGCGCGCTGCTGATGCCGCTGGCCTTCTTCAAGGCGGCGAAGCTGCCAGGGCAGACCGAAAAGCGCATCGTGTTCCATTGCGGATCGGGCGTGCGCTCGGAAAAGGTTGCGCGGGCCTCGATCGAGGCCGGCTTTGCCAAGATCGCCCACATGGAAGGCGGCTTCGGCGCGTGGAAAGGTGCCAAGAAGCCCTATATCGGCACCAACATGGCCACCGGCGCCCCGCATCAGGTGAGCTGAGTCACGGGACCGCCCCGATGCGGCCGTCAGGACATGAAAGAGCCCGGCGTCCCTCTCTTGGACGCCGGGCTCTTGTGTTTTCGCGTCGGGGGCGTGCCCCAGCCATGAGGGTCAGTGCGTGCCGGCTACCATCAGCCCCTGCTTTTTCAGCTCGGCATGGCATTCGTCCAGCGAGCGGGTCGCGCGGTCGATCAGCGTGTCGATCTCGTCCTTCGAGAGCACCAGCGGCGGCGAGATGATCATGCGGTCGCCCACGTGGCGCATCACCAGATTGTTGGCGAAGCAGCGCTCGCGGCAGATGTAGCCCACGGTGCCGGCATCGGCGGCGAAGGGCGCGCGGCTGGCCTTGTCCGGCGTCAGCGCCAAAGAGCCCATGAAGCCCGAGATCTTGGCCTCGCCCACCAGCGGGTGGTCGGCCAGCG
>Ga0115012_10001724_pt1 | contig 12670 bp, 13 predicted proteins | sample TroAtlMetagenome_FD_88706 | JGI IMG/M metagenome (GOLD analysis project Ga0115012, IMG submission 88706) | Marine eukaryotic phytoplankton communities from Atlantic Ocean - Tropical Atlantic ANT10 Metagenome | ecosystem: Environmental > Aquatic > Marine > Oceanic | place: Tropical Atlantic...
AATGAAAGATTCAAATATTTGTTGAGTCAGGGCCAAACAGGTTTGAGTACTGCTTTTGATTTACCAACATTATATGGATATGATAGCGATTCTCCAATGGCTGCAGGAGAATTTGGAGAGTGTGGTGTAGGTGTTAGTAGTTTGGAAGACATGTCAATTTTGTTTAAGGATATTCCTCTTGATAAAGTTACAACTTCTATGACCATCAATTCGCCTGCAGCGATGACATGGGCAATGTATATTGCAAATGCAGAAAGCAGAGGCATATCAAAGGCTAATCTTGGAGGTACGATTCAAAATGATATTCTTAAGGAATATATTGCTCAGAAGGAATATATTTTCCCACCAAATCCCTCAATGAGATTAGTTACAGATACAGTGGAATATGGTACCAAGAATATGCCAAAATGGAATACCATATCTATTTCAGGTTATCATATTAGAGAAGCAGGATCAACAGCAGTTCAGGAGCTTGCTTTTACTTTGGCAGATGGTTATGCATATGCAGATTGGGCTATTGAAAGGGGATTGAACATTGATGACTTTGCTCCAAGATTTAGTTTCTTTTTCAATGCACATAATGATTTCTTTGAGGAGATAGCAAAGTATAGAGCTGCAAGAAGAATTTGGGCTAGAGACATGAAATACAAGTATGGCGCTAAAGATCCACGTAGCCTAACTTTGAGATTCCATACACAAACTGCAGGTTGTAGTTTAACTGCCCAGCAGCCGGAAATCAATATAGTCAGAGTAGCAATACAGGCAATGGCTGGAGTTTTAGGAGGTACACAGTCTTTACATACGGATTCAATGGATGAAGCTTTAGCATTACCATCTGAAAAAGCGGTCCAAATAGCTTTGAGAACTCAGCAAATTATTGCACATGAATCAGGAGTAGCTAATGTCGCAGATCCTTTAGGTGGAAGCTACTATCTGGAATGGTTAACGGATGATATGGAAAGACAAGCTAGAGATTATTTTGATAGAATAGAATCATTAGGTGGTGTTGTATCTGCAATAGAGAAAGGTTTCTTTCAAAAGGAAATAGCTTCGGCGTCATACAAATATCAACAAGAAATAGATAATAATGAACGGACAGTAGTGGGAGTTAATGAATTTACTTCTGATGAGCCTGTTGAAATACCTATCCTAGAAATGGATCCTGAAGGTTTTGAAAGGCAGTGTAGGAGATTAAATGCTCTGCGTTCTAATAGGAATCAAAGTCGTCATTCAGCTAGTCTTGTAGCAATTGAAAAAGCAGCAGAAGGTGATGAAAATCTTATGCCACACTTTATAGAAGCTGCAAAGGCTAAAGCTACACTTGGTGAGATGTGTGATGTTTTAAGGGGAGTGTTTGGAGAATATAGAGAGGGCTCAGACTTCTGAGTAATATTTTGTCATATATTGTAATTGGTTTGACTGGGAAGAATGCTGCAGGCAAAGGCACTGTGGCAGAAATATTATCTCAAAATAATTTTGTATATCATTCATTGTCAGATTCACTGCGTGATGAGCTTAAAATTTTGGGAAAAGATGAAACTCGCGATAATTTAATAGAAACAGGAAATAAACTTAGAAAGGAAGGAGGACCAGGTGTATTAGCTGACAAAATGGTTCCTAAATTGTCAACAGATCATAATCACATTGTAGATTCAATTAGGAATCCCTTTGAAGTTAATTCTCTTAGGGATAACTGTTCCTCTAATAATTTCTTTTTAATCTCAGTAGATGCAGATGCAAAATTAAGATATGATAGACTTTGTTCTAGAGGTAGAATAGGTGATAGTGATTCTTGGGAAAGTTTTGTTAATCAAGAAAAGCAAGAAGAGAATAATGATGATCCAAATAAGCAACAATTATCCAAAACTATGGATATGGCAGATTATAGCATAGATAATAGTGGAACCTTGGAAGATTTAAAAAACCAAATTGAAAAAATTCTTTCTAATTTATAAATTCCATTCGTATGTAGTTGTTAAAAAGAACATAAATGCAATTGGCATCAGATGAAAGGCCATTCCAAATGCAACATTTATGGCCATCCATCTTCCTGCATAATTATTTGGCATTTCCATTACTTTGTCAACAACAGTGTTTGTGGTATCAACTACTTTTCCGGCAAAAAATCCAACGAACTTTGCAACTCTTTCATGTGGCAAAGCTTCGCTGCCTTTATCCCTTGAACTTTTTAGCCAATCTCCCATTTGTAACATTCTATCTACCATTGGCCTATATTTTTCAACATCAACGCTTATTAATTTTACAGCTAAATTCCGAGTATCCCAAACACGTCTCCAGTCTAAGTATGTATGACCTACGAAAAAGACGATGATTAATGCAATTTGCCATTGAGGAGTTTGTTCCCAGTTTGGTGGCCTTATAGTTAAATCAAAAAATTCTACAACTCCCTCTTCAGGTTCAAATATAACAAATCTCATTAAGGCAATAGTTGCAGGAACTAATAATCCTACTGTAAATTTAGCAGCTATTGAGTATCCTTTTGGAATTTCTCTTAATCTTTCAAATATCCATTTTAGGTGATGTCCATGAATTTGAATTGCTTTTAATGCAGGTTCTCCCAAAAAGATTAATCTTTGTACGATTGGAATAAATATTAGAGCATGAAAATAGAGTTCCCATGGCGTATCCCAGTTAAAGTAATCATTTAACATACTATTATTTTAGTTAAAGGAGGGTGTTAAAAAAAGGACCGAATAGGGGTATGTATGTCTAGAAGACGTGGCAGGCGTTCTAAATTTCAGGAAAAGCTTGCTAAAGACAGAATTGATAAACTATTCTTGTTGATTGATTCTAAAAGGATTAATTCTCAAATAAGTCCGGAAAAATGTATACATTTTGTTAAGCTTATAGGAAAAAGGTATAATCAACGTTTATCTAATTCACAAAAAATAAAGTTTTGTCGTTATTGTAATTCTAAATATAATTCTACAAATAGTCGTTTTAGATTGTCTAAAAAAGGATGGAGATTGATTAATTGTTTAGAATGTGATAAAGTTTATAGATTTAAAATATAATTTAGTTCGAATCTATAGTTTTTTGTTCTAATTCTTTACGATAATTAATAAGCATTTCATCTACGTTCTTGTTTGAAATAGCTAAAATTCTGGCAGCAAGCAATGCTGCATTTTCACCACGGCCAATACCGACACCAGCCACAGGAACTCCTGGTGGCATTTGAACTACAGAGAGTAGTGAATCTAAATTTGCAGGAGAACTTGATGATGCACAAGGAACCCCAATAACTGGTTTAAGTGTGTGAGCAGCTACAACTCCAGGTAAGGCTGCAGATAGGCCAGCTAATGCAATGAAAACTTCAGCATCTGAATCTTCAATAACGTCTACAACTCTTGCAGGAGTTCTGTGAGCAGAGGCTACAAATGTTTCAAAAGTAATGTTAAATTTTTCTAATATTTTCTCAGCTTTTTGAGCAATAGGCCTATCGCTTGCAGATCCCATGATTATAGTAACTTGAGTCATAATTTTTCAAAAGAGACATAGATATAAGAGATATGTTGGTATGTGGTCTTTAAGAAAGGCTGTTTTTAGCAATCTGCGCCCGGATAGTGTAGCTTGGAATCACGGAAGCTTGCGGAGCTTCAAACCTGGGTTCGAATCCCAGCCTGGGCGCCATATTCTTTTAATGGATTCTTAATAAGTAATTCTTGTCCCGAGTCGTAGCACAGATATTTTTAGTGATTTTTTTATTAAATTTATTCCTTCCATTTGCCCAACCTTCTGAGGAAACTCAACCAATTCCCTTATCACATCTTCATTTAGTTGATGATAGATTGGAAATAGTATATTCAGATATTTCCTTATCAGAGGAATTAGGTCTGGTTAAATCACCTGAAGGTAAGATTGATTTATTTGCAAGAGTTTCAGAGTTGGATTCCAGTCATCATGAATTTGTCACAAGTATGGGTGGCATTATTACTTCAAGTTTTGACAGATTCAATACATTCGGTTTTATAATAGATATTGAAAAGGTTCCTGATGTAGTTTATTTGCCAGATTTAGAATGGTTGGAAGCAAATGTTCTTTTTTATCCAACGTTAGACAATAGTGTTGAATCAATAGGTACTAGTGATATTTGGGATGATTTCGGTTTTAAGGGAGAAGATACAACAATAGCCATATTGGATACAGGAGTTGATTTTGATCATGAGTCATTGGATGATTTAGATGACATTTCATCTACATATGATCCAAAAATAGCTATTGATTCAAATGGTATGCTTGGCTTTTACAACGCAAATACTGACAAAGAATATCCAGATGAACAGCCTCACGATTCAGGAAGTCACGGTACTCATTGTGCAGGTATAGCTGCAGGAACTGGAGGTTCTAGTGGACAGTATGCGGGCGTTGCACCTCAGGCAAATGTAGTGGGAGTAATAGCATTAGATGGAGGTTCTGGAGATGAGGGCGATTTACTTAGGGCAGTTGATTGGACAATACAAAACAAAGACAGATTTTCGATAGATGTTATGTCTCTATCATTAGGTGGTCCTATTGTAATCCCTGGGGCAACTAATAATGGCGGTTCTTCTATATCTCAAGCTTTAGACGTTGCTGTTGAAGCAGGTATTGTTACGGTTGTTGCTATAGGTAATGGTAATTTGGGTTTAGCAGCACATCCAGCTTCAGTTTCATATCCTGGTGATAGTGTTAAAGCAATAACTGTGGGATCTGTCAATGACGATCATTCCAGAGAAATCTATTCTAGCAGAGGACCTACCGGAGATGGTCGAATGAAACCAGATGTTATGGCACCTGGAGGCGCTATAATGTCAGCGCAAGCAAATTCAGGAGATGGCTATGTATCTTACTCAGGTACTTCTATGGCTACACCACATGTTGCAGGAGTGGCAGCACTCATGATTCAGGCTAATCCAGATGTGAGCCCTACTTCAAGTACAGATTATGTCAAACAGATTCTTAGAGAAACAAGTGATCATAAAGTTCCTTTAGATGTAGATTGTGGGGAAATATTTTCACCAAATAACTGTTATGGATGGGGAACTGTGGAATTAGTTGGCGCAGTTTCACGTTCAATGAATTTAAAAAGTACGGACTTGTCTGGAAACACAGGTATTCAATCTGAAACAAGTGAAACTTTTGAGGCTTCTATGACTTATACTAAAACAGAGTATACTAACAGAGGAAAAGATGGGGGAACTGTTAATAATTTCATTCAAGGAAGTGATTTACCAGATAATGTTAAAATTTTAGCCACATATTCAAGTGATTGGCCAAAACCAAATACTTTCCTTCTTGATTCAGGAGAAGGTTCTGGAATTAGTTCAGAAAATAGTATGAATTCAGTTTATGAACAAAATGGAAAATGGATTTTGGAAGCTAATTTCAATTTTACAGGTTCAGTTTCAGCGGGAAGCTCAATAGACAGTTTCCCTCGTTTTCAGTTTGATATTCAGGCTCCCGACTCAGAGGAAGCAATTCCTTTGATGGTTTATTATTCTATCAATGATATGTTTGGAATTACAAAGAATTTTACTATAGCTTCATTCACAGATCTCCCTGATCTTTACATAGAAGAGGTGACAATTTCAGACAATCTTTTGGAAGGGCAAACAATACCTATCACAGCACGAGTTGTTAATCAAGGACCGGGTCCAGCTAGAGAATATCAGCTTAATTTTTATAATGATGAAGAGATTTTTGAATCTGTAATTATCGATGATCGATTAAATTCAAATGAGGCTTTTAATGTTCAAACAGAGTGGACTGCTGTAAAAGGAGATCATGAATTGTCTATTGAGATAATATCAGTAGTTCCACAAGACGAAGTTGAATCTAACAATTATTTTTTCGTTGATGTTAGCGTTTCTGAATTTTTGGATCAACAATCTCCTATTGTATTTATTAACGAACCTGATCAAAATGAAATAGTTTCAGGAATTGTTGTTGTTAAAGGGAGTGCTAGCGATAATGTTAATTTAGAATATGTAGAAGTAAGATTATTGCCTAATGATTGGGAAAGGGCTAATGGTTTTGAAAGTTGGGCTTGGTCATGGAATTCTAGTAATGATTTGAATGGTAGATACACCATTGAAGCTAGATCATTTGATGGTTACACCTATTCATCAATTTTTTCGATTGACGTTGAAGTTACAAATGAAGGTTCTAACCGTAGACCTACTGCATATTTAACTTCAAATCTTGATGAATTATATGTAGGTGATAAAATTATTTTCTCAGGCAACAGCTCAACCGATGATTCAGAAGTAGTAGGATATCAATTCAATTTTGGTGATGGGCGACAGACAGATTGGAGTGAAACATCTTGGGTGGAATATTACTTTGAAGAAGCTGGAGATTTTGATGTTGTTTTGAATGTAGAAGATGATGAGGGCGCACGATCCTCTTCTGGCGATTTAGTTACTATAAGTGTTAAAGAAAAGCCAGTTAATAATCCTCCAATTTCAAAGATATTCTCTCCAAAAACCGGAGATGAATTTAGAGATGATGAAAGTATACAATTTTCTTCACAAGGATCTAATGATCCAGATGGTGATTCACTTGTATTTATCTGGTATAGTAGTTTAGATGGAGAAATATTGCGAACTTCCAATATTATTGGAGAATCAGCGCTTTCTCAAGGTACACATATAATAACCTTGAGAGTCGAAGATTCTAATGGAGAATATGATGAACAATCGGTGCAAATAGTAGTTTCTTTATCTGCAGAATCTTTTGATTCCGAGGAAAGTCCTCTCAATTCATTAAATTTCTTAGGATGTATTGTATTGATTACAATAATTTCATTACTGAGAAGGAAACGCTAAGTTCCTTTGTATTCAACTCTTGATACTTCATTTTCCCAAAGTACCAATTTAGTAAGCTCATCAAGGTTTGGTTTAAGTTTATCCCAAATCCACTTGATTAATACTTCACTTGTAGGATTTTCAAGTCCTTCTACGTTATTAAGATAATTGTGATCAATTATGTTGCGGATAGGCATTACAGCTTCTTCGATATTATTAAAATCCATCACAAATCCATTTTCAGGTTTCATTTCACCTTCTATGTGTACTTCTAGTTTGAATGATAATCCATAGAGATTGCTACATGGATGTTCCTTAGGAACTTTTGTTAATTTTCTAGCAGACTCAAATTTTACAATTTGTACTAATTTATGCATTACAATTCGATAACTTCGCCAGCATCAGGCATAATCCATCTTCTTTGCCTGTACTTTTTGAGAATATCTTTCTTCTCTTCTCTGAGTTTTCGATTTAGATGAATGAGTGCCATTTTCTTTGGACGGGCCATATCATCTAATCTTTCTAATTGTTGTAAAGAACAATGTGTTTTTGTTCCAATTGTTACAGTTTCTCCTCTTGGATTCTTTACAGTACCATCACTGGTGTATGCTTCATGTACTAACAAATCAGCATTTGTGTAAAGTTTTGAGGCAGTAGGAGTGAACATTCCATCACCTGAATAACAGAAAACTTTTGTTGGACTTCCCGCTTCTAGTCTTAATCCTAGATTTTGAACAGTATGCCTTGTATTTACAACTCTTAAATTCCAGTCATCCCATCTATGAGATCTTTGTAATTCTCTGAATCTTAGTGTAAAGGGTAGGTTTGCTACCATGCCATGATATGCGACTTCCATTAACCTTTCAACATTTCTCTGGGTTCCTACTGGACCAAATAGGTAAAATGGTCTGGTCCTTCCATCTTCCCACATCCTCATCATAAGCGCAGGTAATCCAAATACATGATCTGCATGGAAATGTGAAATAAATATACCGTCCAAATAATCTGGCCTTTTTGATTGATGCCAAACAGCAGGTGGAGCCGTGGATCCACAGTCTACTAACATTCTTCTTCCAGCAGCTTCTACTAAAATACATGTATTAGTGTTATTTTCATCGAAAGCTTCTCCAACACCTAGGAAAGTAATTTTCATTGCTGACCTCCACTTAGGCTGTAGATATTGCTATAGCTTGCATATTGATTATTTTTCATGTACGTTTCTTTTTCCATTATTTCACATCACGTCATAATTACAGGTAATCTGCAAAAATTTATATTTCGCGCACAAAGGGCAAATATATAAAAGTAAGTAGCAACCTTTATCAAACACCTAATAAAATCAGTGTATTCTTCTTCTAAAACTTTCTAAATATTTATACACCGAACCGTGTTCTGAACCTGATAATACCATAGATATTGCTACTTTAGCAGCTTCTAAACCCTCCAAATCAGAAATAATACAAACGGTATGCCCTTGAATTGCAAGATTACATCCCGTCATATCTTCAATTATGTGTCGAGTTTTCCCATTTTTCCCAATTAATCTTCCTCTAATCGTTCCTAATCTTTTTTTTGATCGTCCAACATAATCTCTAATATCTACAATCTCAAAATAATAGTCCATTTCAATAAGTTGGTAAGCAATTTCAGGACTAAATCCCCTTCCAATTGCCTTTGCGGTGTTTATAACTTGTAAATTTTTAAGAGCGTCTTTCTCATTTCCTTTGAGTATTTCGACTAATCCTTCTTCAGAATCTATAGATATTTTACATCCACTCAATTCTTCTAATTTTCTTTTTGTTTTACCTCCAGGTCCAATTAAGGCTCCCACTCTTGAAGCTGGAACTCTCACATATTTCATACTATAAGATCCTCTTCTTTCAGATTATTTATAAGTTTTTTCCAGAATCTATAAAGATTTTTAATATCTCTTTGGTGAAGTTGTGAATAAAGAGGATGGCTGTCAGGTACAGCTTGCCCTACATCTATAATGATAGGTTCTTCTCTACGATTTAGAATATTGTATTCACTTAAATCTCCGTGGGAAAGCTTTTGTTTTCGATAAGCTTTAATTGATTTTTTTAATTTTTCTAAAAATTCTTCTGGCTTTTTTGGAGGTAGCTCTCTAATGGTAGGATATGGTCTGAATCTCCATCCAATGTACTGCATAACTACAATATTTTTATGTACATGATATGGTTTAGGTACGTTTGTCCCTGCAGCCTTCATAGAATGTAAATTTTTATATTCCTTTTGGGCCCATGTAAATATCCGTTCACGTGGACTATTTCCAATATTTTTGAATCTTGCATCCCCTTCTATATATTTTTCTAATTTTCTAAAAGTTGCAGTATTTATCCTATATATTTTCACAGCTCTATTTTCACCATTATTTGTTTTTGCTCTAAATACATTCCCTTCTTTACCAGTAGCAATGACATTTTCTATAGTACTTATGACTCCCTGACTAATCAATTGTTGCAAATTTCTTAATGTAACTTCGTCAAAGACATCATCTATAGTCTTTTTCCAATCTTGACCAAAATTTGCATTTACATTACCCAAAGCTCTATCAAGTTTTTCTGTTCTACCTTGCATTTATTAATAAATATCTAAAATCTCAGGTATTTTTCCGTTCCTTTTCAAGTTTGATGTTTGTGTAGGAGTATATCTAAATTTCACATCAGCTTTGGTATCTTGGAATGACCAAGGAACTACTATCAACAAATCATTTTCACGAACCCACATTCGTCTTCTTAACTTTCCAGGAATTCGTCCCATTCTTCTTTTCCCGTCCTCACAAATTAATTGAAGTCTTGAACCACCTTGGAAAGTTTCAGCAACAGCAAACATTTCACCTTTTGGTTTATATGGAAGTGTAACTCTTATATTTTCAGTTGGCACAGGTGCATTTTTTTTATTATTTTTTTTGTTATTCACTACTTTCTTTTTAACATCATCTACCGTTGAATCTTCAACAGCTTTAGTTTCCTCATTATCATTAGTCACATTTATCTCGACAAGAGTTCCTATAATAAGATTGCCGCCCCAGCTCTTATTCATCCCGCTCTATTGAAACATAATGCCTTTATCTGAGACATGTATACATGATAGCCACGTAAAATTAGGTGCAAAGATGGTTGATTTTGCAGGTTGGCATATGCCAATTCAATATACAAGTATAGTATCTGAGCACAACTCAGTTAGAGAGAGAGTTGGAATATTCGATGTCTCTCACATGGGTCAAATTTTTATCTCAGGAAGAGATGCGGCAAAATTTTTATCTTATATTACTACATGGGATATGAGTAGACTTTCAAACGGCGATTGTCGTTATTGCCATATTCTTAATCAGAATGGTCAAATTATAGATGATACTATAGTTTACACATTTAGTAATGAAGATTATATGTTAGTACCTAATGCATCTATGATTACAGATATTTTTGATTGGTTAAATTTACAATCTACCGATTTTGATGTAATGATTGATAATAAATCAGAGGAATTCTTCTGTTTTGCGGTTCAAGGTCCAGAGGCTCCTAGACTTTTACGTCAATACTTTAATTTGTCAATTACTCCATTTAAGTTAGTTAAATCAGATAATGTAATAATAAGTGGAACAGGTTATACTGGTGAAAAGGGTTACGAGATCATGGGTCCTTTATCTGAAAGTTTAGAAATATGGCAATCATTTCTAGATATGGGAGCAATTCCAATAGGGCTTGGAGCAAGAGATACACTGAGACTTGAGAAAGGTTATTTGCTATCTGGGACTGATTTTACAGGTAATCAAACTACCCTTGAATCAGGTTATTCATGGGTTATAGATTGGAATCATGATTTCATTGGAAAGGAGAAATTACTTGTTCAAAAGGAAAAGGGATACAAACTTTTGAAGGGTATTTTACTTGAAGAAAGGGGAGTTCTGAGACCCGGACTACCAGTTTATTACGATGGGAAGCAAATATCAGAATTAACTAGTGGTTCTTTATCGCCAATTTTAAAAAGAGGTATTGGACTTTCATACATAGATTTGCCAATTGGAACAACAGTCAATATACTGATACGTAATAAACAATTAAAAGGGCGTGTCATTCAGACACCATTCTTATGAGCGAAATACCTGAAAATTTAAGCTATACTGAGGACCATGAATGGGTTGGCTCCGATGAAAATGGAGGTGTCAAAATAGGTATAACTGATTATGCCCAAGATTCACTTTCTGATGTTGTTTTTGTGGAGCTACCTAATGTAGGAGATAGCTATCAAAAAGGGGAAGTTATGGCTGTAGCTGAATCTGTAAAAGCTGCAAGTGATATTTATGCACCATTAGCAGGAAAGATTATAGCTGTAAATGAGAAGTTAGAGGAATCTCCAGAATTAGTCAATGAATCGCCTTATGGTTCAGGTTGGATGGTTATTATGGAGCCTTCAGAAGATAGATCTGCATTAATAGATGCAGAAGCTTACAAGAATTCACTTGATTAGTCATTTGAAGGTTAGTAATAATAGGGCAGAAGAAGCCAAGGATTTTTTAAAAATCAATGGTTATCTGAATGATAAATATTTGCCTATTAAGGAAGATAATTTTGTACTTTGGCCGTTGACTGGAGAGTCCGTACCATTTGAAGGGGAGATAGTTAGATCTGAAGGTATAAAATACGTTAAACAATCAAGAGATTATAGGTTAAGTTTAAAGAATTCAATAAGAAATTTAGCACCTCGTTCATTCGATATTTTTGGAGAAATTGCAATAATTAGATTAGAAGAAGATTTGATAAAACATGAAGAAGATATTGCAGAGGCTTTGCTTTTATCTCATAAAAATATAAAAACAGTTTGTATTGATTCAGGTGTCCAGGGAGAATTTAGGTTGCGCAATTTAAGGTTAATAAAGGGAGAAAATAATTTTGTTTCAGTTCATAAGGAGAATGGGATGAATTTTGAGGCAGACATTTCTAGAGTTTATTTTTCTCCTAGACTTGCCACAGAGAGAGCAAGGCTATCTTTACTTGTTAATGAAGGAGAATTTGTATTAGATGCTTTTGCAGGCGTTGCACCTTTTTCAGTTTCATTAGCAAAAAAAGGATGCAAATTATTGTCTTTAGATTCTAATCCTGAAGCCGAAAAATGGGCTTTGAAAAATTTTGATCATAATGGGATAAGTGCAAATCAGTATACTTTTTACAATTCCAAGTTTGAGGATTATGATTTTAGATCTAAAAAGTTCGATAGAATAATTATGAATAATCCAACAAATTGTTTGCCTTATTTAGATAAGGCGCTTTCTTTAGTTGTAAAAAAAGGTATAATTCATTTCTATAATATTTCACCTAAAGATGGTTCATTTAATATTCAAAATCACCTCAATTCTAATTACGAATGCATAGGGAAAAGAGAAGTTCATGCGTACTCCCCATCATCATCATTATTTGTGTTTGACATTAGGAGGAATTAGATTTAATGTCCAAATTACAAACCACTAAGTTTTTATATAAGTTGGTAAAAAACTGGGTATTCTTTTATTAAGACCTTGTCAATGGTATGTAACCGTTTACTGACAAGGTAATACGGTAATAGGACAAAACGCGAAGGTGTGCAAAAATGAATACAAACGTATCAGAATCAGGTTCCCTTTATGGGAAGATGATGGCAATTCTCGTCGTCGCATTGTTTGCACTTAGCAGCTTTACTGCTATGGTGTCAGCAAGTGATGATGGAGATGAAGAAAGCGAAATAACCACGGGAATTACCCTTGGTGAAGCATTAGTTTCAGAATCAGAAGGAGAAATAAGTGTTGTAAGTGAATTCAACCCAGCTCCTCTTGATGAGCAAGAACTACCTATAGCTATAACTATGGC
>Ga0115012_10001725_pt1 | contig 12670 bp, 4 predicted proteins | sample TroAtlMetagenome_FD_88706 | JGI IMG/M metagenome (GOLD analysis project Ga0115012, IMG submission 88706) | Marine eukaryotic phytoplankton communities from Atlantic Ocean - Tropical Atlantic ANT10 Metagenome | ecosystem: Environmental > Aquatic > Marine > Oceanic | place: Tropical Atlantic Ocean...
CCAGCAGCACCCTGGAAAACTACATCAGCATTATTGAATGTAGTAACACCAGCAATTACTACTTCATCTAAATCAGTTTGTCCATGAACATCTAATCCAGCATTAATATCTACAGCAACATCAAAAGTGGATACTCCTGCCTGAACTGCAATACCACCACCAAATGTAGCAATACCAATAAAGGTAGAAACACCAGTAATCTTTAAATCAGTAAATGTATTTGGTGCAACTTTAATAGCAGTTTCAATTGTTGCTGTGGTTGTTGCATCAAGTGATGTAATATTTTGAAGTTCTCTTGCACTACTAATTACTTGTGTGGATCCAATGCTAAGTGACTGTACACTTGAAATTCCAGCAACATTTAATCCTCGTAATATATCTACATCTGCATTAACATCAACAGTATTGGAAAATGTAGATATTCCTGTAACCGCTAATTGTCCACCTAAATTTAAATTCTTTCCTACTCCTATACCACCAGCAAAAGTTACAGAACCAGTAGTTACACTTATTGAATTTGTTGTTCCAGAAAATGTTGTTATTCCACTCGCATCAGGTCCAGCCGTAAAATGATATCCATAAGCATCCAGGACATCCGACATATAGAATTTCTCTTGGGTATTATCCCATACGAGTAGCATTCCATCTTCAGCAGAACGTGTAGTATCAACGTCAGTTAGATTTACTATTCTTGTCGGTGGTGCTGATGCATTGGATAATACACGAATTACATTTTGAGATCCAATTCTATCGTTTATCGTTGGCATTACCTAGTTACTCCGGGTCGTACTAATGCTGTACCTTCAACTGCTTTATATTCTTTTCCAGCATTAACTATTTTGACATCATATACATATCTTCCTGGTTTTAATGATACGGTGTTTGCTGCCGTCATTGTTAAAGAAAGCATTCCTTGCTCAGGATCAGATACTGTAGCTGCAAAAGCAACTGCAGTAGAACTAGTATATGATTTTCTAAGTTGTGCTGTACAGGCAGCTCCAACTAGATACAATGGTTCGTTAGTTCTGGTATCCTCTAGTTGAAAGGAAGTATCAAAATCATAACCCTGTTCAATTGTGATATTGGATACATATACTGCCATTATTATTCAAGCAAATACTATTATCTTTAGATATTTATATTATCTCCCATCGTCAATTTTTTAAGTAACGATTTAATTTCATTAATATCATCTTTCATTTTATCCAATTCATTTTTTTGTAATTCTTTTTGACGTAAAGAATTAACATATTGATTGTATCCCATAGAATCACAATTAACTATAGCACCACTTTTTTCATCTCTGTATAGATGTGGATGACCCTCTACTTTCATCATCTTACTGCTATACTCCTTAATTCTCTTATTCTTGGTGCATATGCCTGATTTGTACCAGACATTACAATTTTAATTGCATATCCAGTAAATAAATCCAAATCATCTACTGTAAATTGATAATCTAAGAATTGATTTGTTAAACTAGCAGGAACAAATGTATCTGGTAAACCACTATTTAATGATTCATCAACTACCTTGAATCCAGCCTCATTAGTATATGTTAGATTGTCATATCCTGGGAATAATTGGAATTTTTGTTCAACTTGAGAAGAATCTGGTCTTATTAATGTATAAAGTACTCTGAAATCTGCAGAAGAATGTCTATAAGCAGATAAAAGAACTTTAAGAGATGTTGCTGGATTTTTCAAATCAACTATTTTAGAAACATAAACAGCAGAATGAGGATCATTTAGGATTGAATTAACTCTACCATCAGTAGGATAATTGACTACAGGTTTATCTAAACGACTAATTCTTAATTCTGAAAATGCAGTATCTAAATGTAATATTGGAGATAAATTATTATCTGTAGTTCTAAAATTAATTGCAGTAGTAAGTGATTTATTTCTTGGTAAACCACTCAAATATTCATCTTGATTAACCTTAGAACATATAATTCTAGTAGAAGTTAAACTATTGGGAACATTTAATGCAACTGGTTCGTATCCAGAGTCATTAAATGAAGATTCTGAACCAGATACACTAGTACCTGTAATAGTTCTAATTCTTGCACTTGCGGAAGTTAGTGATCCAGGTGTTCGAATATTGTAATAAGGAGTTATTGTGGTATATGCAATATTTTCTGTGGATCTTACTCTAGAACCACCAACAGAAGATTCATTAGAGAAACTAAGTGCAGGGAATCCAGTGGGAACTCCATCAACACTTCTATTCACACCATTTGCAGACATATCAATTGCTACATGATAATCATCTATACCAATAGGATTAGCAACAGTATGTGTAACATCATTAATTCTTCTTAAAGAAACTCCATTTAATTCATACTTATATACTAAGTCATTGTTATTATGTCCTGTTATAACAGTAGAATCCACACCTCTACTACTTATTCCAAGAGTATTGCCACCAACAGAATTATATGAAATAATTTCATTACCTATTTTTGCATACCCTGGATTAGTTGCAGATACAGATTGTCCTTCAAAAGTACTAAAGTTAGTACCACTTGTTACATTTATATTAGTAGTTTCTGTATTATTTAAAGATGCACTCAATGTAGTTGGTGCTACACTAGATTCAATATCACTCAATACAACCTTATTGGTATTAGAATACATTCCATGATTAAAGTGCGATACTCTAATATAATTTCCAGAATATTCTCCACCAGTTGCATTAGCTGATGTTACAGTAACAGCTGTTGAAACTATAGTACCTGAATTATTATAGTAACTTACTCCTATTCCTGTAGCAAATTCATTTCCAGAACTACCAACTTGACCTAATAGATTAGATACAAATAAAGTGTCTATATCACCAGATTGTTTAATAGTGATTTTAGCACCAGTACCTTGCCCATACGTTGATGTACTTGCTCCACCAACAGTACTGGTTACAATACCAACAACATCACCATCTTGATATCCTGTACCACGTTCTGAAGCAGTTCCTGTAAATGTTACTACACCAATAGTTCCATTGGAATCTACAGAAGCAATATGTAATTTTAATCCAGAACCACTACCAACATAATTAAAGGTTTGTACAGAAGTATCAGTTATATAATTAAGTCCTCCTTCAGTTATAGTACTAACGTCAAAGACGGAACTTCCCCTACCAACAATAGTAGCAGATCCACCTTTACCATTAACACCAGAAAGTTTTCGTCCTGCTGTTAATATTCCAACTAAAGTGCTAACACTAGGAATTGTTTCATTGAGTTTGCTAATATTAATAATAGCAGTTCTGGATAGTGTTCTTATAGGATCTATTCCTAATGTTGGAATATATCCATTACTTCTATTTAAATCTGGATTATAGAAGTAGGCTGATCCCGTTTCTTGAGTAAAGTTTGCTTTATATAATTTAAATTTAAGATCTTGATATTGATTTGGTGTCCATATAGAACCATTTTGAGACTTAAATAAACTTCCAAGTGCAAATTGCCTTTCATATACTGCAGATGCTGCATTTTCAGTAGGTGGTATAGATGTTGCTTCTACAGATTTTTCACCCATTATAGCAGTCCACATCGTATATTCATCACTATTGGCAGAAATTATTACTATGGCATATTCTCTACCTGGTGCCAAATAAATTGGTTCTGGGAATTTTACATTGGTTGCGAGAGATCCATCATCTGATGTTTGTATATTACTTATAATATTTCCATTAGCATCTGTTGTTGTAGGTCTTAGTGTAACAGTTTTTCCAATAACATTCAAAGTAGGAAATCCTAAATCAACAGTCCTTACTTGAACTCTAAGAGGAGCATTTCCACTATCTACTGTGCGGAAGAACAAATCAACAGATGTTAAAAATACACCATTCATATCATCACTTAGGTCAATATCAGATGGTGCTTCAACATTACCACCAACTATAAATGTTTGTGCTAAAGGATCATAATATTCTACTTCAGTCGTTTGTAATTCAGTTTCATTAATTTGAAGATTTGCAGCTGCATTTGTAGTTAAATTTGTTTCAAGAACTGTTTCATTAGCTGTAGTTGTTACTGTATTCTCCCATTGATTTAATGTTCCAGTAGAAGTATATCTATTTTCTCCATAAGAAATTTCATTACCTCCAGGAGCACCACGTTCATTTGTAGGACTCGATGTTAATTTAAATGTTTTAGTACCAGTCTCTACTCTAACTGAAGGAACTGGACTTGAATTTGGATTTCTTAAAAAGAATGTTCCAATTACATCTCCATAATTATCACTTAATAATCTCAAATCTTTAACATAAGCTTCTGCACCATTTTCTCCGACTAATTTCATACCTGTGGTTACATATCCAGAATATAGTCCTTGTGCTTCTGTAGATAATGCTGTTGTATCAACATTAAGGATTTTAGATGATGAACTATAAGTTTCTGAAATAGATTCAGTTTTATCATATGGGTTAATAGTGTATATTGATGTTGGATTGTTAAATGTTCCAAATTTATGTCTAGGACTACAAACTCTAAATTTAATTAACTCTACACCATCTACATAACCCGTAACAGTCTCTCCTACAACAAATGCATCAGTAGCACCCGAAATATTTAAAGTTGAATCTGTCGCAATTTCAATTAATTTTGGTACAAAATCAACATCACTTCTACCATCGAGGAATTGATAATATCTTGTAGATGGTTTAAGATTTGTTGCTATAAATTGAGTATTTCTTGATCTCATAAATTCTTCATCACCAGATGCTACTAACTCATTTCTAGTATTAATATCATCTACATTAAATGAAGCTGATTGATTAGAAACACTGCTACTACTTACACTTCTGTTTAGTAGTGTAGTTTCTCCTACACTCATTCCACCATTCGCTTCAATTTCTGCAGCCTCTGCCATTCCTGCTTGATCTGCCAAAGCAACACGTAGAGTTGTATTTGCAATTCTGGTAGTATTAATTGTTCCCAAATCCAAGTTTATATTACTTTCAAGATTTTGAACTATATTCTGAGAATTAGTAATTCGAATATTATTATCTGGTAGTTGAATAGTTCTAACCCAACTATCATTCTGTGGATTTAATTCAACATTTCCATTATATACAACAACATGGAATGGGTTAACATTTTCACTTGTTGTTGCCATTGGTTGTTCTAACCAATCAGATTCTTCATATTTTAAAGTTATTGCATCTCCAGTTTTTTGTATATTAGGATCTAAAGTTTGAAAATTATCATTAAAATCTTGAGTTTGTGTAGTAACTTCATCAAGAGATGCTAATTGTGATGCAATACTATTTCTACTAACAATAGGAACCAATTCATTTAATCTTGTATTTACCTGCACTGCAGACAAATTAGAATCTACTGAAGTATAATCTTTAAAGGAATCAACAAAAAATCCACTTTTAAATCTATTTCTTCCATCAGCATCTTGAATTTGAAGAACTTGAGTATCTAATTCAAGTAATGATAATGTGGTTACTTGTTCTAAATTTTCTACTCTATCTTCAATATTACCAATATCTCTCATAGTATATCTTCTATTATCAATTAAAGATATAGATGCATTTCTTGGATGATACAAATATGGAGGCAAATTAATTGTTGCAACTTGCATCAATGCATCATTCTTCACGGGTGGTTTAGGATATTTTGAAGATATACCTTTTTCCAAAATAAATTTACCAAATTTATCTAAATATAATTTATCAATTCTAGGTAAATAATAATCATAACCTACCATAGAACCTTCATTTGATGTTAATAGGTATTTTGGACTAGTACCAAAATTTCTAGCACTAAACTCAAATGGAGATTTCCATTCACTTGTAGGATCAAATATAGAAACTCTAGGTCTAAAATCAAGAGTATCAGATGCTCTTATACCATATTTTCCAATAGTTGGAATATCTTCCAAATATCTTTCTTTATCATAACTTAAAACAGTAAATACATCACCATCATCAGTAGATGGTATTGAATAATAATCAAATACAACTAATAATCTTCTAGATGGTTCTTTAGCCGAATCCCTTCTAATAATCCTTGAATAATCATAATATTCATCTCTTTGTCCTTTATCTACAGTAAATGATTCAGTTATATTTTTATAATTACCCAAAGTAATTAACTCAACTTCAGTATTTAATTTAGATTCATCAAAGACTACAGATTCTCCTGAAGATAATTTATCACTCGTCAAATAAACAACTTCTAAATTATTTACTGATGGTGATGAAACAACTCTTGCTATTGCTTTACTTGTACTACCTATTACATGTTCTCCAATTATAGCATTAGTATGAACACTAGCAGTTGATGTAAATTGAATCTTATCTAACGTTGGATCTGAATTATCTAATGATTCATAAACAGATACTACTTTTGATACATCAGGATAATTTAAGCATATTTCTTCGTCTTGAACTCTTACACCATAATAAATGCTATGAGATAATCCATCATCCAATGAAGTATTAACACCCACTCCAGATTGTTTATATTTGGATCTTGAAATTACAATAGATGCACTTCTATTATATTGTTTTATTTTACTTTGAATACCGTATTTAATAAGTGTAGTATCTACTACAAGATTATCTGTTTGAGATGTGCGTAAACCATTAATAGTTACTGTATTATTGGTAATATTGAATTGACTACTATCAATAGAAGCTTGAGCTCCTGAATCTTTATAGGTTACAGAATATCTTTCTTGATCAAAAGTTTCATATGCAGCACTAGTGATTCCTGTTGCTGCAAGATCAATTGAAAGTTGACCATTACTATCAGTATCTTCATCAGTTATTTGCTCAGAAATAGTCAATGTAGATCCAGTAAGATCTGTTGAAGATACATTAGAATTTCCTAAAGGTGCAAATAATCCTCCATTACTTCGTATGTTAGGTGCCATGGCAAATACATCAAGGGTATATGGTTCAATACCACTTGTATCAGAAGTAGTTGGTACTACATTATTATAAACATTAGTAACAGCAACACCAGTAATATTATCTAATGTAATTGATAATCCATCAGAAGCAACAGCACTTACCCTATTATAAGTATCTACACTAAGTCCAGGTCGAGAATATGAAATAATTGTATCTGTTGTTATACCACTGAATGGTTGTGAAGTAGAAGTACAAATAAATGAAGTTTTATTAGAAGCTAAAGTTGGAATTGTTATTTGATTTGTTCCACGCATTCTAAATCTTTGCAAAACTGTATTTGCACTAAATTCAGGAAATCCTGTATGTCCACTTTGACTTACTGATTTTATATTTCGAGTTCCATATGCAACAAATTCTTTAACTATTCTCGATAAGTCTACTCCATTAACTAGGAAACCCTCTCCTTTAGAAAAATTACCAGAAGTTTGTCTTAAATAGATATATTGAGTACCAGCACCAGCATAAACTACAAAACCAGTAGCACCACTACTTTTACCTTCTATAAAAGCACTTTGAGGAATATCATCAGCATCAACACTTTCATTTAAGGTTAATTTAGTCCATGTCTGAACATCATATAATCTTAAATCATATTTTGTAGATGAATCTACATACTTAGTATCAGTAAGATTAAATGTATATATTCTTGCTTCTCCAATTTGAGCACCTGTATCTCCTTTTAATCTATTATATAATTTTACAGTTTCTCTTTGTTTTGGTGTTCCAAATACATTATTAACTTGTATTAGAGTTCCCATATTAAATGGAATCATTACATTGGATAATGATTCTGTATCTCTTGGCTTATCTACATCAATAATTGTTGTTCCTGGTTTTTCAACATCATATCCCCTTACATATGCTTTTCCTGGAGATATTTTAACAGACATTAAATCATCAGAAGGTTCATTTCCTTGTTCTGTCTTTTCATTATCAAAGTATATACCATTATTACCTAACCTATTATTTAATGAATTATGTATTGATGGGTTGAATGGATTTACAGCATAATCTCCAGACTCATCATAAGTTCTTTCTGCCAAATAATCACGAATTACATTATATTGCGTTTTTGTATTGAGTTTTTGTATCTTACCATCTTTAACTCTTAAAAGTTCAATAAAATCAACATCATTAGTATCAGTTATTAATTTTTTGGTAAGTGATAAACCTATTTTAAATCTATCTGCACCAGGAGCAGCATAATTAGTAAATCCTTTAGCGTTATCGTATAAAGACTCATCTTCTTTTGCACTAACAATTGTTTCATCAACCTTTAAACCAACTCTATATGATGGAGTATTGGTATAATTATCCAAAACTATGGTTTCTTCTGCAACATTTACAAAATAACCTCTAACAAAATATATTCCGTTACTAATAGATGCAGCAGATCCTATAGATGTTGCATTAGATGATATTAAAGATGCAAAAGGTGTTCCTGCAGCAATTGTTGTATTTCCATACTCTACATTTTCAGTAGCACTTAAAGATTCTCCATCTTGGAATTGACTGAAAATGAAATTATTATCAGAATCTATATATTTTACATATATTGTTATATCATCAACATTAATACCATCTACAAATTCAACATGTTGAATTTTTGCTGTAGTTCCAGATACTTGACCTGTTATTTTCTTTCCTATAAAATTTTTAAGATATAATGAAATATCAACACCAGAATTTGAAGAATTTAATTTTACTGCATAAAATTGTCCATCATAAGAAATACCACCAGGAATAATTACACTCCCTTCCTTGAACATATGAGATCCAAAGGACTGTATTTGACCTTGAAGTACTGATTGTAAAGTTGTTAATTCTCTTGCTTGTACAGGAGATCCTGGCTTAAATAATACCTTATAAAAATTCTTTTCAGAATCAAAATCATCATAGTAAGGACTAATATTTAAATTTGTTTTTTGTGTCATTTTTCTTTAAAATTCCAAGATGATTTTAATGTCTTCTTTTTGTCTAGAATCTCTTTGTACTAGAGGTCTATTATTAATATAAATTACTTCACCTGTCTTTTTATTTATCTCTGGATTTGCTAGTCCATTTGTAAAGACAACTCCTAAATTTATATCTTTAGAGTTCACCGTGGTTTTAATTCCACTAAATCCACTATCAACAACACTAGTAAATGGACTAATATTACCAGCACCTGTATCATCTGCAGGACTTGCGAATGATACTACTTTAGAAACTGAACTAACAGTACCCCAATCCTGTTGATCCTTTGTATTTCCAAAATATAATGATCTATCTTGAAAATACTTTAAAACTTTAGTTTCATCATCATATGACGCAACATATCCTTTTGCAGTTCCACTACTATTATTTTGTTCTATTTTAGTACCAACAGTAGGAGATGTACCAGTTGAAGATATTTTCACAGAATATAAAGAAGAGTAATCACTTCCAGTAAAAATATTATCTGAAGTATATTGACTTGGATTTTTTACAATTCCTACTTGACAGAATTTAGTATCTATTGGAAAATCTTTAGTTGCATCATCAAATCTTGCATATACTAATACTTTATCTGTACCTAATTCAGTGTAAATATTATATCCATGTCCTTTAGATGGTGGAATAATAGGTATTAATTTTGCTGGATCTGGAATAGAACCATCAGGTTGTAAATTTCCTAAATCAACTACTCCAAAAGTATATCCACTTCCACCAGATACAACCACAGCACTAGTTATTGTTCCTGATCCAGGAGCTACAGTTATTGATACTTTACCTCCAGTTCCATCTCCTAATATATCGACTACTCCATCTTTATAATTTGCTCCACCATCGGCAATATATATTTTTTTAATTTGGTTTAAATTGATATCAGAATTACCTGCTTCTCTAACATTCTGAATTTGATTATCTGTTGAAGTCTCCCATTCATTAGGAACAACAACATATTCTGTAGAATCAAATTTTATAATATCACTAGGAGAAACTGAAAATAGATATTTCCAAATATACCCATCACCACTTGTTCCAGCAGCTGTTGGTTCTAAATCAGTAAAAGTAGGTTCATCTTTAGACGGATTACCTTTAAGATTATCTCCAGAAGAGCCATTGTCTATACAAACATAAACCCTAAAATCGCTATTAATTACATAATAATTTGAATCATATAATCTACTTAAATTAGAATTTGGTGCTGGATTTGCATTACTATAATCATGTCTGTACATATCATAGCGTGTATTGCTAGACCAATTAACTCTTCTTATAAGTCTTCTGACATTAGCACTAGTTACTTTTTTACCAAATAAAGCAGCATCTCTATATTGAGAATTATATTGCAAATTATCAACTGGATTTAAAGTATTTGTATTCCATGAACTTTCCGAATCAGTTCTTCCAAAACCTGAAGATGGAGTTGCTGGATTAGGTAGTCCTAAAAATACATAATATGAATTATTAGTATCTAATACGGAATCTACAAAATTACCTGCATTCAATATTCTAAATTGATCTGTTACTATGGCTGGCATCTTAAATAGTTTTTTAGATATTTATAATAGTTTTGGAAGAGCACCAGTACTTCTCAATCCAGTACCTCTTCTCTGTATCACTGGGAATGTTGTTATTCCAACATCTACAACATTACCAGTTACTGTTATTGACACTGGAGAAGCTGCTCTAGTTCCTGTTAATTTACCCCAAGAGAACTTACCAATCGTCTTTGTACCCATTGAAGTTGCAATTCCAACTGGATTGCTATGAATTAAAGTAGTAACAATACCTGTTGTTCCAGAATAAGAAAAACTATCAATAATGTATATATTATCTAAGAATGTAGTTCCTACACCCACTACAGCAGAATCACTTCCTGTTCTATCAATTGATGTTGCACCATATCCCAAATTAGTATCAAATATATAAAGTGGATTTCCTGCTTCCATTCCTGACCATCCAGCAGTAGACTTACTTACAAAGAATTTAAATCCTAGAGTAGAAACACCAACAGTAGTTGTAGTTATACCAGTTACAATTCCAGAAAAACCTTCACCATTAACATTAGACATATATTCGAAATTTGGATTGGGAACTGAAACTACAATCTGTGGTGCAATTGTATATCCTGCTCCAGAATTAGTAATTGCAAATGAATTTACAGTTCCAACTCCAGATATACCTAATGTTGCAGTTGCAGTTGATCCAACACCCACATATACTTCATTTAAATTATCCCATGCCTTAATATTAGGTGGTGCAGAAATTTTAATTGTAGGTGCTGTATTATAATTAGTTCCACCATTAATAATATGTAATCCAGATATAGTTCCAGCAGCAGATACGGTAGCAGTTATAGCAGCAGCAACTGGATATGAATTGTTAGAAATGGTAAATGTTTCATAATTAACTGCATTATCATATTCAAACAATTCTATAGAATCAACAAATATAGAAGTTTGTGAAGTTCCTACATTACCAATTATTTTTGATACTGGATAGATTTGTGATTCTATAGAATCTCTTGATTTATATGCCACTTCACCATTAATAACACTTTCAATTTTTTGTTTAGTCCAACTAAGAGGTTTATAATTAACATCATCTACCCCTTTACCAGAATATACATTAGTCTCAAATTTATCAGAATAAGATAAATCATAAATTGTTCTGCTATCCTGTGTTTCAGTTTCAGCATCTTTTCTATGAACTCTTACACTATCACCTCTTTGTAGGGTTTTCTTTATACCAGTAACTAAACTATCATCAAGATTTCTTGTACCTCTATAGAAGAATATTGCAATATTATCTTCTTCTTTTGGTGCTGTAGTAAAGACAAATGATGTACCACCCTCAAATAAATATGATTCTCCTGGATTTTGAATTATTCCATTAATAGTAATGAATAAATTATTTTGAACATCTACATATGAACCAGCTTGAGACTCAAAACTGAGTAGTTGATCATTATAATAGAGTGGGAACCTTACTCTCTTACCGTCTTGATATTTTTTAATAGGATCAATAAAATCAAATTCACCAAATTGCCAAGCAGCAAATGTGTCTGTGAAAATTTCATCAACAGTTAATTGTAATTCTGATACAACATTTTGTAATGTTCTAGCAGTAACTAAACCAACAGGTCTAATTACATCTCCACGTTTGAATGCATACCCATTTCTAGCAATTTTATAATCAGTAACTTCAAAAGTATCAGAACCTACACCAACAGTAGAAGCACCACTAACAGCAATATCAACTAAAAGACCTGTTCCAGTTTCATCAGTAATTCCTTGTGCTAATCTTGATATTCCCTTAATATTAAGATTTGAATAACTTGGATCTGAAACAAATACTCTAGGATTGGTATAATTTGTACCAGCAGCACCGATATTAAATGTAAGTGCACCACCACTTCCATTTGGAGATTTACCAACATTTACAGTAAACGATGTGGCAGATCCAACAGTTTCAACACCCAATACTTTACCATCTGTCCAATGGAATGGATCAGTTGTTCTTGGATATGTATGAATAGTTTTATGACTATCTTGAGCACATGTAAATGTTATAGCACCTGTGGAAATTCCAATAAAACTATTTGCTTTCTTAACTGCATTTGTAGCAGTTCCACCAGTATAAGTATGAGCATAATTTCCTGCTGTACTAATACCAACTTGAAGTTCAAATGTATTGGTAGTTTTATTTGCAATTGCTATCCACTTATTATAAATTGGATCAGTGATTCTTGGATATGTATGACTACTAACAC
>Ga0115012_10001728_pt1 | contig 12663 bp, 21 predicted proteins | sample TroAtlMetagenome_FD_88706 | JGI IMG/M metagenome (GOLD analysis project Ga0115012, IMG submission 88706) | Marine eukaryotic phytoplankton communities from Atlantic Ocean - Tropical Atlantic ANT10 Metagenome | ecosystem: Environmental > Aquatic > Marine > Oceanic | place: Tropical Atlantic...
CCACATATGTCCATGAACATGAAGGTCATCTCTTTTCTTTCTCCACCAAGTCTTAGTTTGCTTGGGTCTTTTTGTAGTTCTTCAACCATGTCAGGAGATAAATATTTCTGGAACTGCTTCTTAATTTGTTCTTTGAGTTGGTAGGTCGTATAGTATTGGTTGAAAGAGGCATGTCCGAAAACAACTACGGAGGAAATCGATGACCAGAAAATATCGAAGAGAACGAAAGATGAAGACCATAAGTAGAAACTCCAACCAACCTGAAATAATAAGATACTGGAACTCACTATCGCCGAGTAAACTGTGGGAAGTTTGTAAACCACTACCAATATTCCTAGAAGGACTGACAAAAGAAGAACGACTTCAAGAAATTCAAAGAAGTCGGATTGTTGTATTTGAACTCCTGTCGAAACGGTTTGGATTAGGTTTGCTTGAACTTCGTGGGGATACATTACACCCACTGGAGTTGAAATTGGATTAGACAATCCTTCAGCTGTTAGGCCGTAAACAAGAATCTTATTCTCAATATCTGATTCTTTTAAATCTGCGAATGAAATAGATTCAAAATCATTCCAGAAAGAAATCATTAAGTCACCACTTGATGTGGTCTCTATTGGTTTATCTCTTCCCATTTTAACCCATTCTATGCCAACTTCTTGTGTGACTCTTGTTTGATAATTAGGTTGGTCGTAATAAGCTCTCAACACTTCAAATCCTAGGGAAGGATATAATTGGTTATTGGCCTGGATGACCAGCGGAGCTGACCTGATGGTACCATCAAAATTAGGAGTATTCGCTACACTAGGTGTGGCAACTGTGACTCCCATACCCCAAGCTGAGTTTTGTAATTCGGTTCGGGGACTTACTAAGCCAGGAAAGTTCCATACATGGTCTTGTATATTACCATTTCCAAATACTGATGTAGGCACAAATGGTGCATTGCCTGACTCTTTTTGTATTGTTGGTGCTGATGATAGTATTGTTAATCTGTTCTCTAATGCGTTTGCAAAGACTTCATCATGTCCGAATCTATCTTCTTCTGAGAATAGTATATTAAATACATGAGTATTTGAGTGGTGTGTTTCCCATAATGTATCTGCATAGACATCTCTAGGGAATGGATATTGACCATACTTCTCTATAGATTTCTCATCTATATTAACTAGAAGTATATCTTCTACTTGTTCTTTTTCTTTTGAATTGTGGAGAGTATCGAAGTAAGACCATCGAACATTATCTATTAGATAAGGAGACCATATCTTTACACCGACTAATACAGCGATAGTTATTAAAACAGTTTTCCAATTATACATTTACATCCAATTCAGATAAACATAAATTGCACCTCCAAGAAGTGCAATCATAAGAATCCAATTTAGTAATCTTTTTCTAAATTCTTTTCTCTTTTTGAGTTTCCACTGACCTTTAAGTTTCAGTATTCTCGTGTTCCAATCGTCTTTCATTTTCTAATTTAACTATGTAATCTTTTAAATCTATCATGTATATTCTTAATACTTCTGCCTGTTTGTTATGCCAAGCACTATCAACTCCATGCATTGCCATATGTCTATGATAATCATATGTCTTTAGTAATACAGCAATCGCATCTTGATACGGTCTTCTTACTAAAGAAGTGAATGTTCTTTTCGATTTAGTATATTTCTCCGACATTCAAAACAACTCTCCCTATGAAAATTTCTTTTGAATAAATTTGAACATTGCATATATTGATAGTCCATAAAACCCTAACACTGCCATAGGTATTGATATGTATGCAAGTTCCCATGGAGATAAGAATAATAATTCCCAAGTGAAGTTTGCCACTGCTTGGGCATCACCTGTAGATTCTACGCCAAGCATATTTGCTTCGTCTATGATTTCTAATTCGTATTCTGTAATGAAGTCTACCCATTCGTTATCAGTCATGCAGACTGCGAACTCTTCTGGACATGTTCCTTCTATATGTATCTTAACATCACTCATTTAATTTCCTTGTGTTACCGATACAGAACAACCACCAGATGTTTGGCAGTTTTGTGATAAGTTATATGTTTGAGTTGTGCCACTTCTTTGAGTTAAGAATAACTCTGTTGGAAATGAACCATTGAGTGTGATTGTTGCAGTATGAGCTCCATTATCTCTTTGATTAATATCAACTTCATTCCAATCATTATTGATTGTTAAGTTAAGAGTTTTGTTTCCATTCTGAGCTTGTCTAGCATATACATCGTTATTATCTCCATATATGTTTGCAGTAATAGAATGACTAATTGAACTTGAATCCATTTTTTGTGAACCCTTAAATACATTATCATCACCATGTATATCTAATCTTACATAGTTTCCACCTGGTTCATTGTTATCATAACTCCAAGTTGGTGTTAAACTATTATTGAGAGAATAACCTTGTCCAAAGACAACCTTATTATCATCTCCCCAAATATGAAATTGAAAATCATTATCGTTGCAAGTTCCAGCAGAACATTTTTGTCTTATCTCAACATCATTATCTAGACCATCTAAATCACCACCCCATGCTTTACCTGAACCCCACGCATCAGTCCAACCGATATACATGTTGTTTCCAGATTGTAAAAGACTTAATGTATTGTCATCATGGTCAGCAGAAAATCTAATCATGTTTGCAAAACCAATTTGGTCTATGGCAAGATTAAAATTATCTCCAGAATTAACTTGTTCTATTGCGATATGGTTATGACTCTCATCTGCTACCACAGCACACGAAAACATTAATGCCATCGCACCAAGTAGTGTGATAGAAAATGCATCTAATTTATTGTATATTCGTTTTAAAAAATCCACCATAATAGTAAACCTAATATGAGCCCCTCTGCCCATGCTATCCATAACATTTCGTAGTAATCCCAACCAAACCATTCCATAATATCTTCTAAAGCATTTTCATGCCAATCTCTCCAATGGGATAATTTATCTCTGATGTCCATAGACTTCTCCTAATTTGTTTGTCTAATAACTATTTCGATTCCTTCGCCTCTACCAAATGTTATGATACCTGAATATCCTTCTACATCTGTTTCTAAGAATCCAGAACCTCCTGCAGCTATAACTATATTTATGACTCCATTTACATTACGGAAGAAAACTAAATCGCCGTCTTGTTCGAAAACATTGTATTGCGAATCTTTGTTAAATCCGACTGTTGCACCTCGTAAAGTGAAATCGCCTACAGAAGTTCCTCCTGCTTGTTTATCTCCAAGAGATACTTTTGTTTTCTCCAACTCTTCTATAACATCAAGTAAGTCGGTTAAGAAATCAACATCTAAAAAGTCGATGTCTAATTCTGAAAACTCCAAGTCTTCTGTTGTATCTGACAAGGCATCTGTTTCTAATTCGTTGAACTCTAAAAAGTCAACATCTAATATACCTTGGTCTTCATTTTGTTCATCTGCATATCCCTCTTCTAAACTTTGTCTTATTGCAGGTGGAGGATTTACGATGAACATATTGTCAATTAAGTTAGGTGTAATACCTTGAACTACAACTGACTCTGTTGGTGGCATATCATAAGATGATACTACTGTAGCGGCATATGCCTCTGTTAATACTACTTCACCACCATCATTGTAAACTAATATTTCTCCTGATGACAAACCTGTTTCTTCATCAGGTAATAAAATAACCATTGTTCTTCCGAGTTCATCAATGGTTGTTGTAAAATCTGTCCCTCTCATTGTGATGTTTGCAGTTGGTGTTGCAACATCAACATTTTGTTTTTTAATTCTATTACCAGAACCAGAGGCGAATCTTGATGTGCCTCTTACCATTCTAATCGACATCTTCGATAGACTTGGGTCTGGGTCGTAATATGCCTCGTCTATGTAAACAAGGGAGTTTTCAGTTAGTGAGAGTCGTTCTTCATCTAAAAACTCTATTAACATTCTGCCATTGGCAGTTTCTGCTTCATCATATATGTTGATGTCTGTTCCGACATCTATGTCTAATCTAGCATCATCTCTCTTTACAGATGTGACACCTATAGACTCTTTAACATCACCGATGGGTTCAGCGTTTAAACTAAACCCACCAATAACTAAAAAGACACTAACTGTCGTTAGAAGCGTCTTTCTGATTAATTTGAATAACACTGTTGTCACTCGTTATATCTAGAGTAATGTGTGCATCAGGTGAACTACACCCATTTCCTGCACCACTAGCACATGTTCCTGATATTTGATTAATATCAACATCTGCACCATCTCCAGTTAATTCAAAATTTAGCTCTTGTTCGCCATCTTTTTGCAAAGTATTAATGTTGTTTGAATCACCTGTTATTTCAAAGTTCCAAACTAGGTCATCACTTTCCCAATCTACATCAAATACATTACTGTTTCCGATTAAAGTTAAATCTGCGTTTAATCTTTCTGCACTTAAAGCAAAGCCTTGGTCTAAATCAAATTCATTAGAGTCTCCAGTTATAGTAAACTGAATACTTGAATCATCAGCTGAACCTGAAGCACCAATGTTCCAATCTATTTCATTAGAATCACCAGTTAAGATTAAATCGTAATCGGAAGAATCTGCAACAACTGGTCCAAATAACAAGTTCTGGTTACCTATCATATCTAAATTGATATCCAAAGTAGCACCAGTAATAGTCATAGCTGTTCCAGAACCACTTGAATAGTCGTTCAGTCCAACTTTGTTTCCAAAACCAATTTGGTCAATGTATAACTTCAAGGTATCCCCTGTTTGTGTTATCATAACCTCGTTATCATCTGTAGCGGCTGCGAAAACGAATGTTGAGCTCATCATTAGTAATAAAATACTTAAAATTTTATTCATTTTCTTCTCCTATAGGACGAACTTCATCTCCACCTATTACTTCATTAGCATTTTCATACCATTCATGTAATTCATTGGTACCATCACTATTGTGTGGATGTCTATGTCCTTCCTCTATTACCCAAAACCCTCTATCGTGGCCTTGGTATATTAATTCCAACACAGCGGCTTCAATAGCACTCCGTGTTGCGTATGTCACTGACTCATTATTACCCACGCCGTCCTCTATCTCGATGAGTTGTGTTCCCTCTTCAATAAATCGGAATACATCTCCCCCAGCACCGTATGAAAGGATAGTCTTTCTGGTTTGGACATTCAATAAAACTTCACCTGTTAGAACTGATACAGCTCTCATACTAATAGTCACAGCATCTTGACGATACTGACGACTTACACCAATCCCAAGCGTTCTTGCGCCTCGCCCACCTGTAAGTAGATTGGAGTCATAACCAATAATCCCACCCTCTATAATAATTCCTGCGAAGAGGAGTGGATTCAATTCTTGATAAGTTGCTTCTTCATTTGCTTTCGCAAAGTCTTGTCTTGCACTTCTTATAATTTGCCTTTCTCTAACTAAATGGTCTATGCCATTTCTTTCTACAACTCTAAACCATGTGCCACCACCAGCAGTTTTAAGTGCATCGATTACCATTGGTGTAGCACCTTGTGTGACTGCTGTAGAGAAAGAGGCAACATTGTCTTCTGACTTTCTTTGACCTGTTAAGTCCATAAATTTGTAAACTGCCACAATTGGCATGTCTTCAGCAGGTGGTAAATTTAATAATTCTAAATGGGCAGGTAATCTTATAACCACTGGACTTTCAACACAAATGTATTGTCGTGTCCATGATTTTGCAACTCCAGTGACTATATCTTTTCTGAAACCTTCTTCATATCTTTTGGTTTCATAAGCACAATCTGCTGGATTGTCACTCCACTTTGGCACAGATGCACAGCCAGATAGTAAGAGTGATAGACTAAGAAAATATTTAACCAGTTCCATCAGAGTCTTGTCCAAAGTTTCCAGTTCCGATTGGTATTTCTATTACAGTTTCAGTTCCATCAGAACCAACGATGGTCATTCTGATAAATTCAGAACCATCTTCGTTTGTAATTACTTCATATGTTACCGTGTTTCCTTCTAGTATAAAAGAACCAAATCTAACAGAACCGTCATTTGAGAACATAGACTCGACAAGTTGTTTTGCCATTTGAGCGTAGATTCGGCTTTCTAAGTTTCGAATAAACTTAGCAAGGGTTGAGTTATCTTCTTCCCTTTCAGCAGCTCTTCGTGCAGCCTCTAGCGCTTCTTCTATTTCCTTTTTACGAGAGAACTCTTGGTTCTCAATAGTGAGATAATGTGCTCCAGTTCCAATTCCATTGAAACTAGGATTTTTAAACTTGTGTTTTATTTCAGATGCACTTAAAGGTGCAACGAGCAACATTGTTAATAATATTGAATTAAGAATTTTTCTTTTCACTTGATTTCTCCTTTAATATTTGAGATTCTCTATACTCTAATACAGTATTGAGTTTCTCTTGAAGCCTTATCTGGTCTTGGTCCAACATTCTCATTTGGTCGATAAGTTTTATTAGAGTCGTTTGTTGTTTATCAATTTGGGGATCTAATTCTTCTGTCACAAATTTCCAGACAAAGTATATAAAGTATCCCATTGCAAGTGCGATGATGATAGGAAAACCAAATTGGTTAACCATATCTGCAACAGCGCCGAGATAATCAACTTCTAAATCCAAAATATCTTCTGGCAATTCTTTAATCTCTTCTTGCATCAATACTTCCATCTTCTACGAAATTCTCAGCACGAGCAACTCTCTCTAAGTCAGGTCTAAGTTCTAGGGCTTGTGATATTAACAAGTCAATCTTGATTATATCGTTGTTCATAACCCTCGCTCTATCTTCTAACATGCCAATAATACCTGTAAGACTTTGGATATTACCAAGAACTCCTTCAAGTATATACTTCAATGTTAAGAAAATAAAGAACGCCATGACAAGAGAACCGAAAATCGGCGCTCCAACATCTGCTAAAAATTCTATCCAGTTCATAATATTACACCGTTATTTATGTATTTGAGTCGCTGGATTCATAAAAAAAGGGGACATGATGTCCCCTTTAAGAAGTCTGTTAAGACTTTTTTACTTTAATTGCGAGTGTATCTCGTTGATTACTTGAGCTTTCGTTCCACTCTTCTTAATTTTAAGAGAGTTTTTGTCAGCAAAATCGACAAGTTGAACTTTAGTTAAAGTTTTAAGTTCAGCTTTCGAAGTAATTCCGTTGTTGTTCGTATCTGCAACTACTGGCGCCGGTGCCGGCGAAGGAGTTGTAGTAGTCGAACTGGATGAACTTGAACTTCCAAAAAAGTTATTAAACTGATTTGGAAACGCAAGGTATCCTACAACTAAGATAACTGCTATTGCAATAACATATTCCATAATTTTACCTCTTGCTTTTATTATGTAGTTACCATTATAACTGGTTACCTAATAATCGACAAGGGGGTTTTTGGAATTATTTGTCCTTTGCTTTTCCAACATTCAATGCGAACCAATCAAGGACTTTATAAGCCTTTTTGACTAGACCATCGTCTATTGGAGTTGGTGTGACAGCTGCAACTAATGAAGCACCCATTACTAACCAAGGGATAACTTGAATTATCCTTATGATGTATTCTATGAATTCTAACATATTTACTCCTGTTAAATTGATTTAACAGAGGTATTTATGAAATTGAGTTGCCGATTGAGTATTTTTGTGTGAGTTTCCACTCTGATTTCTCTTTATAAGGTATAACCTTTATCTGAGATAGTGGTGCTCTTGGGTCTTCGATTGAATTAGGAATAACTACTGATACTAGATTCCATTGTCTTAATAAATCAATGATAGTGTTTCTTCTAGCAATATCTGACTCATCAAAGTTGGTTGGTTTACCATCTAGTTTGAATAGTTCTTTGAAGTGAACGATATAGTATTTGCCTTTTTTGTGGAGAATATGACATGATTGAAACAGTTCTTTTTCTTTTCTAGATGCCACACCTATACGAGATAAGGTTTCCCTTATCTTTAAGAAGTCGTCCTTTTCAGGAAAGGTAATTTCTATTAGGTCTTTTACTAATTCGTATTCATCCATTATTCTTGCCACCAAGCTTCATATTGTTTTTCAAGTCACGATACTGTTTATCATTTAATAACTCTAGATATTCTTTGGCTTTTTGAGTTGATACACCAAAGGCACTCTTCACTGTATCTAACTTCTTACTTGCGTAAGGTTTATGCCATTTTGAAAATCTTTGTCTTTTTCTAAGAGTATTTATGAAAAACAAGTATTGAAGGCGATTATCCGTGCTATGACGGACATTCATCTCGTTTACTAGAAAAACAGAATCTTGATGATAAGATAATGCTTTATTGATTAAGAATGGTTGATAGGCTTTCTCTTCGACATCATCAACCATGATGTCTTTTTTGTCGTAAGAGACCGACTTAACAAAGTCAAATGGATTTCTTTTACCCATTTATCTTTGTGAATTTCTTACATAAGAACGAACAAGTTCTTCACCTGTTTTCGCTTTACCGAATCTATGAATTTCTTTTCCATTCTTACTTCTGATTACTACACCGTTGTTATATTGAACATCAGTGACACTAACTCCATCTGCGGTATCTTCTGGTCTATCATCATACCACATACTATCTAATGCGTGGATATGTAAAGATTTAAAACCCCATGCCCATTGTTCCGCTTCAATAAGAAGTCTTTGATTTTCTACTACTTCATCATATTGTGTCATTTGAATTTACACTCCGACATTATTTCAGTTAAACATGCAACGAAATTGATTTCGCTGTCCATTGCAAATGCAGACTTGTATTGGTAATCTGCGATAAACAATACAGCTGCAGGTATAGATGCAGGCACTAATCTCTGTTCTAGAGCATTAAATACCTTTCTATATAAAGAATTAAAATCATTATCTGAATTCTGACCGACCCATTTTCTCATTCCAGACCAGTTCTTATCTGCCAACATATCAATTAAAGGTGTGAGTTTTTCCTCTGAAAGCGTCGCTAGTAGACCGCTATCGATGACACCTGATGCACCATATCTTTGGACTTCATTGATACATCTTCTGAAATCTGGAAAGAATTTCATGATAAGTTCTACAAGAACTTTCTCATCATAATCGATACCTTCGTCATTACAGATATACTTTAATCTTCCTAATGCCTCCATAGCGAGAGTTTGTTTCTCATTATTTGGTATTGCGAAGTCGATTACCGTGCATCTGGAGTGCAATGGCGCTATGATTCTATTCTTATAGTTGCATGTAAAGATGAATCTACAATTAGCGGAGAACTCTTCTATGAAGTTCCTAAGTGCAGGTTGAACACTATCCGCAGATATGTAGTCTGCCTCATCTAAAATAACTACTTTTGGACCACCAGAAAGTGATACAGTAGATGCAAAATTCTTGATTTTTGTCCTTAAAGTGTCGATAAGTCGGCCCTCATCACTGCCATTTATGACAATAAAATCAGCTCCTAACTCATTACACAACGCCTTAGCGACCGTTGTTTTGCCTGTTCCTGCCGTTCCACACAATAAAAGATTAGGTATTTCTTGATTAGAAACAAATTCATTGAATGTTTTTTTGACGCCTTTAGGCAAAATTGTATCGATAATTTCTTGTGGTCGATACTTTTCTACATATAAAAATTCTTTACTCATAATTAAAAAGAACAAACCCCACCGAGTGTTCGTGTATTAGACCAATGATGATGAGTTTCTAATACTCCCATGAAAAGAGCGGAGACTGGCGCTATTTCACACATTATATATTTATTAAGCACTATAAGAACTATCAGGTTCTAAAGCGATAAAATATTCAAGGTCTATATCTTTATTTTTAAAATGAGATATGCCTTTAGATGATACTGCAACTGCATAGTTGCCATCTAGAACTTTCAAGTTCTCAATCTTGAAGTTCATGGTGAAAGTAGAACCATTTCCTTCTCCTACTATTCTAGAGAAAGTATTTGAAGTTGGATTCTTCTTGTCGGTTACTTGTAATGAAATTTTTGAACCATCTGATGTCATGATTAAATCATTGACGCCTAAAACTGAAGCAGCTTTCTGTAATTCAGTTAATAGTGTTGATGACAATTCAATATTAATCTCTGCCTCTGGCATTGTTATCATCTTCTCAGGTGACATTACCATGCCCTCTGATGCGTAAAAATAAGTTAAAGATGTATCTGCATCTGTAATACTTAATGATGCCTCACTAAAATCAAAGTCTGGATTATCTGTTAGACTTATTGCACCTAGAAATTCTACTAGGTTGTATATACTAAACTCTTGGTTGAATGTTTCTGGAACATTTGCAACCGCAAGAATGTTTTTCATATTCGAGATTGTCTGCAACTGATTACCAGCGCCGACTTTAATACCCGAATTAATAGTGGCGAAGTTTTTTAATATCGCCTGGGTTTCACTTGAAATTTTCATTTTCAGTCTCCATAAATGTATCGTGATTATATAAAGCAAGAAATCCGTAATGGATAACTTTTAAAAGGTCGGCACGATTATAACCGTCCTTCTTTCCGTATCTTTGGGCATATTTTAAAATATTCCCAATACAAAAACCTTCGCCATGTCCACCATCCATGATGAACTCTGTAGCTTGAAATTTGTCTTTAGAGTAATGTTGTTCATAAGTTTTATCTACATAGAGAGAGAACTCCTTGAGGAGTTCTTTCTCGTTGTATTTGTAATCTATGTTCTTACTCATCGTCTCCATTATACTCTGAAGCGTCTTCTTCTGCAAGGGGGTTTTCATCTTCTAATGGATTTACCCCAGCATCGACTTTAGTGTAAAGGTCAAGAACAGCGTTTCTAGTTTCTTCATCGAATCTAGAGATACACATTGTTATTGACTTTAACTTGTCATCAAACATTCTGAAAGCATTTACAATGTGAACTAACCTTCTGGTTGTTATCACATCATCAATGGCGCCTTCATAATAAGTTTTTCTGATTATGTCAGCCCAATCAACTAGTTTCTTACAGAATTCTTCATCAACAGGACCTGTCAATGCCATTTCTTTTTTAAGAATGTTTCTTTCAGTAGTCACTGGAGGATATTCTTGTTGCATAGTGATTGCAAATCTTTCTAACATCGCCTCGTTCATGATTTGAGTTCCTATGAACTTGCCATCTTCTGAACCTTGACCTTTAGTGTTTGCAGTCGCAACAATCGTGAACCCAGGTGTTGGTGTCACCCACTCACCAGTTTTCTTGATAAGGTAACCTTTACCTTCTAGAACTGATTGTAAGCACATTAGTTTATTAGACCCCAAGTCTACTTCATCAAGAAGTAAGACAGCGCCTTTTCTCATCGCCTTGATAACAGGACCTTCTCTAAAGATAATGTTTCCATTTTGAAGAGTGTGACCACCCATTAAATCATCTTCATCAGTTTCAATGGTAATGTTCACTCTGAACAATTCTCTTTTTAATTGAGCACATGTTTGTTCAATCATAAGAGTTTTACCATTTCCTGAAAGACCTGTCACAAAAACAGGAAAGAATAATTTCGATTTTAAGATACCTTTAACATCTTTAAAATGTCCAAAAGGAACATAATTCGACATTTTCTCAGGAATTATTTTCACTTTATCATCAATCAGATTTACTGATTGAGTAGCAGCGGCAACAGGCATGTTCTGAACTTGTGGACTCGGAACAGTTGCAACTTTTACAGTAGCCTCTGGTTGAGGAACTGCAACAGTTGTGCCGTTATTATCTACTGCAAGTATCGGTTGAAGATTAAAAACAGCACCATCTTTAAAATTGTATCTGTTTGATTTCAACCAATATGGGAAATGTCCCAATGAATCAAATTGTTCTTTAGTGAACTGTAATTGATTTGGGTATTTCGATTTTAACGCATTGATAAATTCTTTTCTATCAGGCGTCATATGGAAGTTTTTACCACCAATATCTACTGACTCGGTGGGGTCATATGTCCATTTACTCATATAGTCTCCTTATTAATATTTTTCATCATGTGTCCATCCTACTAAAAAGTGCTGGTCATTGTCAACCATCAATTGGAAACTTTTTCAAAAAGTTCTTATTAATATTACCATCAATATACTTCTCGTTAATTAACTTGAAGTTTAGTTCGGCATTTCCTAGTTGAACATGGGTTGTTTTTGGTGTGATATTAGTTGTTCTCACCTTACATCTATTAATCCACTCTTCTACATTATCAATAATATCGGTATCATTAAGATTACAAGATATAATGTATATCAGTCTACCTTTTGTAGACCACCCAGCAAGAACAAACTCTTGGTCTGAATCTCTGAGTTTTTGCACCTTGGTGTCATTATTAGTAGATGTCCAAGACGCTCTGCCGGCCAAAGGTGTGGCGGTTTCACACTTAATTTCTACTGGTCTTTCATTGTTAAAAGCATCACATCCATGAATCGAATCTAATGATTGAGTATAACCCAATATCTCGGTGACTATCTTTTCTTTAAGTTCACCAGATGCATAATTCTCCAGAACATCTCTCACAAAAGGATATATCGTATCATCTATTGTTTCGCCCTTGGCGTATGCGACATAACTTTTTAATGTGTCTTCATTCATAACTTCATTTGTCCTTTCTTGGAATCATAACTAGTATATGCAGTCGTGCCATCATTTCTTAATGATGTTGTGTCAACTTCACCAACTTTCTCCATTCTACTAATCGGATAATTAAACCAAAGTAGTCCAGTTTTCTCATCAAATTTAAAGATACTAGAA
>Ga0115012_10001729_pt1 | contig 12663 bp, 10 predicted proteins | sample TroAtlMetagenome_FD_88706 | JGI IMG/M metagenome (GOLD analysis project Ga0115012, IMG submission 88706) | Marine eukaryotic phytoplankton communities from Atlantic Ocean - Tropical Atlantic ANT10 Metagenome | ecosystem: Environmental > Aquatic > Marine > Oceanic | place: Tropical Atlantic...
CGACTTCGGCGTAAACATCGCCATCTGTAGGGATTTCATCGTTCGCCCGCCAAGGCGCCATAGCCACAAATATCCACATAGGAATCTTCGTGGTCGGGCGTCTCTATTAAACGGCTAAGTTTGACCGCTATCATACATTGGTACACCTGAGCCACAGTCACTTCCTTTTCAAGAAGCACGGACCACATCTTAGCTATCCGTTCGTGGTTTTTGTAGGCATCTCCATAATCTTTTGCTCTTGGGCCGTTTATCATCTCTTCGGCCTTCTTTAATATTTCTGCTCGCTTCATAAAGTATAACTCCTCATTGCGTCTTCTGCTTCGACTATATATAGGTTTCTTTTTGTTCGTGTGACGCCAACATAAAATGTCCTGTGCATATCGTCTGCGTTTAAGCGCATCTCTGCATCGGCGGCAGGACTGAGGTCCGTGAACAATACGACGTTTTCCGCTTCTCCACCTTTAGAACCGTGGATCGTGGAAACTGATATACGGGGCTCCCCGTTGAACTTTTCTCCCTTTCTCAATAGTTTTGTTATATACGCCCGATCTGTCTCAGGCATTTTATTCATGGCTTCGTGCCATATTAGCTCATCACCGACGAGAAGTCCAAAATGCTCCTGTAAATCTGCAAGACTTATATCGTCTTCGTCCGATAGATTAGCCAATTTCTTAAATCCGCGTTTTACCCTGTCCCCAGTAGACATAAAACTATAGATGTTCCGTGCTACGTCGCCCGTGATAGTTTTGCCTTTACGCATTCTCTCCCACCCATTTACGGCGGAACTGATCTTTTCGGAAATACTACGATGCCCCATATGGGTAAAAAGATATCCATTAGACTTTAACTCTTCCCTAACAGGCGATAGCATATACCCCGCCTGAGATAGAATCATCCAAGTCCCGTCGTTCATATTCACATCATTAATCGAATAGATCCGAGCAACCCTTCCGTCTTCCTCTTTAGGTTTATACTCCTTCGGAAACCTTTTGCTCATGCGCCGTGATATCTTATTGGCTATGGAATGTGCGCTTTTAGGTATACGATAAGACTGCGATAAGGTTTCGCTACCGCCATCCAAGTTTATAAAGTGGTCAACGTCAGCACCCGCCCATCTATAAATAGCCTGATCGTCGTCTCCCGCTACATACATCTTATCGGATTTCTTATCCAAGGCGTGGGCAATGTCCCATTGCAAAGGAGAAAGGTCCTGAGCTTCATCCAGAAACGTTATATCGAAACGGGGGCAGTATTGGTCGGCGCTCTCTGCAAAGGATGCAAGCATATCGGTAAAGTCGTACTTGTTTCGCGTTTCCTTATATGTCTTTAAAGCGCGATTAATAAAACTTACAAGCATCCAGTCCATATCAATGTGACTGTCATTATACTGATCTCTTAACTGTACTTTACGCAGACGGGCTAGATTAATCAGTCCCAGAACAGGATCATTGGCTTGCAAGTTATCAGAAAAATTATCTACCTCAGCGGAAGAACCCCCAGAAAAATTGTAACCAATCTGGGCTCCCAACTCGCTGTAGTCTTCGGGTTGCATAATCTGCTCAACACGAATGTCTGTCTGGGCAAGAGCAAGACTATGCAACGTCCGAAAGTACGGCAGATCTTCCTTGGGATCAAGCTTAAATCTTTTCGCCGCTCTGTCCCGTGCTTCGTGGGCCGCTTTCCGAGTAAAAGCAAGGAAGGCAATCCTGTGTGGATTAGTCCCCGCTTCAAGAGCCCTATCTACCATATCCAGTAGTGTTGTTGTTTTCCCCGTCCCCGGAGGACCAAATATTCTGAACATTATCGTAAAATTTTTGCACAGTTATTACATAGCCAAGGCCCACGAACTTTTAATTTTATAATAGCCGTTTGTTCACAACCCCGACGCTGACATATAATTTTTTGAGCATCTAATTCTCTCCGAGTAGATACTCGAAAAGGTATTTCATTCTCTCTATAATCCCCCACCTTCATTATTCTACCCGCGACTTTACGTTTTCCAGATCCTTCTCCAGTCTCTGGGCTTCTTTCTCGTATCCATTTGCACTGACAGCTTCTATAAAAGATCTAAAGGAACGGTCTCCAATTCCTCCTTCTACATACATATAGTAGATCCCATAGTCCTCCACAAATTCTGGTATAGTTTTATTGTGTAAATCCCTCTTCCGAAAAAAATCGTGAAGTCTTGGCGGAAGGATCATATCTTTAAGAAATATAGCGGGTACACAACGACGGCTTTCATTGTAACCATACTCGTCCATTTTCTTTATAAGTTGTTGTACCCTTTGCCTTGTCAATCCGTACACTTTGGCAACATGGGTCATGGTTCTTAACTCGTCTTTATGCATCGAATATATGCGACGGTTTCTTTCACTAAACGTATAGTTAGTGAGTGGCTGTTGGTTGGACAACGTCTCCATCTATCATCTCCTTTAATGTCATTTTCCATACAAATATAGGTGTACCTTTACCTACATAAGCTCCAGACACGTTAAACGTGAAAAACTCTAAAGCTTCCTCCCTGTCCATCCCGTCACGGGACATCAAGATCTTTAAACATCTCTCTATGTCGTAGACCAAATTCAGTTGGCCTCCGACACCATCTGTAAGTCCTATAATGGCTTCGTCAAAACCATCAGCTTGCATCATTGGTTCTTCTGTCAAAATGGGGCCTCCTCATCCTCATTAAATCGTGGTGGTTCAATATCTGCTTCTATCTTTTCAAAAGACGGTATTGACCAGACGCGAACAGAACGCCCCTTAATCTTCATTACCGTACTCTCTCCGTTTATGTCTCTAAGCCTCTGGGCTATGCGATGGGCTTTATACTCAAAAAACTTGTTCTTCTTGAGATGCCCTTCAAAGTCCCTTAGCCTAAAGTAAGTCACGCCCTCTTCGTCATCTGTCCAAGGTCGGCGTAGCAATATCTCTTCTTTGTCGGAAGCAATCTGCAAGTGACTACAGAACTCTTCCAGATACTCCAGAAACTGCCCAGACGTACTAGCATCCTGAGAAACTTCCATTACGGCGCTCTCGTTCTCCCTCATCTCAGCCATAAGAGCCGAGATCCGCGCTTCCCAAGCCGTTCTCTGTAAACTACGGGGCATGAAGTTAAGTTGCTCCATACAAGCCTTCTGAAAAATACCCTGACTTTGCAGAGCCTCGGTATCTAATTCCAAAGGTTCTCCATTAACGTCCAAAAACCATACGGGAGGCGTCGAATTGTATTTCCGTAGGTTTGCTATGGCCGCACCCTGTACCGCCGCTCCTACGCCAAATCTCCGCGTTCTACAGAGGTCTTTGTTGCAATAGGAGTTAATTGGACTATCTCCACACTTATAGGCGTACTCTTTGCGCTCTAATTGCTTTGCAACGATGTTTACTTCATTTAGGGGCAGAGGAGGCTCCAGATACTGCATATTGTAAGTCAATATCTCGGTTTCCCAACTGTCTGGGTAAGCCTTCCGCAAGTAAACGCCTATGTTAAACAGGCCGTTGTTTCGTCCGCCCTCACTAATTTTGTTTGCACAGAGCGTCTGTAGACACGGTGGGCCGTCTTTTAGTATTGCGTCAGGGGTCTCAGTTACCTGTAAACCCAACACTTGCTCTGGCGTCTGGACATGGGTCTCTACTAATTTGAAGAACTCCTCCAAAGTAGCAGAGGTTCCGTCATCCTTGATTGCATAGCGTAAGCCCTCTTCAGCGTCATAATAAGGAAGGTTTAGAAAGTTCCCTACATCCCCTCGGTCAAGATGTAACTTGACTTGCTTTGGAAATATCTCACTTCCGCCGTACCCTAACGCCGCCGACACACTTTGTAGTGTAGTCTGTAAGTCCTTTGCTTCTACCCAGTCCGCAGTAAAAAGGAAACAATGCGCTCCTCCCGACTTAGATCGGCATACGACCAAGGGTAGTTTTAATTTTCTAATGCGCTCTACAAGCGCTTTGTGGTCAAGAGGATACTGATCTACGTCGATACAGCCCCACTTACACATATTTTGTTCGTTAATTGGGATGATACCGATAGCCGTACCTTTCCCTGACAAGTGCCCTTCCCATAGTTCCATGGTCCGTGGTTCGCGAAGTATTGCTGCCTTGCCTGTGCTTTTACCGTTAGCCGCCGTCTTTTCTATCTTGAACACACCATACGCTTCAGCGAGTCCATCAAAGATTTCGGCAAATTTTGTTGCTGACATTTTGCCTCCCGAAAGTGGTTGGTGGCCCGAAGGCCACCGTTAGATTAAAATGGAATGTCGTCTGAATTTTTATTCGGAGAAGGAACGTCCTCCTCAGAATGCTTGGCGACTATATCCCCATCTTCCACACTTTCACAGAATGCTTTGCAACGAGAGAAGATTGTTTTGTCAGAAACAGTACCTTCCATACTCATCTCCCAACCGTGCCAAGAACCTTTGCTATTCTGCTCTTCTTTAGACACTAATTTAAAGATAGTGCTATAACGCGGTGGGTTAAAAGGACCGTTAGCTCCTTGCATAGTGACACCCGCAATCATGCTGTTCCACTTTCGTGATTTTTTTAACTGCGTCGATTTCATAGATATCAAAGCGGTCTCGGCAGATCCGTCTGCGTTAAGGATCACAACAAAGTGTTGCGCTGTCTCCTCAAGATAAGATCCATCCCCTCCAACAACATAGTCTTTGTTGTCTTCAGAACTCCGCTCAGTCTTTGGTCTAGTTTCACTTGGACCGAAGATTGCGATAGGAGCGCCCGTTCCTGAGCCTCTGGGGGCCCATTGTATGAAACGCCTTTGATAGGCACATGGAATGACCCTTATGCCTTCCTTGCCCTTATAAACCGCGCCTGAGACGGTATTATATATGTCTCCTTTGCGAGCGGTCTCCAATGAATCAAGAATCGGGTCTAAACCTGACAGGATTTTCAGAAACGGTAGTGCCAGATCATCTTGCCCAATACTCTCGTTTCCTTTACCCGCATCAGCCTCAAACCAACTCATGTCGATTGCGTCTGCTACCTCAGTAGATTTTTTTTCAGTTACGTTATTTGCCATAGTTTACTTACTCCCTTTTTTAATGATGGCTCTCTGTCCGACATAGGCTCCAAACAACTCCATTGGAAACTCGTCACCTTTTTCACACCGCTCCTTAACGAATGCTTTAAGAGTGGAAGAATGTACGGACGTATTTTGTTCGACTTGAAAACCATTACGACTAGCGGTATCTTTAAAATCTTCCGCTTTCTGGTCCTCACCCATACCAAATTCACAGCTAACAATGTTCTTTATAAGATCACCGTAACCGTTGTCACGAAGCCATTGGTAAGCCATTGGGCGATTATCTACGAGGATAGAAGCCCCGTAAAGTTGCTTGATAGTTACTTGTGAACCGTCATCAAGTTTAAACTCGGACATTCCCATTTCCTGTAGAATTGAAGGCAAGTCCTCGTCAGTAAGTTGCAAAAGTTTTTTCTTTGCGTTTTTGAGATCTTTCTCAAGACCAGAGATATATTCTTCCTCGTCTCGGATTTGTCTCGCGATAGAAGCGACATTCTTTAGTTCACCGCTGTCTACCTTTTCAAGTTTTGAAGAGACAGTTTTTTCAAACTCTTTCTCCATTTCGCTTATAAGATCATTCATGTTTCGTCTTTCTTTGTTCGTCGTTCGTTGTTAGAGACAGTTTTTATGTCTTGTAAAATCGTATAGTGTAGTATATTATTATATAAGTCAACAAAAAAATCACAACTGAGAGAAAAAATGTCAAGAAAATATAAATTCAAGACTAAACCCTTTGACCATCAACGTACAGCGTTTGACGAATCATGGGACAGACCATTCTACGGTTTATTTATGGAGATGGGAACAGGTAAGTCAAAAGTGGCTATAGATACTATGGGCGCTTTGTATATGGAAGGTAAAATTGCGGGTGCTATAATTATAGCTCCGAAGGGTGTATATGATAACTGGGTTGAGGGGGAAATACCTACCCATCTACCCGATGAAATCCAACGTACAGTACTTCGTTGGGCGCCTTCTAAAAGTAAGAAGTATTATAGAGACCTAGAAGAAATCAGTAACGTTTTGAATACGGAACTAAAGATACTGGTTATAAATACAGAGGCATTTAGTTCCCGAAAAGGGGCTAAGGCCGCATACGATTTTCTAGAGTCAATAAAAAATTCGGGACAAAATTTGATTACGATTGTAGACGAATCTACGTCAATAAAAAACAGAAAAGCGATTCGCACCAAGAACATTATAGCCTTGGGTGACAATAAATATTCTGCTTATCGTCGCATTTTAACAGGTTCTCCTATTACCAAATCGCCTATGGATTTGTTTAGTCAGTGCAATTTTCTGGATGAAAAAGCTTTAGGTTTTAATAGTTACTATGCTTTTCAGAATCGGTACGCGATTATACAGCAACGGACAATGGGTCACCACAGTTTTCAGGAGATAACAGGATATCGAAGGTTGGACGAATTGAACGAAAGACTGGATAATATATCTAATAGAATATTGAAAGAGGACTGTCTGGATCTGCCTGAAAAGATGTATGTAACACGGACTGTGGCTTTGAGCGATGAACAGGAGCGTCTATATCTACAGATGAAGAAGCTTGCTTTAGCCCAGTTTGACAATGGAGAACTGGCTACAACAGCAAGTGTATTGACCCAACTTATGCGACTTCAACAGATTTGTTGTGGGTTTCTCAAGACTGACGAAGGTGAAATACAGGAGATTAGGAATAATCGACTGGAGGAACTGATGAACGTTCTATCCGAGACGAACAGTAAAGTTATTATATGGGCTACGTTTACCCATGATATCTTACGGATTGTAGACGAGATCAAGAAGGTTTACGGCGATGATTCGGTGGCCGCGTACCATGGTGAAACACTACAGGATGATCGACAGGCTATCGTAAAAACCTTTCAGGATAAGGAAAGTCCATTGCGGTTCTTTGTAGGTCAGCCTCGAACTGGTGGGTATGGTATTACTCTTCATGCCGCAAATACCGTGGTGTATTACAGTAATAGTTTTGATCTGGAGATACGGTTACAGTCAGAAGACAGAGCCCATCGTATAGGTCAGACGAGCAACGTGACGTATGTTGATCTTATTTCTTCTAAAACTATAGACGAAAAGATAATTAAAGCGTTACGGAAGAAGTCTGATTTGGCGGGTAAGGTCTTGGGAGAAGATCCGCGGGACTGGTTAGCCCATTAATCCGCCGATACCACTTTTAATTAAGTTACTTGCCATATCGTTTGGAAACAAGGCTGCGTACTTGGTCCTGTCTACAGGGCCACTAGCCGCGGCGGGCTGTGCTTGAGGTAAGTTCTGCGAGATAAGTAACGGGTTAGGTGTTTGTACAGGCGAGACCCGTGGTTCGGGGCCCACGGCGCTTGTGTCTATTGTGTCTATTTTTTCTTCTGTATCATCTCTTTCTTTGGGGGCTAGATCTTCTTCTTTTACTACAATCGCGGGAACTCTTTTCATTGGAATAAATCCAAGCTCTTTAAAAAGGTTACTTACTACTTCTTCTACCCTTCTTTGATCCGGCGCATTTTTTCTTTTCGTCATTAATAAAGCCAACATTTCAGGGTTTTCTAATAACTCTGACATTACATCCATTTTAAAATTTTCTGGAATTTTATCAAACATGGTTCGCACAAATTTTGAACCCGCCGCCGATGCAATTAAAGAATTTCCTCCTTGTTGACCAAAAATAGCTTTTTGTGTTTGTGAACCTAAAAAAGATCCCGTTATTCTTAAATATAAGTCTAGAATAGGCCCTGCTTGGTCTATTACACTATCTAAGTTATTAGAAGCATCTAAAGATTCTAATTTTGTTAGCTCTTCAAGAACTTTTTTGTAATGTCCTACTTCTTTTTCGGTAGCGACGTTATTTTGCACCATCCATCTTGATAAAGTAATATCATGCGTTCCCGGTATTTTTCTAAAAAGGTGGTCGTATAAAGTCCTTGCATTAAAACTTTCACTATCTCCCCCCGCTTTAATTAATCCGTGTTCTAAAATAGAAACTTTTAATCCTTTTAAAGCGTCCCTTTTTTGATCTTCGGTAAGTTTTGCGGGATTGTTAATTATTGGTTCTAAAAGGTTATTTAAAGATTTAAGTTTTTGTTTGTTTGCATTAGCAAGAGCCCCTGCAACAGCACTAACAGGATTTTCTGTTCCAGATTTTGGTATAAGAGTACCATCCTCATTTTTTGCTGCTTTAGCCGTTGTTAAATCCATATAAGATATTTGAGATTTTAAAATTTTCTCTCTAGTTTTATTTTGATTAATTCTTTCTGAAAGTATAAAATTTCTTATATCCGCCCTTTGTAAATCTCTTTTTAAACTTGGAAACATATTTAATAAATCTTTATTTTCTTCCATAAATTTATTAAAAACTTTTTCGTTTATCGCTCCTGTATTAAGATCAAACATGCCTTTAACTTTTTTAGCGTTTCGTAATATAGACTCTGTAACTCCTCTAATAGTAGCTACGTTTATTCTGTCTCCCGTGTCCTTGTCGTAAAGATTATATGTTTCACCAAATTCACCAATTTCATGCACAGATTTAACTCGTAAATAAGTCGCATCATTACTTACATTAAGTAATTGATCTGCTAAAAGTTCAGGAGCAATAGAAAACTCGCCTTTTCTAGTTTTATCAAACAATTTTCCTGCAAAAGATCTATTGAAAACATCATTCAAAGCTTTTGAGTATGACCTTGCAACATCAAGCGCTTGATTTTGACCTGCGGGCATCAAGTCTAAATCTTTTCTAATAGCGTTTGCAAACATAAAAGCTATTCTTGCTGTATTGGGGTCTTTTGCCGCAGTTAAGTTTTTTCCTATTACTAAGGCTCTACTATACATTGTTCTAGCCTCTTCTACAGTAAGAAAACTTTCTGCACCATCCGGAAACACAGAATCTATTGAAAGTTCAGCTTGGTCATCAACTAAGCCAAATTCTTTTTTCTTTCTTTCTACAAAATTTAGTAAAGGTCTTAAAAGAGTCCCTACTTCGGCTTTTTCTTCTACAACATTGGGTATTTCATTTTCAAAAACATCTAAAAAAGCATAGTCGGCTCTGTTATCAATGACTAAATCCGCATTGTTTACGGCTTTGTACAGTTCTCTTTCTCTTTCACGGGCTAATTCTAATTGTCTTGTGCCCATATTTTTTAAATTAGTAGCTAATTCTATAGAAGTTTCTTGGCTTAAACCTTTTACTTTATTAAAAGCGTTTAAAACGTTGTCTGTGGCTTTGCCAAGTCTTTGCGTCATTTGACCCGCGTAAAAATCAGACATTAAATCAGCGGCTATTTGTAAGGCTGCAGGATCACCCGTATTATTAAGAACAGCTATTACATTTCTTAATGCCTTGTCTGCGGCTACATTTTTTGTTACTTTTTCTTTTCCATACCCACCTTTAGCAGCATTTAAAGTAGCTTCCATTGCAAGAAGAACAGCGTTTCCTGTTTTTTGTCCCGCAGTTAAATTTGCTACAATTACATCCCCATTTGCGTCAAGTAAAGGCTCTCCGTTTTGATCAACTAAAAACTTAGAAAACTCTTTTGAGTTTAAAGCTTTTATAACTGCGTTAACATCTTGTCCTTCTGCCTCTAAAATTTCTATTATTCGTTGTACACCCGCATCTTGTCTCATTCCTTTAAGATCTAATTCGCCACTCCACAAATCTTTTCCAAGTTTTTTTAATTTTGGAAGAGCTTGAGCGCCTTTAATAATTAAATTATTTCCAAGTACAGCGGGAGCAGCACTTCCTCCAAGTTCAAAAGTAATTCTTGCTCCCGTGCTACCGGGATAAAACTCTTCTGCAAATCCCGAAGCAAATACGGCTCCTGTACCCGCAGCAACGTCTGCTGCAACAGATTGAGTTAATTTTTCCTTCATAGAATAGACGTCACCTTCTTGAACGTTTTTAAACGTACCTTCTCGTCTAGCTTTTCTTATGTTAGAAATATTAAAACCACCTTGTTTAGAAAGAATTTTTTCTATACCAGCAAGCATTCTTAAACTAAAAGGCCCTTTTTTGTTTGGGTATTTTGCATCTGGGCCAATCATTTGAGCAATGTTGTTTAAATGGGCCACAGCGCCCCATGCAATGTCATCAGAGATCATGTAGGGTTGGAGTAACCACGGAGCTACTGCTCCCGCAGTTTCTGCTCTAACGTAAGCAGCTCTTGAACTAGGTAAAATTGGTTTTTCTTCATCAAATAAATAAGCATCACCAAATTCGTCTGCCCCTGCATATGCACCAAAAGCACCGATTATAGTTGTCACTATTGGAATTGCTCCTTTAGCAACTATGGCAGCAGGGTTTACGGGAGGAATTGGCGCTTGCAATCTTGTTCCTACTTTTGCTCCTGTCCATGCTCCACTTAAACTAAATGCAGATGGAAAAAACTCTCGAAGAAACGCTTCGGAAGGAGACCCCGGTCCTATTGGCACTCCTTTTTCATCTACACCAAAATAAGAAATTATTTTGTCATTATTAAATAATTTTGTATTTGCATACTTATGAAAGTGGGGAAATCTAGGATCAGAAAAAAGTGGGGAACTACCGTTTCTTAAAGAATCATAAGAACCTATTACATCAGGTTCGGAAGAGTCTATCTTTATTTCGTTAACAATTTGATTTGCAACGTAGTCCGCAGAAGACATTTCTTTTTGTTCACCCGTATCATCTATTCTAGCATAACCCGTCATGTCAGCTAGGGTTCTGTCCAAATTTTCTTTTGTAATAGTAACGGGTCTAAATATAGATGTTACTTCGGATGGGTCTTCTGCCACTTTAATTTATCCTTTTATAATTACTTGTTAAAAAGTTGATCTCTTCCCTCGTCAAGATCCACAAGTTCAAATTGTGCATTATAGGCATTTATAAAAACTTTGTATCCCGCTTCTAGCTGATTAAATCCATCAAGATATTTTTTTGCATCCGTAGTTTCTTTCGGAGATAGCGGATACCTTTTATCATAAAGTTTTGCTTCTATGGTAGACCTCGCTTCATCAATTAAACCTAGCATACTTGTTATTTTAGAAATAGCCGCATCGTCACCTTCAAGAATCCAGTTTGGATTTGGCGCAAGGTCTTTTAACAGGTTAAGTTGTGCAACACTATCTCTAAGCTGTGCAGAATCTTGAAATGTTTGTAAAAACTTTGTGTTAAGAGCTCTAGATGCCGCAACAGCATCTTTTATCTCGTCAAAAGGCGCTCCAAAGTATCCGAAAGTAAGCAATTCAACCATAGTATTAATTCCTGTGGCTAAGACGGTTCCAGAACCAAAAGCCCCCATCGGATAATCTACGTTCTCCATTATTTTACTTGTTACTAATTCCTTTATTTTTTTTCCATCCTCTGTTTGCAATATTTCTTCTGCTTGTTGCCTTGTGCTTTTTATATTGGGAACAGACATACCATTTAATTTTCTGGTGGTTATTGCTTCTACTAATTCATTAGATAAGGGGTTACCATCAACAATTTCATATCGTTTAGTAGAATCGTTCCAAACTGATTTTGCTCTGTTATAATAAGAAATAACTTGATTCATTTCTATTATTTCTTGTTCGGACATTCCGCCTTCTTCTTTACTTAACCCTGAACCATATTGATCTATTCTGTTTTTATCTGATAAGAATGTTGTAATTCTTGCCTCTGTTGATGTTCCAAACTTAGTAAGGGCACTTGCGGCTTTTTCTAGGTCAAGTTTTTCTTTATTATAAAGTTCGTCTGCTATTTGTTTTTCTTCAAGAAGACGTACTCTTTCTGCCTCTAAAGCATTTTTTTCTTTTAATAATTCAATTTTTTCTGCTTCTGTCGCATTATTAATCTTGGCTTGGTTTTCAGCTAAAGCTTGTTTGTTTTCATTTACAGTCGCATTACGTTTGGCTACATCATTATCCAGTAAGGCTAATTCTTTCTTCAAAGCGTTGTTTGTACTGTTTAACTCAGTAGCATACTCATGTGCTTTGTCCATTTTTTCTAGATCATAAGTATTTGATACACCTAGTTCAGACATTTTTAAGTCAGAATTTATTCTTGCAAGTTTTTCTTTTAATTCAAATTCTTGATTTTGAAGTTGAGTATCAGATTTTAGGCCAACCTCTGCTCGTAAAGCTATCAAACCTTGCTCTAATTCATCTTTTGTTTTCTCAAGTGCAATTCTATTTTCTTGTTTTTGATCTTCTTTAATTTTGTCTATATCAGCTTGAACTTGTAAATTTTCCGCTTCTAATTCACTCTTTAACTTTATCTGATCAACGGTAAGGTCCCCTTTAAGTTCTGCTAAACTTTCTCTGTTTCCTTGTAAAACCTTTTCTAAATTAGTTTTTCTATCAAATAAATCTTCTTGAAGTGTTAAATTATTATTTCTATCTATTACACCTTTTGTTTCCATTTTTGTAAGATCAGCGGTAAGACCTAAAGCTAACATTCTTTCGTCGTGGGCACGGTCAGCAGCTTCTTTTGCCGCAGCAGCTTCCGCAGATATTCTCGCGTCTCTTTGTGTTTGCATTCTTTGCACCGCCGCCATATTCATCTGACGTTCTTGTGCATCCATAGCGGTCTTTGTCTTTTGTAGTTCCGCGGACCGTGCGCCGACTTTCGGGAAGAACTCACTTGAGGCTGCCGCTCTTGCTAAAGTAGCCGC
>Ga0115012_10001730_pt1 | contig 12663 bp, 8 predicted proteins | sample TroAtlMetagenome_FD_88706 | JGI IMG/M metagenome (GOLD analysis project Ga0115012, IMG submission 88706) | Marine eukaryotic phytoplankton communities from Atlantic Ocean - Tropical Atlantic ANT10 Metagenome | ecosystem: Environmental > Aquatic > Marine > Oceanic | place: Tropical Atlantic Ocean...
AGTGGTGCAAACTATTTGCTCAATTTTGGATGAAGTTAAGCCCAAAGGGACTAAATACGCAGATCAAATTACTTATGTGCAAGACCGCCCTGGCCACGATATGCGCTATGCCATTGATGCTAGCAAAATTGAGCGTGAACTAGGGTGGAAACCACAAGAAACTTTCGAAAGCGGCATTCGTAAAACTGTTGAATGGTATTTGGCGAACGAAGGCTGGTGGAAAGCGGTATTAGATGGAAGCTATCAAGGTGAACGCTTAGGGACTGGTAGTTAATACACTTACGCTTCCACAGATGTTAGACTATAGGGCCGTTTTGCTGCGCATTGCGGCCTTTTTATATTAATGGCTTTGAATCGTCTACATGAAAAAAATAGCAATGCGGTCTGTTCGCGCCGCTCTTCAACTAATTCCTAAAACTCTGAAAGATAAGCTTAAACAAAATGAACGTTTAACCGGTTTGTATGTTCGGTCGGTAAGAAAGTCCGGACTATTTTTCGATGCCCCAACGCCTAAGCAGACGCAGGCGTTATACAATTATTGGCTTGAAGTAAATGAATCTGCTTTTTCAAAGTCAGCAGGCAAGATCGATGGATGGCAAGCTATAGTATTTGGCACCGATGGCCAAGGCGTAACTAAAGAAAAGCTTAAGGCGCTTGGTGTTAAAACTTGCTTTATTACGAGCGATATAGATAAAAGCACGTTAGAAGAGAATATTGCTAGACTGGATGACCAAGTTCCTACGTTATTACTTAACGGTGGTGATTCATTACAGGAAGTTGCTATTGGCCACCTATGTGATGCTTTGCAAGAAAGCGACTTAGTATATTGTGACACGGATGAACTTGATATTAATGGGGCTAAATCATCACCAAGATTCTTACCCGATTGGAACCCTGAGCTTCAATTCTCTACCGCTTATATCAATACTGGGGTAATGATTAAAACTGCGTTGCTAAAGTCGCTACACATTACTAATCAAACAACAATTGCAGAGATAGTTGCAGAGCTTTCCCTCACTATAAAAAGTTTGGCTGTTAATCATTTGCCGCTGCCCTTGGTGCACGAATCAACAGCCAAAAAAGATGAATCAAATACGCTAGAGCACGTAAAAAAAGTAATAGAACAGTACACAAAAGCGAAAGTCGAAGCAGACGAGCAATTTAGCGTAAACCGGGTATGCTGGCCTAATAGTAATCCCTTGGTAAGCTTGATCATTCCTACAAAAAACGGGAAAGCCTTGGTTAAAGCATGCATCGAGTCAATCCTGGAGAAAACAGCCTACCTAAATTACGAAATATTGCTGATTGATAACGGCTCTGATGAAAAGGAAAGTATTGAGTATTTTAGTTATTTAGACACATTGGAAAAAGTAAGGGTTCTTCAATACCCGGCGCCATTTAATTACTCTGCAATTAATAACTTCGGTGTTGAGCATGCTAAAGGTTCCATTCTTGGTTTAGTAAATAATGATATTGAGGTTATATCGCCTGATTGGCTAACATATATGGTTGGTCACGTTGAGCGGGAAAGCGTTGGCTGTGTTGGTGCAAAGTTGCTTTATTCCGATACGCGTATCCAGCACGCTGGTGTTGTTTTAGGCTACGGCGGTGGTGCTGGGCATGCTCACAAAAACTTTCCGCGCTTTCATAGTGGTTACTTAAAAAGGATTGTTGCTACAAACAACTACAGTGCGGTAACCGCAGCGTGCTTATTAGTTAAACGCGCGCATTTTAATGCCGTAAACGGTTTGAATGAAAAAGAGCTTTCTGTTGCCTTTAACGATGTAGATTTTTGTTTAAAGGTTAAGGGCTTACGCGTTAATAATGTTTACTGTGCAGAAGCAGAGCTTTTCCATCATGAATCGGTTAGCAGAGGCTTGGATATTTCACCTGAAAAAGCGGCACGTTTTAATCGCGAATTAGCTTACCTTCAAACAACGTGGAGCGACTTCATAGCAAATGATCCAGCTTACAATCCGAATCTAACGCTAAAGCGTGAGAACTTTTCGATAAGAAGCGCAGTAGAATTGAAAGAGTGTCACATAAGGCATAATTGATGCGTACTCCATCAAACAGAGCTTTGATACACTATTAAGAGAATTAGGCGAGTTAGTCGTAGTATTCATTATTGTTTAAAATTACTATGCAATGATAGTAATAAAGCTTTCGTAAATTATTTGTACAAAACTGGAGAAGATTTAAATGGATAGTACTATGCAGAAGCTTAAAATAGCTGTAGCAGGCACAGGCTATGTAGGGCTTTCAAATGCAGTGCTACTTGCACAACACAATGAAGTGAAAGCGGTCGACTTAGTACCTGAAAAAGTCGAGATGCTTAACAACAAAAAGTCTCCAATTGAAGACAAAGAAATAGCCGAGTATTTAACAACGAAAGAGTTGAACCTTGTAGCAACGCTTGATGCGCAAGAAGCATATAAAGATGCTGACTATGTGGTAATTGCAACACCAACAGATTACGACCCGCAAACGAACTACTTCAATACAGGTAGTGTGGAAGCGGTTATAAAGACGGTGATGGAAATTAACCCTGATGCGGTAATGATTGTAAAATCGACTGTACCAGTAGGGTTTACTAAAGACGCAAAAGCACGATTCGGTTCTGAAAATATAATTTTCTCCCCAGAGTTTTTGCGTGAAGGCAAAGCCCTTTACGACAACCTTTACCCAAGCCGCATCATCGTTGGAGAGCGAACTGAGCGAGCAGAAGTTTTCGCTAAACTGCTTCAGCAAGGCGCAATTAAAGAAGACATTGATGTGTTGTTTACCGATAGCACGGAAGCCGAGGCGATTAAACTTTTCGCCAATACCTATTTAGCAATGCGTGTAGCTTACTTTAACGAATTAGACAGCTATGCAGAAAGCCATGGCTTAGATTCAAAGCAAATCATCGAAGGGGTTAGCTTAGATCCACGCATCGGAAATCATTACAACAATCCAAGCTTTGGCTACGGCGGTTATTGCTTACCAAAAGATACTAAGCAATTGCTTGCTAACTACAGTGAAGTGCCGAACAACATGATTCAGGCTATTGTAGATGCTAACCGTACGCGTAAAGACTTCATTGCCGATTCAATTGTAAGCCGTGGCCCCAAAATTGTGGGTATCTATCGCCTTATCATGAAGTCTGGTTCTGATAACTTCCGAGCAAGTGCTATTCAAGGCATCATGAAGCGTATAAAAGCGAAAGGTATTGAAGTTGTAGTTTACGAACCAGTACTTAAGGAAGAGGAGTTCTTCCGCTCTCGAGTGGTAAATGACTTAGAAGAATTTAAGAAAATCTCTGACGTAATCGTAGCAAACCGTGTTACGAGCGATATCGAAGATGTACTAGATAAAGTATACAGCCGCGACTTGTTCAACGCTGATTAACCCAAGTTCGGGGTCAGAGTACATTTTTCCACGTAAATTAAAAAAGCCAGGTTCATAACCTGGCTTTTCTTAGTTAGACAAACTGCCTTACACTGCATTTATTTATCAGACCGTCCATACCTGTCAGAAAAGCGAACAATGTCATCTTCCCCTAGGTAAGCTCCAGATTGTACTTCAATTAGTTCTAGTGGAATCTTTCCTGGGTTTTCTAATGCATGAACTGCCCCAATAGGAATATAAACAGACTCATTTTCCGTTAGCATTTGCGTTTCATCGCCTATTGTCACATTAGCTGTTCCCGATACTACAACCCAGTGTTCAGCTCTATGATGATGCATTTGAACTGATAGTTTTTCGCCTGGCTTCACGGTAATACGCTTAACTTTAAAACGTCCACCATTGTCTATTGAATCGTAACTTCCCCAAGGTCTGAAAACTTCGCGATGAAACTCAAATTCAGGGCGCTTTTCAGCTTTCAAACGGTTCACAACGGTTTTGATGTGTTCTGCGTTTTTCTTATTCGCCACCATAACAGCATCTTTGGTTTCAACTACAACCACGTCTTCCAGACCAATAACTGCAACGAGGCTGTGCTCGGCATTCACATAGCTGTTAGTGGTGCCTTCTAATAAAGTGTCGCCAGTAGTTACATTGCCATTCGCGTCCTTCTCTCCCGTCTCCCAGAGAGACGACCAACTGCCTACATCAGACCAACCTGCATCTAGTGTTACCATCGCGGCTTCGGAAGTTTTTTCCATCACTGCATAATCGATAGAATCACTTGGGCATGAAGCAAAAATGTCTTTGTCTACACGAACAAAGTCGAGATCTTTTTCGGTTTTTTCAATCGCCTTTTTACATATGGTATGTATGTCTGGTGCGTGTGCCTCCAGCGCTTTTAGAAATGCACTGGCTTTAAACATAAACATGCCGCTATTCCAAAAATACTCGCCTGAACTTACGTATTGTGTTGCGGTAGGCATATCTGGCTTTTCAACAAATTCACTCACATCGAAGCCAATATTCAGTTTGCTTCCGGCTTTTATATAGCCGTAACCAGTATGAGGCTGAGTAGGGACAATACCGAAAGTAACTAACTTACCTTGCTCAGCTAATACTTGCGCTTCCTTAATCTTAGACTGAAATGTTTTGCTGTCTTTGATCAAGTGGTCTGCAGCTAAAACTAGTAGAACGGGATCTTCGCCTCCTTCCAAAGCTTGAAAAGCCGCCAATGCAATCGCTGGAGCAGTATTTCTTCCTACAGGTTCTAACAGTATATCGCTGTTATCGACACCTATTTGTCGCATTTGCTCTGCAACAAGAAAACGGTGTTCCTCATTGCAAATGATAGATGGGGGTAGAGACTCTATGCCATTAAGTCGTAACACAGTATCTTGAATCATCGTCTTATTAGAAGTAAGAGATAAAAACTGTTTTGGTAGAGCGGCGCGGGACTTTGGCCATAAGCGGCTTCCAGTACCACCTGCAAGAATGACTGGCTTCATTAGCGTTCCTTGATTTTGGTATGCGTTTTCTTTGCTCAGTATACTAAGTTATTGGGATATTTAAACGAGAGGATGCTTTAGTGGCGCTTTTTTAGCTGGGTAAGTGAAGTATTTATCAACATTTTCCTCTCTTTCGAAAATGCAGAAGGAAAAAATTGACTCTCATAGTTCTAATATTACTGCTAGATGTTGGTATCGCTTAATGAACAAGTCTAAGACTTGCAACCTTCAGTCGGGCGTTTTATCCAAAAGTCTAACTACAAATCAGATGAGTATTGATTTAAGGTAGAAAAAACTTTAATAAAATCGCCAAAAATTTAATAAAATAATAGGGACATTAAAAATGAAAAAAAGCCTAATTGCGCTTGTAGTAAGTGCAACCTTTCTAGCCGCGTGTGGCGGCTCTGACAACAAGAACGAAACTCCCGATCTTAATGAATCTCCTGTTCTTACTGCTGATACAGCTTCAACCCTCAATGGTGAAAGCATCACTATTGATGTATTGGCGAATGATTCTGATCCAGACGGCGACACGTTAACTATTTCTGCTGTAGGTACGCCAAGCACCGGTGACGTGACAATTGTTGATAATGAATTAGTTTACTCGCCGCCCGCTCAAGCTATGGGGGAAATTACCTTCTCTTACGACGTAACAGACGGAGAAAAAACGGTAAGTTCGTCCGTAACTATTACAAATGAACAGCAAATTACTATTGCGGGAATTGCAACAGATGCGCCTTTGTCTAATAGTACAGTAACAGCTACAAATAACGATGGTGAAGTTTTAGCAACGGTAGCTGCAGACGCGTCGGGAGAGTACTCTCTACCAATAAAAGTTAGTGCAGATCCAGGTGATCTTGTACTGAACGCCATGGGAGTAGAGGCTCAAAGCCATATTAGCTTGATCTCTCGTGTAGGAGATTTCACTGATTTATTGTCTGTTGCATCTGAGAATCAAACTTCAGAATTGACCGATGCGCTTTTACCTGACAGTAAAATTACCCACATCAGTACCGCCAAAGCTGTGCTTTATGATCAATATCTCGCAGAAGGAGGAGACGAGAGCTTTAACGTATTCGCGACCCAAGTTGATTTTGACGAAGTGATTGGTTTGGCAAGTTTCATAAAACTTCTGGCTGACAATGAAGATTTTCCGCTTGATGATGGTGTTAATACTCTCACCTTCTTTACACAAAGCGAAGACGATGTGCTTGGAAGTATCAGGGAATATTTAGATGGTTTGGGCTTAATAGAAGAAGACGGTTCCTTCTCTGAGTCTTATATAGAGGCAGTTAATACCGCAAGAGCAGAAACCCTAGAAGATGAGACATTAAAAATTTCCTACACCAATGCGGACGTTGCTGGCAGCGAGTTTGTTATTTATGACGGAGGAAATTTTCAGGCGGTCAAAGGGGAAAAAGTATTAACGTTCAACCCTGAAGGCAATGGCGTTTTAACATCATCAGATAGATTCGCAAACAATATTGTAGATGCCTTCAGTTGGGAAATTGAAAACGGCAAAGTTAAACTGACTTTTCCTGATGCTACTGGAACTGTGACATATCCTTTTCTTACAGATGAACTTCTGGCGCATTTCGACGAGGACACACAAGCAGAGTTACTTGAACTCGAGAGCATAGGTTTTATAAATCAGTGGCAGCTAACCCGTCGAATAGTTAGCTCAGAAGTTAGTCTAGTTTCAGTCAACGACAGTAACGCTTTTGCATCAGAGGTGAATACTTATAACCTATCTCTAACGGATGCTTCAGGAGGCTACACACAGACTTTTGAAGCGTCTTTAACCGAAGCCGGTGAGATGTCTTATCACAACGGCAGCTATATTCAACTGACCAGCGAGGACGTAACGAGTAGTCCTTGGGTGCTAAACGTTCAAGATGTTTTGACGATAGACCATCCTTTTGAAGAGAGCAGTACAATTACTGGTCATGGCATGATTGCTGATAGTTTTACCTTCAATGCAAATGGTACCTACGAAACGTTGGTAACAGGTGAGACGGGAATGTGGACACTCGAAGAAAGTACACTGCAATTTCAATATGGAGACACCACTTTCAAACTTAGTCCTTTCAAAGAGCACAATGATTATCTTCTGGCGTTACTGGAATTTGCTGATGAAGGTAATACTGTAAAGTACTCAGTAGACATGCATAAGGTTCGAGGCACTGTGGATACAACACAGCTAGTCAGTGAGCTTCCTGTTGCGTGGTTGTCTCATATTTTCGACCATGACGGTCCTGACGGGTTACCACTTTACAACGATGTTTTTGGCTATTATTTCTTGCAAAATGGTACAGCAGGAAGAATCTATCCTAACAGTGCAGAAGAAGAAGCGTCGTTCACGACTGACTATGACACGTACAATTGGCAATGGGCAATTGTAGATAATGTTGTAATCATCGAAGGGCAGATTGGCGGTGATGACTGGATGCTCAGAAGAAAACGTCAGTGGCACGTATTGGGGGAAACCGAAGACGGGCGCATGATGGTTATTGAAAATTTCATCTTGTATTGGGATGAGCAAAACCCATATGCCGACTTCATATTGCCACGGCTAAATTTCTACAAGAAGCTTGATTTAGAAACACTGTATCCCGAGCAGTGGGCTAGATTTTCAGCATCAGGTGGTATGGGAAATAACGAAAGTACACCAGTGTCAATTAGTTACTCTTCTCAATCACTTACTCTTTAATGTGTAGGGTAGCGAGCCAAATTGCAATGGCTCGCTATGCTCTCATATTTCAGTATTCATCCTGACTTTAATATCAAATAAGTTGGTGAATTTCAGTACAAAAAAACTTCCCAAATCCCAAAATTCAAAATAGAATCCGCACCAATTCAACCCCTGCCATTAAGCCCCAAGCTTACGCACATCCGGCGGGGAAGAAGCATGCTTTAAAATATTGGGGTCAGAGTACATTTCTTCCTCCAGTACGATCTGTCAATTTGGTTACCAAAATCAATAATCAGAATGTTTAGTTCATGCTACCTATTACATTACACCAGCATGAACATGTATTTGTTTTAGTTTGCTTTTATTAGCGGAGTCGTTATGAATAGGCTGCGTGAGCTGTCCAGCCAAGTGATGGATGTTTACCAATCTCTTTCCCAAGAATTCAGTGCATATCAATCCAGCCAGTCACTAAGCTGCGTTGAGAGATGCGGTGCATGTTGCAATAATCCCGACATTGAAGTGTCGCCATTAGAAATGCTGCCTTTAGCACTTCATCTGTTTGATACAGGACGGGCTGAACAGGCGTTTGACGAGCTAGACAACTACAGCGGCTTCGCCTGTAAACAATATCAACGCTTAAGTTTGGACGGTAAAGAAGGCTACTGCGGAATTTACGAATACCGACCTGGCATTTGCCGTATGTTCGGTGCAGCAGGTTATAAAACCAAATCTGGCGAAGCCACACTTTCGGTGTGTAAACCAATTAAGCAAGCTGTACCAGAGAAGTATGCGGCCGCGCTGATTGCTATACAGCCACAGCATTTAGATATCTTTGAAAAGCGATTAGTGGATGATATTGCCGCAAATAGTGAGGTTCGAGTTACATCGACAAGGCCGCCAATGATCGCAGAAGGCAGACAAAAACTTGCTCAATTAGATTATGAATTGGGGGAAAGACTTATGCCTATAAATGACGCACTACGTTTTGTGTTAGAAAAAATTCTAACACTGAGTTTTTATGCTCAAGATATAGATGGTGGTGTTGCTGCTTAAATTAAGTGGGGGCAGAAAATGTACTCTGACCCCACCATTAAGTGCACTACGTTAGAATTCCGCGAGCGGCTTCTACGATTGCCTCACTAATAGTGTAGTCAGCACGGCTTTTGCCAGTAATGGCATAGTATCTCTCATTTAGTGTGCTTGCGTTACCAATACAGTGCACGCCATATTGCTCTTCTACGTGCTTTGAAATTGCCGATGGTGCGCAGAAAACACCGAAGTCTTCGCTGCCAAAAAGTTTGAGCAAAGCAGTATCGTCAAATTCGGCTACAACTTTAGGGTACAGCTGTTCTGTCTCAAGCCAACTTGTAAGTGCTTGCCGTATTCCTGAAGTATTACCCTGAATTAGCAACGGCATTTGATTTAAACACTCTGGAAAAGTCTGTTCTTCAGTAAGCGGTGCTCTAGCAAAGAAGCTCAACGAACTTTCGCCCAAGAAAAAACTATTGGCGCTTATTTGTGTACCAGGGGCTATGCCTCTGTCTGCTAGAATGAAATCGATGGCGTTAATGGCGAGCTCTTTCAACAAACCGTCGAAGCTATCCTCTTTTATCACGTATTTAACCTGTGAATACCTACGCATGGTGGCATGCACAAAGTCGTAAAAAAGCACTTTTGGAATACCATTAGTAATACCTATCACAAATTCTTTCGTATTCACTTCATCGCTATTGTTAAGTATTTCAGCTAGTTGATTACCTTTATGAAATATTTCGCTGGCATACTGATAACTTACTTTACCTCGCGCGTTCAGGTATAGGCGTTTATTTATTCTATCAAAGAGAGAATAACCTAGCTGATTTTCGAAGGTGCTTAGTTGCCCGCTTACGGTTTGCGGGGTAACGTGGAGTAATTTAGCGGCTTTCGCAATGCTACCCTCACGGGCAACAAGATAGAAATAATATAAATGATGGTAGTTTAGGTGATGCATACTTTAACAAGCTACTCGATTATTAAGGTATTAGGGGCAAGAAATGTACTCTGACCCCATTTTTTTCGATGAACTATTAAGAATATAACAGATTTATTCTAACTAACTATTGCAATACACTATCTAGCGTTGTTTTTGTACGATTAAAAACGGCGCGTCACTGATTTTTAAGCTAGCGGTATATTGAAGACATAACTATGGCTAAACCAATTGATTTACGTAAAACGCGAAAGACCTTATTTTCGCTATTGAAACCAGAAGCTGGCTTTTTTTGGGTTGCTATCGCATACGGTGTAGCAATTAGTTTAATGACCCTTGCCGTACCTATAGCGGTTCAAACGCTGATTAACAGTATCGCCAATATCGGTTCAACTCGGGCAGTTATCATATTGGCCGTCATTCTATTTCTTACTTTATTTATATCTGGCGTATTTAGCGCGCTTCGTATGCGAGTGATGGAGTTCTACGAGCGTAAAGTGTACGCTCGACTCACCGCAGACTTAGGGTTAAAAACTATTCTCGCGCCCCACAGTTTTTTTGAAGGTCGACAAAACGTTAGCATTACACAGCGCTACTTCGACATAATGACTTTTCAAAAGAATATGCCGTCTTTAATGATTGATGGTTTCGCGCTAGTACTACAGATGCTGGTAGGTTTCACTCTAGTATCATTCTACCACCCAGCGCTTTTCGCGTTTAATGTGGTGCTTTTACTTACCATGTATGCGGTTTGGAAAATTTGGGGGCGTGGTGCTAAGCGCACGGCTATTGAATTGTCTAACGCGAAATACGATTCTGCAAAGTGGCTACACGATATTGCAACTGCTCACGAATTCTTTAAGTCAGCTGATCATGTTGAATACGCAGGGCGCAGCACCGAAGGTTATATCAGTAACTATGTGAAAAAGCACAAAAGCCACTTTCACTACACCTTTTCGCAGGTGGTTATGTTTCTATTGATGTATGCCGTGGCGAGTGCTTCGCTACTTGGTATCGGTGGTGTTCTGGTTGTACAAGGCGAGCTTTCTATCGGTCAGCTAGTGGCTGCTGAGCTTGTGATGTCTGCTGTTTTCTTTGGGCTGTCTCGCTTTACCCAATATTTAAAACTTTACTATGAGTTATATGGCGCTGCCGAGAAGCTGGGTGGCGCTCTTGACATGCCGCAGGAAGAGCTCAATACGTCGGAACATATACCAGCTTCTTCTAAATTGGTGTTTAACGATGTTGAACTTAAACATGGTAATGATGCGTGCCACCTCAATGTTATCTTCGAACCCGGCACTAAGTATTTTGTTACTACTGATAAAAGTTGGGTGCAGAAGCAGCTGCTAGGATTGCTGAAGCAATATGACCGCGTTAAGTCGGGCGACATCTTGTTAGGAGAACTTAGTCTAAACGATTACGACACCCATGAGTTACGGCAGGCCGTCACCATTCTAGATCGTTCTTTAATTATCGAAGTTTCTGTAGAGCGCTACTTAAAGTTGGCACATCCTCAGGCAACCATCGCGGATATTCGCGCTGCGCTTGAGGAAGTAGAAATGACCAAAGTGATAGATAGCTTACCAGAGGGTTTGCAGACTAAAGTATCCGTATTAGGGGCACCGCTGCAGCCATTGGAGTTTTTGTTGCTTAAACTTGCCGCCGCAATCATTGGTAAACCAAAGCTGCTCATTTTGAATCAGCACTTCGACGCAATACCGGTAGAGTTGAGGGCGCGACTTCTGCGACGCTTAAGTAAATATGATTTTACCGTCATGTATTTTACCAATATGCCACTGCCAGATTGTTTCGAAGGTATGTTGCATCTGCACGATAACGCAACGGCAATGTTAAATGAGTATTCAAATGGTGAGTCACCGATTAGTGCTGCTAACGCAAGTGAGAGCAGCACGGCTTCAAAGAACAATAAGGAGGGTGAGTAAGTGAATCACGCAGAACGTCGCTTTTTAGACAACATCACTTCATTGCCTTCATTGAAAGTGCCAAAGCTTCATCGTGTAATTACCGGAGTTATCATCTTCTTGGTGTTGGCAGCTGGATTAATTTTGTATTTCACACCATGGATCCAAACGGCTTATGGCACCGGTATGGTCGACTCGCTCGATCCTAAAGACAGAACCCAACCAATAAATGCGTTAGTTGATGGACAAGTAAAGCAGTGGCACGTAAGGGAAGGCCAACAAATAAAAGCCGGCGAGCCAATCGTTACGTTAATCGATATTGATGCGCAGCGACTTGAGAAGCTGCGATCTCAGCTTTCAGCAGCGAACTTAAAGAATCAAGCTAATGAAACAGCAGTAAGAAATGCTGAGAACAACCTGGCGCGCCAACAGTCTCTGCAAGAGCAAGGGCTGGTTTCACGCAAAGAAGTAGAACAGGCCGAGATAAAAGTGCAGGAACTGCGAGCAAAAGCTGCCGCCTCTGTTTCGGAAATTAATGAAGTAAGCATGATTTTATCTCGTCAATCGACGCAGACTAAATATGCACCCGTTGATGGTACGGTTGTTCGATTACTATCAGGCGGTGTGTCTACGTTCGTAAAGTCGGGTGATATTCTTGGACAGTTTATTCCAGCAGATGCGAAACGCAGCGTTCGCGTTACCGTGAGAGGGTTAGACGCACCGCTGGTTAAGACTGGTGCAAAGGCGCGTTTGCAGTTTGATGGCTGGCCTGTTTTTCAGTTTAGCGGATGGCCGGGTAGTGCAATAGGTACCTTTGGTGGTGAAGTTGTGTATGTAGAGCCTGTTGCTAATGCTACTGGCGATTTTAACGTGTGGATTAGACCTGACGAGTCTGATATTCCTTGGCCAGCTGAAAGTTCTGCGCGTTTGGGTAGCCGGGTTAAAGCGTGGGTGTTATTAGAAGAGGTGCGTCTAGGTTACGAGATGTGGCGACAGTTGAACAACTTCCCGCCATTGCCAACGCAAGAGCCTACTACCGGTGGAGCCAAGGGGGCTGGGGCATCAATATGGTAATTCGAAGGTTTACATTAGCAGTGCTTGCAACTGTTGCGGTTATTAGCACTCATGTTTCTGATGCAGCAGCGCAAAACAAAAATACTAGGCAAGCACCATCAATCGATG
>Ga0115012_10001733_pt1 | contig 12650 bp, 13 predicted proteins | sample TroAtlMetagenome_FD_88706 | JGI IMG/M metagenome (GOLD analysis project Ga0115012, IMG submission 88706) | Marine eukaryotic phytoplankton communities from Atlantic Ocean - Tropical Atlantic ANT10 Metagenome | ecosystem: Environmental > Aquatic > Marine > Oceanic | place: Tropical Atlantic...
AAACGCCATTGCACACTTGGGGCTTGTAAAGGAAACGCCGCGTGTCGTGTTTAGTTCGCACTACTAACACGCGTTCACTTTTGCTGCTCCTTTTGCTTCCTCCTGCGCCGCTTCTTCTCCACCTTGAGCGGGTAGTCGGTCTCGGGCGACGCGACGACGCTGCCGTCCTCGGTCTCGACGTACCGCTCGTCCGACTTGACGTCGTTGTGCAGCACGCCCTTGAGGCAGAAGCCGCGCGTGCGCGCGGTGAAGCCATCGAGGCCGCAGAAGAACGGGTTGAGCGCCTTGACGACGAAGCGGAACTGGCGCCCCTTGTACGCCTTGCGGAGGGACGACGACGTGACGCCCTTGGCGATGCGGAAGTCGATCGTGCCGACGCCCTTGATCATGGGCCACTCGAAGTGGCCGCCCTTGTAGGGCGGCGACTCGGCCGGCGTGAAGAGCGCGCCGCAGAGCGGCTCCTGCACGAAGCACGAGGGCGGGACGCGCGCAAAGTTGTCGTCGCCGTCGGCAAACTCGAGCGCGACGTAGAGCATCATGTCCTGCTCGTAGTCGATGTTGCCCTGCATCTGGCTGACGGTGCGGTGCGACGTGAGCATGTGGATGAGCTCGGACTCGAACGCTTGGACGGCCTTACCGGGCGCCTCCCACTTCATGAGCCGCACGGTCAGCTGCACCTTGTTGCACGAGGCGACGATGTACTCCATGCTCGCGGGCGTCTTGCCGCGGCCCTTCTCCTTGGTGTACGCGATGGCGTGCGGAAAGCCCTGGGTCGCGCACATGGAGCCCACCTCCTCGTCCTTGGGGCAGTACGGGTTGCCGTGCACGTCCTTGATCGTCTCCTCGATCTTCAAAAAGTACTTGCCTTCGATCTTGCCGTTGAGCGCCTCGGGCAGGTTCTTCAGCTTCCAGTGGATGCGTTCGGGCATGGCGTGGTTGCGCCGGTCGCCCTCGGCGCGCGCGATGACCTGGCCCGTCTTCATGTTCACCATCACCGGTGGCGGCGGCTCGTCGCGGTAGGGCTCCACGAACTCGGCCACCTTGCGCAGGTCGCCGATGAGCTCCGCGTTGACCTTCATCGCGAGCCGGCCCTTCTCCATCAGGCGCCAGAGCACCCAGTCGTCGTCCTCGCCCTTATCGGGGCGCTCGAACACGACGTCCTCGCCGGGCGAGGGGTGGTACACCACCTGCTGCACGTTGCCCATGTCGTCCTCGAAGACGTCGTACGAGAAGGCGCCCGACTCCTCCTCCTGCATCATCGCCCTCAGCGCGTCTTTTGCTCCCCCACCTTGCGGCGGTTTCGCACCCAGTTCTTTGCCGGGTTGTACGGCCGCCTTCGCTTGCGCTTGGTCGTCGGCCTCGGAGCCGCTGCCGCTGGCCGACGCTTCGGCTTCGGCTTCGGCTTCGGCTTCGGCGTCGCGGCCCCGCTTCTTGGCGGTCGTGGCCGAGGACGGCATGGCGGCTTCGGCGTTGTCGCGCTCGCGGTTTGCGCCCTCCACGGGCGCAAGAGTCGCAAATTTCTAAATTAACTATTTGCACCCCAAAATATTACTTTTATTGCTAGCGACCAAATTGCACCCCCACCACCACCCCTACAGCGGGGTTCGACGCGCAATCGCGCGATCGCGCGGCCCATGCTTCACTGGCCAGCGACGTGCTTGAACGCTTCGATCTTCTGGGTGAGGCGGCCGTCGAGCGCGTTGTTTCGCAGCAGCTCGCCGTAGTGGCCCTCGTTGAGCCAGGAGATGGGCTTCCACGCGTCCGGCGCAACGCCGATCGACGCTGCCGACTTCTCGACCTCGTTCAGGCTCTCCCACGTGACCTCGGTCTCGGACGAGCGCACGGAGGCGATGTCGGAGCGCAGCTGCTGCGCGGGGCTCTTGATCGTGTCATCGCCGTGGCGAACCGACATGCTTCACTCGCTGTTTTTTAACCTACGGCACAGTCGTGGGGGTTATTTGTTCAACAAACGTGCAAGCGCGCCGCGCTCCAATATCCAGCAGTTGACCGAGGACCGCCTGGGCCGCTTGAACTGCACGAGCGGCGACTGCTCGCCCAGCAGCCGCGTCAGCGCGCACTTGAGCTCCGGCACAGCGTACGCCTCGCCCGCGGTGATCCTCAGGTCGCCGTCGGCCGGTTTCCACTCGCGCACCGCCTTGAGCATCTGCAGCACGTCCACCAGCGGGTCGCCGACGGCGTCGAGCCTCACCGATTGGCGCAGCTGCGCCAAGATCGGCAGCACCAGGTCGACCAATATGGGAAACCACTCCACGTAGTGCGCCTCGGGCTTGTGCACCATTTTGAGCGTCGTCATCTCCACGAGCCGGTGGTGCAGTCGCAGCTCGCCGTCCGCGTCGCTGCGCTGCGAAAACCGCCGCACGATCTCGTTCATGGAGAAGCCGCTCAGGAAGGACGCGGCGCGGCGCACGTCCTCCTCCAGGTGCGAGCCCTGCCACTGGTGCAGCTGCTCCTTCGAGGCCCGCCACGGCTCGCCCACCATGTAGGGCCACATCTGGTTGCTCAGCGCCTTGTACGTGTTGCTCGACACCTGGATCTGCTGGTCGCACACCAGCCACATCATCTCGCAGCGCACCACGCCGGGCACGAAGAAGTGGCCGTCGGCGCTCATCTGCATGAGCGCCGAGCTCATGAGCACGATGCGCAGCCCCGTCGAGTCGAGCCCGGTCCGCCGCTGCGTGTGCGCGGCTTTGGTCACGAGCGACCAGTGCTCAATCTCCGCGCTGTCGACCCAGCCCTGCGCGGGCAGCGGCCGCATCGCCGCCTTCGTGTGGCGCCGCAGGCAGTTGAGGAAGAGGCTCGGCTGCCACGCACAGGCGTGGTGGATCGCGCTCTCGAGCAGCATGCACAGCGACTCGGGCGCGATCGCCGCGCGCCACTCGTCCAGCAGCGCCTGGCGCTCCACCCCGTGCCGCTGCAGCGCGGACGCGAGCGCGCCAAACCGCATGTCCGCGGCCACCGACGGCAGGGCCTTGAGCAGCTCCGGGCAGGGCGCGGCGAGGAAGTCGGCGAGCGGCTGCGGGCTCGCGGGCGCCGACTCGCCGCGCGCCAGGCCCGTGAGCTCGCGCATCGCGCGGATGTCGGCGCGGCGCCGGCCGGCCGCGTGGTGCTCGCACTTGACAAACTGGATCTTGGCCACCCACTCGAAGCCCTGCGTGCACAGGTACTTGGTCGGGTCGTCGTCGTCCCGCGTCTCCAGCAGCGTGACGCGTCGCGCGATCAGCGTGGCAAAGTCCTGGATGACGTCGCTCACGGACGAGTCGTTCGGGGCGCGGCGCTCGAGCGAGATCTCAAAGTGCGAGCGGATCATGGCGTCGAGGTTGTCGAGCCACACGAGCACGGACTGCTTCACCACGTCGAAGAGCTGCGGGCCGAGCCCGCCCACGTCGATCGCCACGTGCCGCCCGGGCGGCTCGCCGTTTTCGGAGAATCGCGGGTTGCAGTAGGTGAGCTTGCGCTCGTACGAGCAGTTGCGCACGCGCTCGGGCGTGAAGTGGACGTTGCGGTTGCCCCTGTGCCGCCGGTAGCGCTCGTGCACGTTGAAGGCGAGGTACGCGTAGTACCGGCACACGCGCAGCTCCTCGTTGACGATGTGGCGCTGGCAGCCGATGTGCGCGACGATCGCGCTCGCCTCCTCGTCCAGGATGTACTTGGGGTTGGCGCTGTTGTACATGGTCTTGATGAGCGGCGCGCCCTCGATCAGGATCGGGTTCGAGCGGCACCCGCGGCAGAGCACGCGGCCGCGTTCGCTGCCGCGCATCCCGCTGCCGCACGAGCGGCACGTCACGATGCGCGCGTCGCGCGTGGGCGGGTCGCTCCGCACGGGCGAGGTGTGGTTGCCCGACCGAACGTAGAGGGTGGGGCGCAGGTTGACCACGCGCGCGACGCACTCCGAGAAGGCCTCATCGAGGCGATCGCGGCGCTCCGGCGTCATCGCTTCGGTCGAGACGCTCATCACACACACCGATGCAATTTTGCATCAATAGCGCGCAACCTTTACGAGTCGCAAGCTTTTATAGCAAAATTTTGTTCGGCGCGCGCTCACGCGCACGCAATACACACTTACATGCCACCAATAGCTATTCTCACTGGCTCATCCTCCTCCTCCTCCTGTCTCTGCACCGGTGCAAAGGAGCAGTTTGAAGAGCTCGCGCTTCGCGCCGATGCTCGCGACGTGAACGACCCCGCGGACGAGGACATGGAGGCGACGCTCGCCGTCTTGCTCGTCTGTTTGACCACGAGCGGCGCGCCCGCCTTGGCCTCCTTGCCCACCCTCTGCCGCTTGGCACAGTGCGGCTCGCACTCGTCGTCGAGGAAGATGACCGACATGGATCCCTCCGCGGCACTTGCCCTCTTTGGCAAAAAAAAGTATTCGCCTTAGCGCGAACGCGGCAAGTTGCTCGGCCCCACTCACAAGTCGCAAAGTCCGCTGCATTGCACCCCTCCCCTTTCCGCACCCTCCCAAGTTGCGCGCATAGTCCCAAAGCGCGCGCGCGCGCGCGAAACGGTGCGGCCAACGCGCCGTTTCGGCTTCATTCCTCGCAGTTATAAATATCGTCCTCCTCCGGCGACTTGGGGGGCTCGTGCTCGTTCATCACGACCTCGAGGCTCATCGCCGACTTGAGGAAGGTGTTCGCGCAGACGCCGTCGTCGTCGAGCAGCGTCTCCCGGAGCGCGGTCGTGCTGTCCGTGCGCTCGATCTTCTGCGCGGCGGCGTAGAGCATGAGGCACGCGATCAGCTGCAGGGGCCACCGGTAGTACTCCTTGTCCGTGAGGAACGCCACGACCTGGGGCACGACGAGGTACTTGAGCGCCGTGTCGCGCACGTCGCCGCGCGAGGAGCTGAGCTTGGCCACCGCCAGGATGTCGCGGCGCAACGTGACGGTCACGTCGCCGGGGTCGAGGATGGGCTGCTTCCCGCCGGTGCCGCACTCGCGCGTCTGCATGAGCGACGGCGGCAGGCGCAGCTCGGTCGGCACGTCGTCCACCTCGAGGCACGGCTTGCACGCGTCGCGCGCGTCCCAGCGCGAGATGATGGCGATGGCGCTCGTGACCTGCTGCAGCTGCGAGTGGCCCATGGGCACGAGCTGCAGCTGCTTCACCTGCGTCAGCTGCTTCTTGATCTGCTCCGGCGTGACGTCGCCGCCCGTGTCCTGCTCGAGCTCCGCCTTGTGCTTGCGCAGCCACGTCATCACGTGCTCGGTCACCCCGTAGGCAACCGCCATGTTTGAGCGCTGCGAGAGCGCAAACATGCACCCCGGTTGCTTGCACGCCTGCTCGTGCTGCATCGAGGAGGCGTAGAGGTCGACGGCGGTCAGGCGGATGCGCTTCGCCACGTTCTTGTGCAGGCCGTTGATCTGCTTGAAGAGTATTTCCAGCACGTCGATGATCCTGCGCCGGATCAGCTCGCCGTGCGCGTTGCCCTCGATGTCCTCGCGCGCGCCCTTCCACGCCTGGCGGTTGAGAGCGTTGGCAACCTGCTGCACATCCATGCGCCGCGCCTGTCGCTGCGACACGTGCGTCCCACCGGCCCAGGAGTGGATGCGGTTCTGGCGCTCGTCGAGCGACTCGGGCCCGTTGGCCCACGCGTTGCTCGAGGCCTGCTGCGCCGTGCCCCTTTTCGCGTCGCCGACCTGGTCGCGCGCCTTCTCCTTGGGGCAGTTGCTGTAGCGCTCCTGCGACGTCAGCGTGGTCACGTGCCCGACCTGGCCGCAGTACATGCACGACCAGGAGGCGTCGGCGTTGCGCTGCAGCTTGCAGACGCCGCCGTTCTGCGGCGCCGGGCACCCGCTGCTTGGGAGGAGGGTGTGCGAGGGGCCCGCCTCGTCGTCGCTCGGCAGGATCGTTGGGAGGCTGTGTGTTCTGGCGAGGGGGATCGGCGGCAGCGGGCTGCCCCACACGCGCACCGGGCGGGGCGATCGAGGCGAGCACGCCGGCGAGAGCGGAGACGAGCGGCCGCTTCCGCCGCCTTTGGAGATGGTGACAAAGTGAGCGCGGGGGTTGTAGCGGGGGACAAGGTAATCGAGGTCGATCCCGTATCCCTTTTTGGGGCTGTATCGGGATTTGCAGTTTGTGAGGATGGCGTCGAGCGACGTTGACTTACGCATCGCCAGCGACTTCGGCTTCGGCTGCCCGGCCGGCTCCGCCTCCGCCGCCGCGAGCTCGGGCCGCCCGGCAACTTTTTGACTCATGCGCCGCAGGCAAAAAAATCTGCGATTCGGGTGGCTGTGCCGTTTGCCCCCGCAAAAGCGCACGTCACAAGTTGCAAGGTCGGTGCGCCCGCGCGTTTGCCTTACTCCCCGGGCGGCCCGCGCTGCCCCGCGGCAAACAAATGCGCGGGGACACACGTGGGCAAATTTCACTTGCACCGGTGCAAAATGTTGCATTATTTACGCTAGGCTGCGCGCGCCGCGCCGCGCGGGCCACGCCGTAGCGCACCGATGCGCACGGCGCACGCTCGGCGCCTGGTCCGCCGAATGCCTAGCTATGGTGATCAGGAGGACGCGGTCGTGGACTTCAACGACGCCTCGCTGTACTTGCCGCTCGCGCAGACCGTCTTCACCATCTGCATGTGCGCCGTCGTCAGCGTGCTCTCGTGCTGGCTCGCGCCCAACGGCGCCGTCTCCGCCGTGCGCACGCTCGCGCTGTGCAGCGCAACGGGCGGGCTGCTCATGCGCTCGCCCGTGCGCCTCGGCAAGGCGCACGGCATCGCGGTCGTCTTCTCGGCGCTGCAGCTGGCGGTGCCGCTCTACCTGGGCACGCTCGTGGTCTCGCAGCTGGTGCACACGTGCAGCCTCGACGCGACGCCCGCGCCCAGCTGGCGACACGTCGTCTTCCACGGCGCCGTGCTCGCGATGGTCTGCTCGGGCTTCATGCGCGCGCGCGCGCCACTGGAGGACACGGACAGGCCCTTCATCATCTGCTTGCTCGCCCTCCTGGTGATCGCGATGATGCCCCCGCCCGCGGTCGCGCTCGTCGGCCCGCTGTGCGAGTCGGTCACGCTCTGGGAGGCGGCCGACCGCGTCGTGCGCGCCTTTGCGTTCGGCATGGTCTACTACGTCACCGTCTACGCGAGCACGCGCACGCGCTGCGCCAACTACTCGTACACGCCCACCGTCTTCTTCCGCAGCGCCTCCGCCTCGATCTGGGTGGGCGGCGCGCTCGTCTGGTGGCTGCCGCTCGCGGCGGCGCAGTGCGCGATCATCATGCACGCGCGCGCCGTGCACAACAACGCGCCCGCCGTCAAGGAGTACAAGAAGGTCGAGACGGCCAGCTCGACCGACGAGGACGACATCGAGGCCGACCTGGGCGACCTCGAGCCCAAACTGGCCGACCCCGTCGCGGAGCAGAACCGGTTGCTGTCGGAGAAGCCCATCTACGCGGAGGACGCGCCCACGGCGCACTCGAAGCTCATCGACCTCGGCGTGAGCGTGGCCGTCCAGGAGCCCGTGGTGGCGCTGGGCGTGGCGCACGAGCCCGTCGGGCAGCTGCCCTTCCAGCAGGTGACGCTCTTCCCCGACCACTCGAGCGAGAGCGGGCCGGACTCCTTCGAGGCGTCCGTCGCCAGGGCCATGGCCGCGGACGAAGAAAGCTCGCACTAACGCTAGCCGGTGGCCGAGTTCGGGCCACGAGATTCGCAAACAAAAAAAATGCGCGGCGTTCGCGCGCTCATCCAGAAAACCGCGCCGGGCAAGCTCGCGCGCAGCGGCAAGTTTGCGTGCTACCGCGCGCGCACGTCGAGCAACCGGCCGACGGGGCCCAAGCTGCGCGGCATCACCAAGCTCCTCGCGAAGAAGATCTACTCGACGGTCACGCCGCCGAGCGACGGCAGCTGGCGCGGCGGCGCGTGGCAGGGCGAAGGCGGCGGGCTGCGGCGCGGCAAGGCGGTCGACGCGCAGGTGTCGCGGCTGGCCAAGGGCTCGGAGGCGCTGCGCAAGCGGAGCCGCATGCTCAAGCTCACCAGACTCACCTTCAACGCGCTCGCGTACCACGGGCTCGTGCCCGTCGACGCGCAGCGCGTCGTCATCGACCGCGAGCGCGGCATCGGCACGGCCGTCGACGTGGTGTGCGTGCGCGGCGAGGCCGAGCTCGTGCTCGTCGAGCTCAAGACGGGCTTCAGCGGCGACCGCACGCGCGACGCGGGGACGTGCATGCAGAAGCCGCTCGCCAAGGCCAAGGACAGCCACATCAACCGCCACTTTGCGCAGCTGGCCGTCACCATGCACCTGTTCAAGCGCGAGACGCGCACGCTCGCCAAGCTGCTCGCCAAGGGCGTCGACGCGGTCTCGGGCTGCGTGCTCTACGTCGACGGGGACGTGTCGGAAAAGTTTGAGCTGCCCGCGTGGTGGGAGCGGCGCGGGGAGCGCATCGTGGAGCGCATTTCTTAAATCGTGTTTTTTTACCAACCCCGCGCGCAAGCACTCGCGTGCATATCCTGGCCCGCGCCACCCCTTTAGTAACACAAGCACGCGCGGCCGCAAGACGATGTCCGTGGAGCTCGTGGTCGCGTACCTGACGCTCGTGCTGATCGTCGTGACGGTCTTGGTGCTCTGCTGCCTCAGCTGCTCGTGCCACGTGCCCCTGGGCAAGTGCGTGCGCTGCTTTTGCGACGAGACGCGGCGCTGCTGCCGAAAGCAGACCAAGGCGCTCACCGAGACCGAGACGCCCGCGCAGCGCAGGAAACGGGAGAAGGAGGCGCCGGTGATCGCCGGGCGGCGGCGCGACCCGAACATCGACCCGGACGAGCCGCCGTGCGCCGGGTGCCTGCGCGGCATCCCGTGGGTGCTGACCTGCGGCTACTGCTGCGGCACCTTTGGCGACGCCTTCACGACCAACCGGCAGCTCGCCGAGTCGTCGGACGAGGGCAAGCGGAGCAAGGGCAAGATGCAGACGGCTGTAGCCACGGCGCAGCCCGTGTTTGAGGACGAGGTGGTAGGGACGGAGCACGTAGTAGCCGTGTCCATACCGTTGTTAGCCGTAAATTGCTAATGAAAAGACCCCTTTGCGACTCGTGGGCGGACGGGGGGCGCAACCGCCCCTCGCAATGGACGGCACCGAGGCAAACCCGTACGCCGCCATCGTGCCCAAGTTTGATTTTGAGCAGGCGGTCCGCCTGTTCTGGAAGGGGCGCTCCCTGGAGGAGCTGACCGCCGCCGCCAGGCGCCTGGGGGACGCCAAGCTCGAGCAGGACCTACGCAACTTTGTAGCAGAGTTGGAGCAGGAGATGGACGTGTAACGTTAAAAACTCACACACAAACGCTCAAGGGTCGGGCGGCGGCACGCCGTTCATGTTCCTTAGGTAGTCCATCGCCTCCACCCGGTCGTCGGGGTTGGCGTTCTCGGAGTTGTTGCCGCGCAGGCGGGCGGTCCAGTAGTCTTGGAGCTGCTGCACCTGCGCACGGTACTGGCCGCGGTTGTTGCGAATGGCGTCGTTGGCCTCGGTGCTCTGCGCAAGGACGATCGACTCAAAGTACCCCTTCAGCCGCAGCAAGGCGATGTTGTACGCCTCTCCGGTCGGTCCCTCGTGGAACCTTGGCATGCCCCTAACCAGACGGTAGAAGGGCACCCGCTGAGAGCCCATGGTCTGCTGAAGGAAGCCGACCGCGTCGCGCACGGCGGCCATCGTCATGGGCCCGTCCATGGCCCGGTCAGAGTAGTGATTGAGGCGGAGCGCCCTGTCCAAAAACACGAGCTCCTCGTCGTAGTTGTCGTTGCTTGCTTGCTCGTACCAGTTTAGCACGTCGGCAGCGCGGCCCGCCATCGCCTCGTACGCCGCAATCACGTCGTAGTCCATGATCAGTGTCGGGTTGCTGTTGAAGAACTTGTCCCAGTTGGGCGCCGGGCCTTCGAGGCGGAGCTGGCTCATTCCCGCATCAAGGCCGGGCACGTCCGTGCCCGTGCGCACGCGCGCCGCCTCAAGCTCGCGCTGGCGCACGCCCGCCGCAAGCACGCGGTCCAAGCGGTTCATTGGAGTGCTACCCAGTGCGCGCACGATGCAAGTTATAAACGGTTCAGTCACACTCCTCCACCGACACGATCACACTCGCCGGGTCCAGCGTTGGGGGGCAAAACGGGACCGGCGCCCACGCGCGCTCCTCGCGCCGCCGGCGCGCGTACGCGTCGAGTTCCTCGAGCGACGGGAACCACGACGGAAGCGGCGCCGGGTCGTCCATCGCGACGTTTGCTTCCCTCCCGCCACAAGTCGCAGACTTCAGTTGCCAATCGTGAGAGGCAACTCGTTGAGCTCGTCGAAGTCGTCGCCCTCGACGTCCTCCGCGAAGGAGTTCTGCGTGGAGAGGCCGTCGAGGCTGCCGAAGAGCTCCTTGGCGGCCTTCTGCTGCGCCGGGTCGAGGACGCCGCCCTTGGCCAGGCCCTTGGCGCCCTGCACGAGCTTGAACGACGTCCACAGCAGCAGCAGGTCGAGCTTCTGGCCCTGGAGGGCGTGCGCGAGCGCGCTCTCGACGCCCTCGTCGGTGTCGATGCCGTACGCGCTCACGTCGTCGATCTTGCCGACCGGCACGAGGATCTTGGGCCCCGCGTGGATGCCCTTGTCCTCGTCGACGTGCAGGCCGTGCACGCAGAGGTTGTACTTGAACTCGAACGCGTCCGTGTCCATGGACTCGTTCGACGCCGGCGCGCCGGCGTCCTTGACCTCCACAAAGTTGACGGTGATCCGGCCGTCCTGGTTGGCGCTGAGATTGTCGACGTCGATGGCCTCCACGACCAGCCCCGTGATCGGCGCCATGCCCTCGACGCCGTTGGTGTCGTTCGCGGTCAGCGTGACGAGCGTGGGGATGCCCGCCGCCTGCGCCGGCGGGTAGATGAGGTCGCCAAACTGCTCCGCGCTCTCGGAGCTCTCGGTCACCTGCGCAAAGCCGAGGCACGCGGCGTTGCGGCCCTTGATCTTGCGCGAGATCGTCTTGGACTCGCGGCCCTTGACGTTCTTGGTCTGCGACTCGGTGCGCGTCATCTTGGCCTCCTGCGCCTGCGCCGTCTTGAGCACCTTCTTGTACTTGGAGTCGCCCGCGAACGCCTGGTAGTTGTTCTTGTCGCTCAGGTCGGTGCCGTTGGCCTTCTTGGCGACCGCCAGGAGGGCCGTGAAGCTGTCGCTGTAGAGCTTGAAGTCGAAGCGTGAGAGGCCGCTCACCAGGTCGGTCGCGCCCTTGGCGAGCGCCTTGGCGCCCGCGACGCCCTTGCGCACCGCCGCGTCCGCCTTGGCCTTGGCCTTGGCCAGGAAGCCCGGCTTCTTCGCGCCCTCGACCTTGGCGCCCGCGGCGGCCTTCTTCTTGCCAAAGAGGCCGGTCGGGTCCGCGTCGTAGCCCTCGAACGCGTCCTCCACGACGCTGAGCGCCACCTCCGGCACCTCCCTGTACTGCGGCGCAAACGGCTCCGGCCACTTGGGCGGCGAGGGCGGTCGCTCGATGCCCAGTCGGTCGCCGATGGTCTGCGGCTCCGCGACCGCGGAGGTCCCGACCTCGGCCGCGGTCGCGATCGGGTGGCGCGCCGCCAGGCTGGGCGCGAGCGTCGACTCCTCGCGACGGATGGACATCGCGCCCCTCTCACTACTACTACTGCAAGGGTAAAAAACGCGTTATTCTTTTCCCGTTACGAATCGGCCTCGGCGGCCGCCGTCGGCCCCTCTTCTATAATCTCGCACACGTGTCCGCGCTGCAGCTTGCCACACTTGCGGCAGTAATTCTTCGCCGGCGCCGACGTGGCGCGCTGCGCGTTTTGCCGGCGCAGGTGGTGATTGCGCACCGACTTGGTGCTGCGTTTCGGGAAGCCGCGCTCCTGGAGTTGCTTCACCACCTTCAGCCAATCGACGCGCTTCTTCTGCTGCTTCAGGATCTCGACGAGCGCGAGGTCCTCGGCGCCCGTGAAGCGCTGCCGCTCGACCATTTGCTCCCCCGCTGCACGCCCGTTGCACCTGCTCCCACCAGTCGCAAAGGTGGCGCAAATCGCGCTATGCAACTGGTGCGGGCGCGGCAACGCGTGGGCAACGGTTTGCCCGATGGAGCTGCACGACAGCTTTGCCTACGGCGTGGTGGGTGTGACGGGCGTGCGGCCGATGAGCACCAAGACCTTCAACAAGCACAAAGGCGTGCTGCTCCCAAAGCTGCGCGAGCGCACCGACCCGCCGCCACGGCGGATGCGCGCGGGCGAGGGGGAGCGCGCCTCGTGGTACGCCAACCTGCGCGAAGAGGTCGCGCGCAGCGGCGGCACAGTCGTGCGCGGCTTCAAGTTGTACAGGATGCGGGTCGACACCGCGCTTTGGAAAGACCTGGTGTGGCTGGCCACGGCGCACATGGTCGTGGGCACGGTGTCGCCGAGCGGCACGACGGTCTACACCGACCCGAACGCGCAGGTAGACGGCACGGACGAGTACATCTTCGTGCCGACCGCGCGCGCGCACCGCGAGCTGACGGACGAGCAGCTGGTCTCGGGCGAGTGGCACCTGGGAAGTGTGGTGGGAGGCGACGTGTGCTTCCAGGCGCGCTTCCTCTCGCACGAGATGCTGCAGGGCCGCGCGCGGAGCGTGGTGAACGTCAGCCCCGAAAAGCTCGTCGCCAAGCCGCGCGTGCTCGTGCGCTTGCCGCCGCACTTTGCCGAGTGGTTTCGCGTGAACAACATCA
>Ga0115012_10001734_pt1 | contig 12650 bp, 9 predicted proteins | sample TroAtlMetagenome_FD_88706 | JGI IMG/M metagenome (GOLD analysis project Ga0115012, IMG submission 88706) | Marine eukaryotic phytoplankton communities from Atlantic Ocean - Tropical Atlantic ANT10 Metagenome | ecosystem: Environmental > Aquatic > Marine > Oceanic | place: Tropical Atlantic Ocean...
ACACAAAGGATGGCCTCAAGATGGTGGTACATCAGTTTATGACGGCACTATCGGAGCTTGGCCTTGAGGTGTTGAGCCCCGAGGGGCACCCATTTGACCCCAATTTCCACGAGGCCATCAGCGTGGTTCCGGTGCCGGACGAGGCACAGGACGACGTGGTCATCGATGTGTTCAGCGCGGGGTACCGAGTGGGGTCCCGGCTGCTGAAGCCGGCCCGTGTCGTGATCGGCAAGTTTCAGGGCGCAGACAGCTGAGCGTGGAAGCCGTCTTCCATATTGCGCTTATGAATCCCGAGATTGGCCCCAATACGGGAAACATCGGGCGGCTCTGTCTGGGGATTGGTGCCCACCTTCACCTGATCCATCCATTGGGGTTCCAAACCGATGACAAGTCGGTTCGGCGTGCGGGGTTGGATTACTGGAAGCACGTCGACGTGACAGAGCACGCCAACGCGGACGCGTTTTGGGCGTGGGCTGAAGGCCGAACCGTTCGACTGTTCTCGACCAAGGCCGCGGGCACGTACGGAAACGTTCAGTGGGAGAGGGGCGATGTGCTGGTCTTCGGCCCTGAATCCAAGGGGTTGAGCGAAGCCCTTTTTGACCGTTATGAGTCTCATCGCATTCCCATGACCGGGGCCATTCGCAGCCTCAATTTGGCAAACGCCGTTGCGGTGGTCGCCTACGCGGCGCTTCAGCGCGTTCAACCGGATATTTTCTAAAGGGCACCATGGACGGCGTATACGCATTAATTTTGGCCGGCGGACGGGGAACGCGCTTTTGGCCGCTCTCTCGGCGGAACAACCCCAAGCAGTGCATTGAGCTCGGTGGTGAGCGCCCGCTGTTGGCCCAGACCGTTTCCCGACTGCAGAAGCTGGTTCCAATCGAACGGATCCTCATCGGGACCGGGGTGGAAATGGAAGACGCGGTGCGTCGAATTTTGCCGGACCTTCCCAAGGAAAATGTGCTCGTTGAACCTTGGGGCCGGAACACTTCGCCGTGCATCGGATGGGGCGCGGTCGAAGTCGGTCGCCGGGACTCGAGCGCTGTGTTGGTGGTGTGCCCGTCCGACCATGTTGTCGCAGACGAAGACGGGCTTATTGAGGCCATCAAGAGCGGTGTTTTGGCGGCCCGGTCCACCAATCACATTGTGACCCTTGGAATTGAGCCCACTCGGCCGGAAACGGGGTTCGGATACCTTGAACTTGGACCCGTTGCGGGGACCTGGGGCAACCACGAAGTGTCCTCAGTGGCTCGGTTTGTCGAAAAGCCCAACCCGGAAACCGCTCAGCGTTACCTCGACGGCGGAACTCACCTGTGGAACGCCGGAATGTTCGTGTTCACGGTGGGGTCCATTCGCGACGCCTATCGGTCGCACCTGCCCAGAAGCGCGGAGGCGCTCGAGCGCATCGCCCGCGACGGGTCGGCCATCGCCTCCGAGTGGGGAAACCTGGATGCAACGAGCATTGACTACGGCATCATGGAAAGAGAGCGGCACATCCTGACCATCCGCTTGAACGTGGGTTGGTCGGATGTTGGAACGTGGACAGCCGCAGGAGAGACCATGCCGAAAATACCCGGCGGTCGCGGTGTGGCCGATGAGGTGTTTCAGCGGGACTCGAAGGATTGCGTCGTGCATGCGCCGGGCAAAGCTGTGGCCCTGTTGGGGCTTGATGGGATTGTGGTTGTGGATACGCCAGACGCCATCCTTGTCATGCATGCGGATCGTTCCCAACAGGTGGGTGACCTTGTCCGAACCATTGAAGAGCATGGGCTGAAGGATTTGACTTGAAGACCCAAAAAACCGCAGTCATTACCGGGATTACTGGCCAAGACGGCAGCTTTTTGGCTGAGCAGTTGCTCGATCGAGGCTGGAAGGTCGTTGGCGTGGTCCGACGGTCTGCAACCCAGGACTTGTGGAGGCTTGAGCACGTTCTGGACCGCCTTGAACTGGTCGACGGTGACTTGCTTGACCTCGGTTCGTTGATCGATGCGATTCGGACCTGGCAGCCGGACCACGTGTACAACCTGGCGGCTCAGAGCTTTGTTGCAACGTCGTGGCGTCAACCCTTGTTGACGGGGGACGTGACCGCACTCGGGGCGGCTCGGCTATTTGAAGCCGTTCGAATCGCCAAACCCGATGCTCGGGTGTACCAGGCGGGAAGTTCCGAAATGTTCGGTTCGTCGGCGATGGCGGCGCAAAACGAAGACACCCCGTTTCACCCCCGGTCGCCCTATGGGGTCGCCAAAGCCTACGCTCACCACTTGGCCGTCAACTACCGTGAGAGTCACGGCATGTTCATTGTTGCGGGCATTCTGTTCAATCACGAGTCGGAGCGTCGGGGTCCGGAGTTTGTCACCCGCAAGATTTCCATGGCGGTCGCCCGCATCAAGGCTGGCAAACAAGCCGTCCTGAAGCTCGGAGACATCGATGTGAAGCGAGACTGGGGTTTTGCCGGCGACTACACGCGGGCCATGGTGCAGATGATGGATGCCGACGCCCCTCAAGACTATGTGATCGCCACTGGGCAGGCTCGATCGGTGAGGGAGTTTGCGGTGCAGGCATTTGCGGTGGCTGGGCTGGACCCGTGGGAGCACATCGAACACGACCCAAGCCTTCTGCGTCCGGCGGACATTCCCATCCTGTGCGGTGACGCCTCGCGGGCAGAGGCCAAGCTCGGTTGGAAGCCCGTTGTGTCGTTCGAGCGGTTGGTTGAGAGAATGGTCCAAGCTGACCTTCGTCGAGTGGGCCTGTGAAGGCCGTTGTCACCGGTGCGGATGGTTTCGCTGGACGTTGGCTTTGCCAAGCGCTGGTTGAGCGCGGCGTCGAGACGGAAGGCTGGATTCGCAGGAAGCCAACCCGTCCGCTGAGCGGGGTTGCATACCGACGCGTGGACATTTGCGACTTCGGCAACGTGAAGAGCGCAATGGATGAGTTCGGCCCGACCCGCGTGTTCCACCTGGCCGCCCTCACCAATCCGGCGGATTGCGATGAATATCCTGCCTTGGCCGCCGCCATCAATGTGGAGGGCACTCAACACGTGTTTGGCGCCATGCCTTCATCAGCCCGCGGCGTGTTCAGCAGCAGTTGCCACGTGTACGGGCAGAGCAAGGCGCCCGTTCTGTTGGAATCCATCCCGTGCAGGCCAGAGGGAACGTACGCCAAGACAAAGCTTGAAGCCGAGCAATGGATCCAACGCTCGGGCAAACCGGTGGTCATTGCCCGAGCGTTTCACCACACGGGCCCGGACCAGTCAACTCGGTACGCATTGGCCGATTGGTGCGACCAACTCAAGTGCGGTGCGTCCCGCCTGCGCGTCGGAAACATTGACATAGAGAGGGACTACACGGATGTGCGGGACATCGTGGAGGGCTACCGGCTGTTGGCCGAACGAGGCAATGCCGGCGAAGCTTACAATCTGTGCTCTGGGAAGGCGTACGCGTTGAGGCAGTACATCAACTGGGCCGTGGGTGACCGACTCGTCGACATACAGGTCGACCCCGGCCGACTGAGGGCGAATGATTCACCCAACATAGTGGGCTCACGCGACAAAGTGGCCGCTCTTGGCTGGGAGCCGGTTCACGACTTGAAGCAGACCCTGGCGAGCATGGCGACATAGGCCAACTCAGTCGTCGCGAATGTCCATTACGCCATCGCCGTCCAGGTCGCGTCCGGTTCGCAATACGGTTCCTTGCTCGTCCAGGTATTCCCAAAAATCGATTCGGCCATCGCCTTTGGCGTCGCGTTCCTTGCGACGAAGCTTGCCGTTTTCGTAGTACTTGAACAGGTCAATGGCGCCGTTGTAGTCGGTGTCGACTTCACTCATGACTCGCCGGCCGCCTTTGTAGTGGTCAATCCAGTCCACTCGGCCATCAAAGTCTCCGTCCATCTCCTCTTTCTCAATCCCACCATCGTCCCCAAACCAAGTCCGAACGTCGATCTTGTTGTCCCAGTTGAGGTCGACTTCCTTCCGGACCAGAAGTCGGTTGGTCTCCGATCGCTCCCGGAAAAAGTTGAACACATCCGCGACGCCGTCGCCGTTCAGGTCGATCTGTTGTTCGACCAACCCATTGTCGGCGGGCCGCTCCGTCAGAAGGGCGGCGGTGGGAACGTTGGCTTTCCGGGCGGTTGAGCAACCGGCGAGGGCGAACAGGATGATGATGCTACGAAGCACAGTGCCTCCAGTCGGGTATCGGCAAGGACGTGGATTGAGTTTAGTTCGTGTGGCGGGCGTGTCAATCGCGCAGGGGCGGATGCCACGAATGCAGCCAGCATGGTAACTTCGTGCAGTGGGGGAAAGCAGTGATGAATGAATCGGCGGGAAGAAAGCACCTGTTGATCGTAGATGACGAGCCGGTGATTCTTCAAATTTTGAAGGCCGTCTTCGAAGACGAGCCTGTCCGCCTCACTTGCGTCGGGACCGGCAATGATGCCAAACGAGTCTTGGAGGAACAGGGGTGTGACCTCCTGATCACAGACAAGAACCTTCCGGACATCAACGGCCTGGAGCTTCTCAAGCTTGCAAAACAACTGAATCGCTTCACTGAGGTGATCATCATCACCGGCTACGCGAGTTTGGAGACCGCCCTGATGGCGATGGAGCACGACGCATTCGATTACGTCGTGAAACCCTTGAACAATGTGTTCGACATACGAAACAAAATCCGTCGCGCTTTGGAAAAACAAAACATGGCGATGGAAAATGAGCGATTGCTTGGCGACCTTCGGGACCGAAACGAGGCGTTGCAGTCCGCGCTCGACGATGCCCAAGCGCTTCAGGCTGAGCTGATTCAGTCTGAAAAGCTCGCGGGGATCGGCACATTGGCCGCCGGTGTCGCGCATGAAATCTCGAGTCCGTTGTTTGGGATTTTGGGTCTTTCTGAAGCCATTCCGAGCGAAGAGGACCGGGAAAAAGTGGACGCCTACGCCAACGAGATTGCGACCTACTGCGGAAACATTCGCAGCATTGTGGTCGACCTCTCTGGCTATTCGAGGGCCAGCGCAGAGCATTCCGAACCGGTGAACGTGACCGAAGTGTTGAGCGATGCCATCCGTTTGGTGCAACGCGCGGTGGATGTGTCTGACCTTGAAATGACGGTGGAAGTGGCGAGCGGATTGTCCACCGTGGGCCGGTCCACCGAGGTCCAGCAGGTCTTCGTGAACCTCATCAAGAATGCCATTGAGGCCGTTCGAGACCAGCACGGGTCGTCCGGCAGTGGTCGGGTTGAAATCACAGCGGGCAAAGGCATCGATCATGTCTGGGCCACCGTAGAAGACAACGGCGTGGGCATCCCTGAGGAGGTTCAGTCGAGGGTGTTTGATCCGTTTTACACCACCAAGCCGCCGGGCAAGGGAACCGGGCTGGGCCTCAATGTCGCCTACCGCATCATGACCAAGCACCGTGGCCACATATCTTTGCGCGAAAGCGAAACCGGTGGGACGGCGTTCCGAATCCAGTTTCCGCAAGAGGAATAGATTTGCGACTCCGTAGTCGGTTGGTGTTGCTCATCGTGTCGATCACGATTTTGCCGTTGCTCATTTTGGGTTGGGGGGCCATGCAGGTGAGCGTCGAACGCCTGACCCAAAAGGTCGCAGATAGCCAATCGCGGTCATCGGACCAGCTCGCATCCGAGATTGAACTGTTGCTCGAGCTCCAGGCTTCGCTGATTGCCGACCAGGTGGATGCGTTCAACCTGTCGCGGCTCGACGATCGAAAGCTCACAGGCTTTCAGCGCCTGGCTTTTCAACAGTTGAGCGACGTGAACATCGTATCGGTGGTGAACGGCGAGGGCCGGGAGTTGGTGCCCAGTTTGTTTTTGGAAGCGCCATCAACCGGTGCACTTTCAACGAAGGATGTTGTTGAAATCCAAAGACTTACGGAATTTCGCGAGGCTCTTCCGGTTGGCCGCATGGAGAAAGAGCGGTCGAGGTGGCTGGCCAACCCTTCAGCCAGCCGCCCAACGATAGTGGGTCGGCCCTACCTTCCGGAGGGTCGGGCAGCGCCCGTTCTTCCGGTGGTCGTGCCGGCCGATGCCGCCACCCCTCTGTATTTCGCGGTCGAGCTGTCACTCGATCGAATTGACGCTCGGTTTCGACGCGCAGCGGATGCTGGCTTGAGCGTGATGTTGCTGGATGGCGGAGGCGCAGTGGCGCTGGAGCGGGGGCCCGCACTCATCGAGCCGGACCGCTTTCGGGTGTTCATGCCGAGCACCGCGGCCACCGAGGTTCAGTACACTTCCTCGGAAGGTGATGAGGTTTTTGGGGCCTGCGCGCCCGTGCCAGGGACTGGGTGGTTGGTGGTTGTGGCGGAGCCATTCAGCGTCATCAGCGATGCCGGCGCCGAGATTTTCGCTCGCACGTCCTACATCAGTGGTGTTGCCGCGGTTTTGTCGATTTTGCTGGGACTGCTGGTCTCGGGCGGTATCGCCGAACGGGTCACGCGTGTCCGCGATGCAGCGCTTTCCGTGGCCGAGGGGGAGCTGGGTCGAACCGTGAGCCTCGAGGGCGCATCGGAAATCCGGGATTTGTCCCGAGCGTTCAACTTTATGAGCCGGAGGCTGGCCTCAAATCAAAGCAGAATTGCCGACCAGCAATCTGAGATTGCGGAATTTAATGAGGAGCTGCAGCGGCAACTGGAGGCCCAGGAGCGGAGACTCACCGAGGCCCATCGTGTGCTCCTGCAATCCGGTCGACTCGCCGCGGTGGGAGAAATGGGGGCCGGATTGGCCCACGAGCTCAACAACCCGCTCGCCGGCATTTTGGGGATGGTGCAAATTCTGCAGATGAATTCCCCCGACGACAAACTCGCTGAGATCGAAGCCCAAGCTCGCCGGTGCAGCGCGATTGTCGCCGAATTGCTGCGCTTTTCCCGACCGCAAGGCCGAGACGCTCCTCGCATTGAACGCGAGGATTGGACCTTGGTCGACCTGAGGGAGGTCATCGCGGATGTGGTGGGCCTCGTCCGCGGTCCGCTGGTGAGCGGCGGGCTGGAATTGGAATGTGCACTGCCCAGCGGATTGATGGTGCGGGGCGACCCTGAGGCCCTCAGTGGGGCGGTCATTCAGTTGCTGAACAGCCTTCGCGGCGCCTGTGGGTCCACTGGATCGCTCGGGGTGAGCGGAGGCGTGGTTGATTCCACAATCGAGGTCGAGTTCCGGTTGAACTCGGCCAAAATTGATGGGCAATCGGATGACTGGAAGGCATCGGGGATGGGGTTCTGGTTGGCTCGACAAGTGTTGGCTGAGCACAGCGGAAACCTTCGAGAGCCAAAGATGACACCGGGCGCCACTTCCGCTACGTGGGTATTACGACTTCCGGTGGGCTGATGCGCCAGCAACTTCAACTACTGCTGCTGATTGCCTTGGTCATCGTGTTGGGAGTGGCCGGATACCGAATTCTTTTCGGAGAAGCCCCCGGGCAAGAGTTGGTCGTTGTGTCGGCCACCCAAGCCACCGCCATCAACAGCGACGCAACCGTCGAACGGTTGGTGGCGGGCTCTGTCCTGGAAGTGGATGCCTCAGTCGAAACCGGGGTGGATGGGGAGGCGGTTCTCCAGTATGGCGACAAAGCGGAACTCATGCTTTCTGCGCTCACCACGGTGCAAGTGGTCAGCGCGGACGCCACCGGCCTGCGCGTGGAACTGGAGGCGGGCGCCGTGTCCGCCCGCGTGCGCCAAGGTGCAACCCCGCTGAACATCAGCAACCGTGGACGCGCAGTCGGCGCAACCGACGCCGACTTCACCGTTATGGTTGGGCGGGCAGGCCCCCTGTCTGTGGCTTCCCAGCGGGGCACTGTTCGGCTTTCGGGGTTGCCAGGCCAATCGGAACTCCGGGCCGGAACAAGCGTGCACGCCGAGTTGGACGGAAAAGTGGCGCTTCTGCCGATCAACGAAAACCTCCTGTTGGACGTCGAGTGGCCCGAGGCCACCAAAACCCGGGACGCGGAAGTTGAGGTCACGGGAACCACGGACCCATACGCCACCGTTACGTTGGGAGAAGGGCCCGATGCGGTCCGGGTCCGAGCCGATCGAGACGGGCGGTTTCGCGCCACCGTGCCCCTCGCCGAAGGGGTCAATGACATCGAGTTGAAGGTGCGTGACGTTTCTGGACGAGAGGCGACCCGCCAGCAGGCGCTCAACCGAGACAGCACCGCGCCGGTGATCGAAGCCGCTGAAGTGTTGTGGGGCCAATGACTCCATTCCTTCTGGCTTGGTTCGCGGGCGCTGCATGGGGCTCACCTTCGCTGTCCGCCTCCGATGACGGCCGGGGACGGCTGCAGTCAGGGCGCATTCGCATCATCGCGGTGACCCATGAGCGTGGCCAACCCTCGAGCGATGAACCGCCCCAGGTCTGGGTGGGGGGTGAGCCGAAGCCGATGGATGCATCGGCCCCGGGCCATTGGGTCAAAACGGTAGACATCGTCGACGAGGGCGTCGAAAAGGTGCGCGTCACGCTCGGTGACGAAGAGGCTCATGTGGCGGTGGATCAGGTCGTTCAGCCGGAGGCTCGGCTGATTGCCCCAAGTGCGGTGCGTGGCGTGGTTGGAGAACCGGTCACGTTTTCGGTACGGTCCCCGAATGGTCCATTGACGGATTTGTCGGTCTCCGGTGGGAATGGGCATGCCGAGGTCGATTGTTCAGGCGACGAATGCGCCGTGAACTGGATGCCGGGCGCCGCACCGTTTCCTCGCGCCGTATCGCTGCTGTTGACCGAGCCCGACCGACCGCGTGACACACCCGCATCGGTGACGGTTCGTTTGTCGGCCTTTCCCGTGATTCCGGTCAAGACCGAAGCGGATGCAATCGCATCGGTGCGGATTGGCGACCGGGAGGCGCCACCGCAGACGGCTGGCCCTGACGGAACGGTTCGATTTCGCCTGGAAGTCCAGCCGGGCGATGAGCTGGCTGTCGTTTCGCTGGAGGACCGGCTGGGCAACAAGCAGTCCAGCACCATTGTGATCGGTGGAACCACGGGGCCTCAAATTACGATGGCTCGGCGAGGGACCATCATTGCGGGAGCGATGTGGCCGAAGGTGTGGGTGTCGGTGGTCGACGCCCGCGGCGAGCCGTTCGTGGGCGAAGAACCCGATTGCCAAGGGCTCACGGGAAGGGGCTTGAAGCGTCAACGTGCCGGGCTTTGGGTGGGCACGGTTGATGCGCGAAACAACCTTGATCGCCGGGTTGAATGTCGGGTTCCCGGCGGCCAGCCTCACTCCCTTCTGGTCCCGGTCGATCGGGACCGCGCAACCCGTCTCGTTGTCCAAGTGTATCCGCCCGAGTTGACCGCAGACATCCCCATTGCTGAAGTGCAAAGCTACCTCGTCAATGGTGTGGGCGAGCGACTGCCCTCTGACGACATTCGGCTCTCGGCAGAACGGGGCACAATCCAGCGGGACACTGCGGGTGACGGCCGTTGGGTTCGCGCCCGCTACGACGGCCATAAGGCCGCGAATGACGGAACGGACGTCCTGCAGGCCAGTTGGCGTCGGCCCGCCGGCGTCGGGGGGCTGTGGGACCTGGCCGTCAGCGCAGCGGCTCCGGGGGCTGGCAACGAGGTGCTGGTGGACGCTCGAGCGGTCGACCAAGGAGGGCGGCCCCTTCAAGGCGTCGACGTGGTGTTCCGCGTTGGAACTGTCGAACGCCGCGCCACGACCGGCGACAATGGCTGGGCCACAGCGATTGCCCCTTGGCCAAAGGCGCGGAAAGTTGCAACGGTCCACGCAACGGCGGCGGGCGAACGGCGGAGAACTTTCGTGCTGCGGGGAGACCGTCCGGTTGCAAGTCCCGGATCGCCCGACCTGGTGACCGATACGGCCATCCAGATCACCCCGGGACGGGTTCACGGGGTGGTCCTCAACACCAGCCATCGCGTTCTGACCAACGACGGCATGACGGCCACCATCTCGGTGCTGTTGGAAGACAAATTGGGGAGCCCAATTCGGGGCCCGAAGGTGGAGATTGTGGCGTCCGCCGGAGACATCGGCAACGTGGTGGAACGCGGGGACGGGAGGTACGCGGCCACGTTGGCTCCCCCAATCGGCATGAAGCCGGGCAAGATCCGAATCACGGCCAACACGGAGGACGGCCGGTTCAGCGCGTCCACCGACGTAACGGTGAAGCACAAAGAGCTGGTTTGGTCGCTCAGCGGCAGGGCGGGTGTTTTGGCGGGCACGCAGGGGGGCATCAGCCCGATCCAGGGGATTGCGTACAGCCGAAAGCTCCCTTTCCGTTTTTTGTATCTCGGGGGGAGCCTGGAAACCTTCTCGCTTCGCGCCAATGACACGGACCCTGTTACCCGGTCTGCGGTTGACCTTCGGCTGAATACATTGATGGCCTCCACGGGAGTTTACATCCGCCGGCAGGCCGGCCTATGGCCGGTTTGGGCGGGGGGTAAGGTGCTGCTTTCGCCGTACCATATGATGGCGACCATCGATGGAGAGGTGGCCAGTTCTGGGTGGGGCTGGATGTCCCCTGGCGCGGCGCTGTCGACAGGCATTGGCGCTCGAATGCTTGGTGGCGAAGCCTTCGTGGAGGCCGACTACCTGTTCATCGCCGCACCTTCGGGGTCCATCGGATGGCAGGGGCCTGTCGGGGGACTGGTGGGTGCCCTTGGCTTCAAGCTACTGTACTGAATGATGGACTACGCCCGCACAGCCCAAGCAATCTTCATTGCGTTCTGCCTCGGTTGCCAGCCAACTGTCGTGGGGCCGACGGTGGATGCAGTGGTCCCCAGCTGGGGGTTCAACGGCGAGACCACGCAAGTGGCCGTGTTCGGGGATCACTTTTTCGCGGGCATCGACGCGACCGGCTCGGAACTCGAGGCGTTTGACCGCGACTTTGTTCTCAATCTGGAGAACAGTGAGGGGGGCGTTCATCGCATCGACGCGGTGCGCCAAGACTCCAACCAGGCCCTGGCGGGGACCGTGCCGTCTGGGTTGGTCCCCGGCTGGTATGACCTCTCCGTCACCACTCCTGGAGGGCAAGGCGCCGTGCTTGAAGACGCCTTCGAAGTCACGGATACCAGGGCTGACAGCTTGCGATTGACGGCGGACCGGACGAATCTCCGAGTGAACGACATGGCGATCATCGAGATCACGCTTCGGTCGCCCGATGGTTCGGTGGTCGACGAGAGTGTGCCCATCCGTGTCACGGCCACAACGGGAGAAGGTGAGCCGGCTCCGGTATCATTCGACCTGAGCGGAATGGCGGATGGAGAGGAGACAGTACCGACCTTCGAGGCGGTGGGGCGACTCAGCCCTGCGGGCGGAGGCTACATCGGTGTGTCGAGCGATGCGCCCGCTCATGTGTGGGTGAACGTGGAAGCCACCATTCGGGACAGTTCCACGTTGGCCGCCAGTCAGCTCGTGAGCTTTACGGCGGGAAACACCCACAGCTTGCTGATCGAGCGACTCGGATCGACAGGGCCCGTGGACGCCGGTCAACCGCTGGAGGTGTTTCTCCGGCTGGTTGATGATGCTGGGCACACGGTTTCTGGGGTCACGGCAAGCGTCGCTCTTCAAGAGACGTGCATTGGTGGCCTGTATCAATCGACCCACACTTTCGTCGATGACACTGTCATTGAAGTGCGGCCAACCATGGCCTGCCCAATGAACTCGATTCGCGCATTCGGTGTCGTCGAGACGTCAAGCGTGAGCGGCCAATCGGAGCGATTTGAGGTGGTGCCTGGGGACACCTCGGTCCTGCTGGCCGAAGCGCGGCCCGACACGATTTCAGCGGGGACAGAGACGACGTTCATTACGGTGGTTGGTGCCGACGACTACGGCAATCCCACCGGAGACCCGACGGGCGAGTTGGCGGTCCACCTGGACGGTGAACCCATCGGGCTTTCTTCGGGGCTTGGATCCGCCGACTGCGGACCCAGTGGTTCGATCGAGGCGGTGTGCGATGTCCGGCTGAATCAGGCCCGGGAGCGGTACGACCTGGATGTGGTGAGCACGGGCGGCTTGGTTGGGTCGGTGAACTCAGTGGAGGTGCGACCCGGTCCTGGGTTCGCGATTTACTTCAGTCTCGCGAGCGGAAGCGCCACTGCGGGGGTTCCGTATCCGGTCAATCTGTCCGTCCAAGATGCCTTCGGGAATCCGGTATTGGTGCCGACCGATTCGCTCGAATCAATGGTGTTCGAAGATGATTTTGGTGCGGTTGACTGCACCTACCTCGGAGCCGGATCGGGTGAACGCGACTATGGCTATCAATGCATCTTGCACGTGGCCGGACCCGCCAACGAGTTGCATGCGATGGACCCCGCCTCGGGAGCCCTTGGCAGCTCCGATGAATTCGAGGTGAAACCCGGCGGATTGGATCGGATTGTGGTCACATTGGACGCCAGCGAGGGCAGTGTGCGGGCAGGCGAGAGCGTTCCCATTGCGTTCGAGGGCCTTGATGCCTACGGCAATCGCGTGGCCGGCGAACATCCGCTCAGCCTGGAGAACGTGGCCGGAGGAGTGACCCATGGTGACATCCGCCTGATGGATGGCGTGGCTGCGGCATTTGTGGGTTTCTCAAACGCCCTTCCAGGAGACAGCCTGTGGGCCCTGAACGAGGGAACACGCATGGGTGGAACCGAGTCCTTCGATGTGGAGTCTGGGCCAGCCAGTGGGCTGTACGCCTCCGCAGACCGGCTTTGGGGCCTGACCGA
>Ga0115012_10001735_pt1 | contig 12645 bp, 24 predicted proteins | sample TroAtlMetagenome_FD_88706 | JGI IMG/M metagenome (GOLD analysis project Ga0115012, IMG submission 88706) | Marine eukaryotic phytoplankton communities from Atlantic Ocean - Tropical Atlantic ANT10 Metagenome | ecosystem: Environmental > Aquatic > Marine > Oceanic | place: Tropical Atlantic...
AACTATCTCCCTTAACTTTTGGGGATTTAGTTATGTCTTTCTTCTCGTAGTTTGCTTCCATTGTTTTCTCCTAGCTATGCATCTGCCACATGGCTATAATGATGCCTGCTCCGCCGACGATAACTGCTCCGGCGGCTGATATTAAAATTGTTTCGATTCTCGATATGCTTTCATCAATACTGTCAAAACGGTTAAATGCAGTTTTCCATCGCTCCGCGCAAACAGCTTCATGTTTTGCTAAATCTTGGGCCACTTGGTCGGCGTCCATTTGTTTTCCTCTCTCTTTTTACTTTGTGAAGTTATCACTATGCATAAATTATATCAAAGTCTGAACCGAATGTCAAGTACTATTTTCGTATGGTATAGATTTTGACAGGTTCAGACTTACCTTTTACAGTTACCTCGTCTAAAAAGTCGTAGTCATAACCTTCAACTAAACTGTACTCAGAAATAATTAGTCCTGTATCGTAGTCCTTACAACTGCTCTCTAGCCTAGCAGCCAGATTGACGCTATCGCCAAGAACACTGTAATCGAAACGGCTATTACTACCAAAGTTTCCGACGACACAGAGTCCGGTATTGATACCTGCACCTGTGTGAATCTCGTCCAGTCCTTCTTCTTTAAGTTTTTCATTTAATTCCTCCAACGATTCTCTCATTTCTAGAACCGCTTTAGTGGCATTCTCTTTATGATTCTCATCTTCAAGAGGCGCGCCCCAAAACGCCATAATACAGTCTCCCATATATTTATCTATTGTACCCCCGTGTTTCATAATTATCTCAGTCTGATTAGTTAGAAAACGATTAATCAGATTAGTAAGTCCTTGTGGATTCTTTTGGTATTTTTCAGAAATCGGGGTAAATCCTCGTATGTCAGAAAATAAGAAAGTTAGTTGTTTCGTCGACCCACCCAATTCAAGCAAATTTGGATTATTTTGTAATTTTTCAACCAAGTCCCTAGATACATATGTCCCAAATTGTTGTTTAATTTGTAAACGCATAAAATACTGCTGGAGAAAATTCCTGAAAGTTACAATACTCCAAAACAAAATCGAGATGATTACGATTCCAGAGATGTCCAATAAATAGGAAGATTGATACGCATACCAGGTACCATAAGATAGTCCCCCAATAATTGTTAATAGAGTAGGTAAACTAACATATATCCAACCTGCAGTAATTAGAATAAGGAGCAAAGCCAGGACTGCAGCTCCTAGCTCCGCTGAAACAGCCCAGTCTGGTGTAGACGGAGCCGTACCTTCTATAAGATTGTGTAGTACATTTGCCTGTATCTCGTGAGGGTATTTTGGCCCTGCAGGTGTTGGTACTGGGTTAACTACTCCCTCTGCTGTTACTCCTATAATAATAAAAGGAGCTTCAATAGGGTTTCTTAAAAATTCTGCTGCTGTTTGTTTGTAGAACTTTGTATTCCAGTTAAGATATATTCTCCCATTTGGGTCTGTATTCATTTCTGGATATGCTGGTACTCTAACCCATTCTACTCCTGTTTCATTAGTACGAATTTGATAACTAATATCGTCTACTGCAAGTCTAAGCATTTCTAGTGCAAAACTTGGATATAAACTATCTTGAACATTAACTACTAAAGGTACTCTTCTGGTTACTCCATCAATCTCGGGACTTGCTGTGATTAATCCAACCCCATCAGCTGTTGTAGCTAGCATGGGTTCTTGTTTTAGAATTCCAGGGTAGTTAAAAAGCCACGGAAGTGGGTCTTCCCCAATTTGGGCAGTCCCTATGTGAGGGCCTTGTGTAGTTACTTGACTTGAAGCTGCATATGCAAGTACTGCTTTTCTTTCCATAAAAGCATCTGCTAATTTAATGTCGTTGTCAGCTCCTCGAATGTCTGGATTAGGCATTAATACAGTAATACCTGAAACCCCGTGTGTCCTCTCTACTAGAGTCGCATATAAATCTCTAGGTAATGGATATCCGTTATATGCTTCAATGATTTCCTCATCTAAATCAATGATTAAGATATTCTCGTTTTGAACTTCCTCAGTATTCATTATTAAATAATCAAATACTTTTAATTCTAGTATTTTAAAAGGATAGGGATTCCAGGCTAGTAATAAAACGAAGCCTATTGCTAGTAGTGCGTTAGTTAATGTTTTCAATTAATTTCCTTGTGTTACAGTAACATTACAACCACCTGTAGTTATACAGTTCTGGCTTAATGTGTAATTTTGAGTAGTATTTCCTACTTGTGATAAGTCTAAAATAGTCGGCTGACTGCCGTTTAGTGTGATGGTAGCGTTATGTGCCCCATTGTTCTTTTGAGTAATGTCAACTTCATTATCGTCATTATAGATATAAAGTACTAATTCTTTGTCTCCATTTTGCATTTGCCTCACATAAACATCATTATTATCTGCGTATATAAAAGCTTTAATACTATGAGTTATAGAACTACTGTCTTGCTTTTGACTTCCTTTAAATTCATTATCGTCTCCATGAATATCTAACTGTACAAAGTTTCCACCAGGCTCAGTTCCATCATAGTTCCAATTTGGAGTTAAACTATCTCCATTTTCATATCCTTGACCAAAAACAACCTTATTTTCGTCTCCCCACACATGCATTTGGAAGTCATTTTCATTACAACTAGAAGCAGAGCATTTTTGTTTGATTGTCAGTTCATTACCTAAACCATCTACATCACCGCCCCAATTATAACCAGAACCCCATGCGTCGGTATACCCTATATAATTATTATTTCCATATTGAAATAATTGTAAAGTATTATCATCATGATTGAAGGAGAATCTTATTAAATTATTGTGTCCTACTTGGTCAATATCAATACTAAAGTTATCTCCACTTTGTACTTGGTCAATATGTACATGGTTATCATCTGCTGTCAGTTGTTCGCCAAAGACGAATAGTGTTACAATAAACACTATTAAAGCCCTTCTTAAAATTTTATTAATCATTATGTTATCCAACAGACTGGGTATACACACCAATAAGGATTAGCGAATCCTAAAAACCATAGGATTAATATCCATAGTGGTATCTGTATCCAAGTCTTTCCTTTAGACCATTCTCTAAATCTTAGAGCGTTTTCTTCAGTTAAACCTATTTTATTAAATAATTTTTGTATTAGCCATTTCATTAGTTTGTTTGAGTTATTATAATATTTACAGCCTCACCATCGCCGACTGTTATTATACTTTCTTTTTCATCAGTTATAGTCTGAATTCGAGCATTGGCATCTATAGGCAGTTTAATACTGATTATACCAGTAACTTGTCTATAAAACCAGATTTGTCCACTATCATCAATTATAGTGTTATATTGAGTTTGTGGGTCGAGTCCTGGTTTTGTTCCTTCAATAGAAACTTGTTCAAAACCACCACCGCTACCACTACTCCTATTTCTATCAAGTAAGTCTGATTCCTCTATGATTTCTAGTAAGTCTTGTAAAAAGTCTACATCTAATAAATCTATGTCTAATTCAGAGAAACCCCAATTTTTATCTTCTTCTAAGTAATCAGTTTCTAATTCATTAAATTCTAGAAAATCTGCGGTTAGTATATTACTTGCGCTATTTTCAGTTCTTACTTCGTCTACGGCTGTTTGTATTTCTGCTGGAGGAGATACGATAAATAAGTTATCAATTTGTGCCACAGTAACATCAGTTAATTGTACAGGTTTTACAGGAGCACTTGATATAGTTGATACCATAGTAGCCTGAAAAGCCTGATTTAAAGTAACTGTGCCGCCTTCATTTGTTACTGTTATCTCTCCAGAAGAATCTCCATTTGCATCAGGTAAAAGAATAATTAGTGACCTTCCTAACTCATCAATTGTAGTAGTAAAGTCTGTTCCTCTAATTCCTATTTGTGCAGTAGGAGTTTCAATAGTAATATTTGCTTTGTTCATATTGGCAGACATACCAGAGGTAAATCGTGCTGTTCCCATAGCAAACTTCATTACCATCTTTGATTTAGATGGATTAGGGTCATAAATCACTTCGTCAATTTTAACCCTGCTATGTTCGGTTAAACGGAGATTTGAGTCGTCAAGAAACTCCACTTTCATTCGTCCGTTGCCTGTGTTAAGCAAGTCATATAATAGTATGTCTTGGTTAACTGCGGCAACGAACTCCTGATTATTTCGTGTAAGTGCGCCTTTACCCGTCTGTTCCGTAATATCACCAATAGGATTGGCTAATGCTAAACTAGGTACTAGACTAATCGCTAGTATCTTTTTGATTAATTGTAATCGTTGCATCATCTGAAGTAATATCGAGATTAATCACACCTGAGCAAGAAGTAACACCCTGTGGGCAGCTTCCTGACTGCTGTATAATATCAATATTTGCGTCGTCCCCGTTAAACTCTGCTATTAGGATTTGGTCCTCATCTTTTTGTTGAGTATTAATGTCATTACCGTCACCAGTAATATCCCATTCCCATTTAACACTGTCTGCATCTACTAATGTAGTAAATATATTAGTACCTCCAGTAAGAGTTAAATCATAGTTAAAGTTTTCGGAAGATTGGTTATACCCCAAATCAAAGTTCCATTCATTTGAATCCCCAGTAACTGCTAAATCTAAATCCAAGTTATCTGCAGAGCCAGCATATCCAATGTTCCAATCAAATATGTTACTATCCCCTGTAAATTCCATGTCTATATTAGCTGAGTCTAATATAATAGGGCCAAATAATTGGTTACTATTTCCTATTTGGTCTAAATTAAAGGTTATATCACTACCTGTGATTATCATATCAGTAGCACAAGCGCCACTAGATATAGTTCCACAGAATTTGTTTCCATAACCTATCTGGTCAATTGTCAAAGTCAAATCATCACCTTCTTGTTCGAGAAAAATCTCGTTATCGGTTGATTGTGCGAAAATCGACACAGAAAGGAAAAGTGCAAATATAGTTAAATATTTATTCACTATTTTCTCCCTTCGATTCCTGGATTGTCCAGAAATCCCTTTCGTCCCCTTGTATAATAAAGGCGACAACTGCAGCTTCAATCGCTGCACGGGTTGCAACAGTAACGCTTTCGTTCTCTGCAACTCCGTCTTCTACTTCTACTAGTTGAGTATCCATATCGACGAATTTAAATACATCGAAACCTCCACCAACTGATAGAATAGTCTTCTTGGCTTGAACATTTAACAAAATTTCTCCTGTTAAAGTGCTAATGCCTCTTAGACTTACTGTGACCACATCGCGTCTATATTGAGTTGACCTGCCCACCCCTAAAGTTCTTGCTCCTCTTCCGCCAGATTCTAAATTAGAGTCATATCCTATGATACCACCTTCTATAATTATTCCTGCGAAAAGTAATGGCTGTATGCCTTTGTTTGTTTCGTCACTTTCCTCTCTAGTACTTCTAACAATCTGTCTTTCTCGTACTAAATGGTCTATTTGTGCTCTTTCAACTACACGGAACCATGTTCCATTTCCTGCAGTTTTTAAAGCATCAATGAGTAATTCTGTTCCCCCTTGGGTTACTGCAGTACTAAAGTCTGCTAAATTGTCTCTACGCTTTCTTTGTCCGGTTAAGTCACTGAATCCATAAACTGCAACTATTGGCATTTTCTCTGCTGGAGGTAAATTTAATAGTCTTTCATAAGTAGGGAGATTAATTATCTCTGGTCCTTCAATACAGGTGAATGGTATTGCCCGTTCAATGACGGTTTTTACATCAACCATTTCAGGATTGCAATTAGTGTCGTCCCTATTCATTGTAGGAACACTTGCACACCCTGCTATTAAAAATACTAGCAAAACGGCTAGTAACCTCATTAGAATCCTCCAGTACCGATTGGAATTGTGATTACTGTTTCACTTCCCTCGCTGTCAGTTATAGTCATAATTATAACTTCTACGCATACTCCATCTTCCCCGCACTGCTCGGTTCTTTGATAGGTAATAGTATTCCCTTCTAGGGTGAATGAGCCTGAATAACTAGACTCTTCGTTTCCGAACATATTATCTACTAATTGTTTCGATAATTGTGCGTATATTCTTGATTCTAAGTTTCGAATGAACTTAGCTAAAGTTGTATTTTCCAATGCTCTCTGTTCAGCTTTTAGTGCTGCTTCGATATCATCTTGTAATTTGTCCCGTCTTGATTTTTCTTGGTTTTCAATCGTTAAATAGTGAGCAGAAGTACCTACTCCACTAAAAGACGGATTTTTGAATTCGTGTGTTATTTCGTCACTTAAGACTAAAGGTGTAAAGAAGAAGATAATTGCTATCCATCTACTTGTTTCTTTTCTTTTCATTTTCTTTCATCTGTAAAACTGTGTTTACCTTCTGCTGTAAACGAATCATATCGTTGTCGAGCATTCGTATCTGGTCGATTAGTTTTATAAGTGTCAAGTGCATACTTTTAATTGTTGGTCCAATTACTTTTGTAAATGTGTACCATACATAGTAAACAAAGTACCCCAGTCCCACCATAGCAACAATCGGAAATCCAAACTGTTGTATGGCATCAATCACGCCTGACATCTAATCTACCGTCCTCGATAAAATTTTCAGCTCTCGCAATCCTGTCTAAATCTGGTGTAAGTTCGAGAGCTGCACTCACACTAGTGTCTAATCTAATTATGTCATTGTTCATAGTTTTCACGCGAGTGATAAGACTATTCGCAAATCCTTCAAGGGTCTTTACTTGCCCAACTACTCCACTCATTATTTGCTTCATAATTGTAAAAATAAAAACACCTGCTACCAGGGCTCCAGCTATGGGAGCTCCTACTTGTGCTATTAGATTCCAAATGTCCATCAGAATCCTACACTAACTCCACAGCCACAGCTTGCCTGTTCTTGTGGATTAATAAACTTAAATTGTTCATTAACACCGTCAACAACCCAATCTATTGTCATACCCTGTATATAAGGTCCTGACATAGGGTCTATGTTGAATTTAATTTCGCCATAATCGATAACAAAATCATTTTCTTTTGGTTCTTTACAGTAGTCAAATATATACTCATACCCAGCACAACCACCCCCTGTTAATCCTATTCTAAAAGCATAGGTTTTTTCTCGGGAGGCTCTTTCTACTAGTTTAGAATATGCTTCATTTGTTACTTCAATCATTTTGTTTTCGTTCCCAATCAAGTATTGCTTCTCTTATAGCTGATTCAGCTAGTACTGAGCAGTGCAATTTAATTGGAGGCAATTGCAATGCTTGTGCAATTTCTTTGTCCTTTATCTCTCTAGCTTCTGCTAGAGTTCTGCCTTTTAGCATGTCGACAAACATTGTGGAACTCGCGATTGCTGAACCACAACCATATGTTTTGAACTTAACATCTTCTATAATTTCATCTTTGTTAAGTTTAATCTGAAGTCTCATGACATCACCACACGCTGGTGCTCCTACTTGTCCAGTAGCTACAGCGGGGTCTTTAGGGTCAAATCTGCCTACGGAAAATTGTCCGGGAGCGTTTAGTACTTCTTCGAATCTTTTTATGACCTCTTTACTATATGCCATTAAACCTTCTTAATTCCTAGGACATAGTTCTCAGCAGCATTTTCTGCATAGCATTCACTGTGTCCGATATATTTTTCTTCTCCGATTTTTTCGCCCTTATTATAAAATATTGCTCCAAAATCTCCTTTGTCTATAAATGTTTCTGCGACTAGGTCTCCATCTCTATAAGTGCTAAGTATTGTCATTCTTCTTTTAGTAATTTTTCCATGAGTTTGCCATAATTACCTTGTCCAAAAGGTAACTCTGAATTAATCTGGACATTATTCATGGTTTTAACATTAACCCCTTTAGCTTTTTCTAATTCAGCCATAGCCTTAATCTCGTCCATACGCATCTTATGTGCTAGTGCATATAAGTCTGCCAGGTCTTTATTAGTGTATATTTGACTTTCTTCTGCTTCTTCTAATTTCTTATCGATAATTTCATCAAGTGCAGCAGAAAGTTTAAATCTGTTACGATAGCCAGTATCTAAATAAACCTGGTCTATGTACGCTTTGATTTCTCGTTTTCCTAAGTATTCCTGTACGGTATTTTCATCAACACCCATGCGCGTGCATACCGCTGGGATATTCCCTAGTTCTAAATATGCGTTGGCTATTTCTAATCCTTCGGGACTCATTTTTGTCGCAATTTCATTCTTCATATGTGAATTATATCAAATTTTATATCTGATGTCAAGAATTATTTTTGAATGCATCGTCACGATGCCGTAGACTGCGTCTATTTTGACTCGCGATTTTTCAAAAAGTTGTACGCGTAGTGGGGCGTGAGCGAGAAACAGCGACAAGGTCTATTAACCCCCCTACATGAAATCAAATACAATGTCAACTTTTGTGTCATCATGTTTCATGTGGAACAATCTAAACATTTGTTAATTGTTTAGAAAAAGATTATAATTATATTATGGAAAACAAAAAAGGATTAAACATGAAACTACTAGAAGAAAGAAAACTTATTTTAACTGAATGGGATAATTCAGAAGAAAGCCAAGAAAACTTTTTTAAGGCAATCGCTGAATTAAAGAAAGAGAATATTCCATTTAGAATTGTTAAGAGAAGAATGATAACTGAATATGCTAAAAAATTATATTTCACTTATTCAATAATATTAGATACTGTTTTAATATTAGGGATTATTGTTGCTTTCCTTAATCTTGATAAATTAATAAAGGTGTTCGGATAATGGAAAATTTAGATCTGGCACTTTTTGTTTATACAGCAATCGCAACATTAATAACAATCATTTTATGGGGGGCAAGATAATGATAACAAGAAACTACAACGCTAATCCTATAATCGCTATCTATGATTTAGATAACACAATCATTGATAGCGAACATAGGCAACTTTCAAATGCTGATGGCTCAATCAATCTTGAAGAATGGTTTAAGAATTGCACAGAAGAAAAGATTAAGAAAGATACATTACTTCCTTTATATAATAAATTGGTTGAGCAATACAAAGAGGGCAACACAATCATTCTATGCACAGCTAGAAACATGGGTAAATATGATTATGAATATCTTTATGAAAATAATATTTGGCACGATAAAATAATTTCAAGACCGAATAATTGCACAACTAAAGATTATATTTTAAAGGCACAACAATTAAAATATCTATTCAATCTAAAACAATATGCCAAGATACAGAAAGAATTTTATGATGATAATATCAATAACCTAAAAGCATTATCTGATTTAGGGGCAAGGGTATTTAATGCAATAGAATTAAATGAGGAAATGAAATGAATGAATTAGAGATACAACAGGCACGACTAAATAAAATCTTAAAGAAAGATTTTGGTAAGGTTGCCATTATTTTAGAGGGTAGAGATACTGCTGGAAAAACAGGAACTATCCGAACATTAACACACTATATGCCAATAGATAAATTCTCTATTCATTTATCCACTAGACCAAGCCAAGCCACTATGAATAATTGGTTTAGATTTTGGACAACTAAATTAGATATGGATAATAATAAAATGGTTATCTTTGATAGGTCATGGTATTCAAGGGGTTTAGTCCAAGCAATTAATGGGTGGTGTTCTGAAGAACAATACTCATACTTTATGGATAATGTGCAATCATGGGAAGAAAAGAAAGAAGATATAAGATACATTAAATTTTGGTTATCCATATCAGAAGAAACACAAAAAAGACTAATTGAGAAAAGGGAAAATTCACCACTAACAAATTGGAAACTATCCCCAAATGATAAACTTGCCCTATCCTATTTTGATAAAATGACTATCTATAAAGAAAGGGTTATTACTTCCACTAAATATTGGAATGTAATTGATTACAACGATAAACAAAAAGGACAATTAGAATTAATCACAACTTTAAATAACATATTAGAAAAGGGGCTAGAAAATGAATAAACAAATTGGACACAGGGAATTTATGAATTTAAGACATAAATTGGAAAAGAAAAGAACTCAAATAAAAATTAACAAAGAACAATGGGTTTCCGATTTAGGATCTGATTATTTAATATCAGATATGACAAAAGAACAGGTAAGAATATTTAAAAGATTTGAAAAGGCATTAAATTCAATTAATGCAAAAATAAGAACATTAAAGACTTGGGAAAATTCCCAAGATCTAAATGTAGGGTAAACAATATGCCCTTTATGTATATTGTAAATTTAAAGGAAAAAATATGAATACTTTAAAAAAAGCGAATAAGCCAAAATACTTTAAAGATGAAACCAAAGAACAAATGGTTAGAATTATTAGAGAGCAATCTGGCTTAAAACTTCCTGCACTTGTAAGGGCTACTAAAGATGATATAGAAGAACTTGCAAAAGCATTGGAAGTAAATGCAAATTATGAGGGTGGCAAATAATGTCGCCTTCTAATTTGAATAATGTGGCGTGTGTTATAGATACAGAATGCACATACATTTCAAGAACGCCCCGAATGGTTTATCATTTCGGGGCAACTATTGGCAACTTGGACAATGATAATAAATTTGATGTAATAACAATGGATTATTATGTTAAAGAAATCATTGAAAATGTTGGTATGTTTCTACACACTAATTCTAAAGGGAATGATTATACATATAATAAAAATATGGCTCATTCTTGGAAAGACGCCATTAATAATCCCCATAAGGTTAAATCATGGAAAAGCATTATTAAGGAATGGAAAAAACTTATGAAAATTCATAATGTTTCTTATCTTACTTCTTATAATTTTAACTTTGATTTAGGTGTTGGGGATAAAATTGGCACTGTTAGGAAAACTCATTCCCAATTAACAGATGAAACTTTTTATCTGCCTAGAGGGGTTGAGCATTTTTGCTTAATGGATATTTGTGCTAATCTTCTGATGAATAAACCATATTTTAATTGGTTAGATAATTTATCAGATGATGAACTTGCACAAATGACCACTGACAAAGGCAATAATAAATATTCTGCTGAAAGCGTAAATAGATTTATTAATAAAGATTTATGGTATGCCGAACAGCACACAGCAAAAAGAGATAGTTTGCTTGAATATGGAATATTGCTTTATGTTTGGAAAAAATACAAAGCAATCATCAAAAAGAATTTTGTTAATGATGTTCGCTTTGTTCATTTCCTAGATGTAGCAAATGGCACTAGCACTGCTGAAAAAATGAGAAAGAGATTAAATAAATCTGTTTCTTCTAATTCTAAACAAATGCAATTAAAGGGGGTATAACCATGCGACAATTAGAATTAAAACTTACTCAAAAACCTAGAAATACCATTCCTGATTTTCAGGAATGGTTATACAGGGTTAATGATGAAAGAAGATTATGGAAAGAAAAACCATATAGAATGAAAGAGGGATTAAACAAATATAATCGCTTAATCGCTGATGGTTTTACTTTTCCTGAATGGAATAAAAATAAAGGGGGTGTAAAATGAAAAATTTTATGTTTGGTTTTACACTAGCTTTATCAGGTTTTGTATTCTTCTACTTCACTGATTATCTTGGTAGCGTGGCAACAGGTGTTGCCATGTTGCTGATGTTATTTGGTGTTGCTCGAATGTCAATGTCTTTAGTTTTGGAAGATGTTGGAATATGGCTAAATTCTAGGGGGGTAAGAAGAAGATGAAAATTGAAAGATTAATATTCATACTTGCTATGGTGATAATCTTTTTGGGATTACAGGGGATTTTGCCAATCCCCTTCCCATTTTCCTTATGGTTTATTATCACAGGAAATTTATTGATGATTTGGTATTCTTCATATACTAAAAATACTGAATTGCTGATAATCACTTTATTAATGATGACTGCCCAAGCTACACAAATAATGCTATGAAAAAGACAACATTAATAAAAGGCGAATTTCAATATATGACTGTTCCACAATATAAAAAATTGGTTATTCAATTAGCAATAGCCAAAAGGGAAAAAGAAAAAGAAAAAATATCTAAAAAACCAATTTTCTAATCCTTTAATTTGGTTTTTCTTGGGGCGTGGGTAAATCCGACAACGCCCCATTTTTTTACGCTCAAAAATTTAGATCTTACAGGTTTCCATTGTGGATAAATCTGTTAATAAATGCACACTTATCCACAATTTGTTTAAGATCCAGGATAAAAAATAAACACACTATTTCCACAGCTTTTTAACAGGTTTAAAAAAATGTGATTTTTTGCTTGACTTTTTGCTCAAAAAATGTTAGGCTTTTATCCACAGGTTATCCACAAAGTTATCCACAATTGTAAATGATAATCATTCTCATTTAGGCGCGCAGCGCCGCGCCGCAGTGCAGTTTCGAAACGAAATATTTTCTGCGCTCGCGCCGCAGTGCAAAAACGAAGTGCAAAAGTGATGTCTTTCTGTGAGCTTATGTGTTTATTTTAGACATTTAGCGGGTCTTTCCAGCAGCCCGGAGGGCGACTTATCCACAGGTTATCCCCAGCTTGTGCGGAGCCAGCCTATCCCGCCCCCCACCCTATTATTGTAGCAGAATTTTCCCCGCTTGTCAAGAGATTTTTTAAAAAAATTTGAATTATTTTCAGATAAAAAAAATCCGACATTTGTTGCTTCAGGTTTTTCCCTCACCATACTACACAACATCTGTCGGATTAGTCGCTTTCGCTTCGTCAGTTTAGACACTTGTCGCGGGTGTGGTCAGAACCTTGAGTTATAAACGGGTTCTTG
>Ga0115012_10001737_pt1 | contig 12641 bp, 5 predicted proteins | sample TroAtlMetagenome_FD_88706 | JGI IMG/M metagenome (GOLD analysis project Ga0115012, IMG submission 88706) | Marine eukaryotic phytoplankton communities from Atlantic Ocean - Tropical Atlantic ANT10 Metagenome | ecosystem: Environmental > Aquatic > Marine > Oceanic | place: Tropical Atlantic Ocean...
AAGTCATTGAATTACACGGTGATCAGTCTGTTATTCAGGTATATGAGGAGACCTCGGGTGTCCGACCAGGAGAACCGGTTGTTAGAACCGGACAAACTCTATCTGTTCAACTGGGGCCCGGTTTACTGACCAAGATTTATGATGGAATCCAAAGACCTCTCCCAGAACTGGAGAAGACAATGGGAGTGTTCATCAAAAGAGGTGTTGATGCCGATGGTCTTGATTTAGAAAAGATATGGGACTTCAATGCCACTTCTAAGAAAGGAGATTCAGTTTCTTCAGGTGACGTCTTAGGAACCGTTCAGGAAACAAAAACAATCGAACACAAAGTCATGGTTCCTCCGGGAGTTTCCGGAAAAATCAAGGATATTAAATCAGGAGACTTTAATGTAACTCAGACTGTTTGTACTCTAGAAGATGGAACCGAAATTCAAATGATGCAAAAGTGGCCTGTTAGAACTCCGCGCCCATTCACTAAGAAGCACGCTCCTGAGGTTCCGTTACAAACTGGACAGAGAATATTAGATTTCCTTTTCCCATTGGCTAAGGGTGGTACTGCGGGAATTCCTGGCCCATTTGGTTCAGGAAAGACTGTTACTCAGCAACAACTTGCTAAATGGTCTGATGCGGATATTGTTGTTTACATTGGTTGTGGGGAACGAGGAAATGAGATGACCGAGGTTCTCGATGAATTCCCTCACCTAATGGACCCCAAGACAGGTGAAGCATTGATGAATAGAACTACTATGATTGCTAACACGTCCAATATGCCAGTTGCAGCTAGAGAAGCTTCAGTATATACTGGAATCACAATCGCTGAATATTTCAGAGATATGGGTTATGATGTAGCTCTAATGGCCGATTCAACAAGTCGCTGGGCTGAAGCAATGAGAGAGATTTCTTCCCGACTTGAAGAAATGCCTGGTGAAGAAGGATATCCTGCATATCTATCAAGTCGTCTAGCCGAATTCTACGAAAGGGCTGGACGTGTTGAGACTTTAGCAGGTGGGGACGGTTCAGTATCTGTTATCGGTGCTGTTTCACCTCCTGGTGGAGATATTTCAGAACCAGTCAGCCAAGGTACTTTACGTATCGTTAAGGTATTCTGGGGTCTAGATGCTGGGCTTGCTCGTCAAAGGCATTTCCCTGCTATTAATTGGTTGAACTCTTATTCGTTGTATCCTCCATCATTGGATCAATGGTACAGAGACAACATAAAGAGTGATTTCCCAGAAATTAGAACTGAAATAAGTGCTCTTCTACAGGTTGAAGCAGAACTACAAGAGATTGTTCAGTTAGTAGGTTCAGATGCATTACCTGTTGATCAACAACTTACTCTTGAAGTGGCTCGTATGATTAGAGAGTTTTTCTTGCAGCAAAATGCTTTCCATGATGTAGATACATACAGTGATCTAAAGTTACAATATAACATGGCTAAAGCAATCCTCTCTTTCCAAGAAGAATCAAAGAAAGCTATCGCAGGAGGTGCTGCATTAGAGGATGTAGTCAATATCCCTGCTCGTACAGACCTAATGAGAGGAAGGTTCGAATCAGGTTATGAAGATAAGATTGATGAGATGTTAGAGGCAATGAATAAACAAATTGCTGATACTATGGAGGCTAATTAGAGGTGATATAAATGACTGGAAAAGAATATAGAACAATTACAGACGTAAAGGGACCTCTTGTGTTCCTAAATAAGACCGAACCAGTGGCCTTTGGAGAAATTGTAGAATTAAGGCTTACAGATGGAACATTAAAGAATGGACAAGTTCTTGATACATCCGATGATCAAGTCATTGTACAAGTTTTCGAAGGCACTGCATCTATTGATAAGCAAACAGGAATTAAGTTCCTTGGAGATGTTTTCAAGTTACCAGTAAGTACTGATATGATAGGTAGAATTCTTGATGGTGCGGGGCGTCCAAGAGATGGCGGACCTGCTATTGTTGCCGATGAAATGGCAGATATTATTGGTGCTGCAATTAATCCATATTCGAGACAGAGCCCATCTTCCTTTATTCAGACAGGAATCTCTGCAATTGATGCTTGTACCTCTTTGGTTAGAGGGCAAAAATTACCAATTTTCAGCGCATCGGGTTTACCTCACAATGATATTGCTTTGCAAATAGCTAGACAAGCAAAGTTAGTTGGTAGTGACGATGATTTCGTGGTAGTTTTCTGTGCAATGGGTATCACTGCTGAAGAATATAATTTCTTCGTGCATGACTTAGAAAGAACAGGTGCTCTTGAGAATGCCTGCCTTTTCGTTAATCTTGCCGATGACCCCGCTGTTGAAAGATTAATTACTCCTAGATTGGCTTTGACTGCAGCAGAATATCTTGCTTTCGAACACGATTATCACGTACTTGTTATATACACAGATATGACAAACTATTGTGAATCGCTACGTCAAATTGGAGCAGCTCGTGAAGAAGTTCCTGGACGTAGAGGTTATCCAGGTTATATGTACACCGATTTGGCTATGTTGTATGAGCGTGCAGGATTAGTTAAGGGTAAGAAAGGGTCAATCACCCAGTTCCCAATTCTAACTATGCCTGGTGACGATATTACTCATCCAATACCTGATCTATCTGGATATATTACTGAAGGTCAGATTGTTATTTCCCGTGAACTTCACCAGAAAGGAATTTATCCTCCAATTAATGTTCTGCCGTCTCTATCCAGATTAATGAACGCTGGAATAGGTGATGGAAAGACTCGTGAAGACCACAAATCTGTATCCGATCAATTGTATGCTGCTTATGCTCAAGGTCGAGAGTTGAGAGGGTTAGTTGCAATTGTTGGAGAAGATGCTTTGAATGAGAGGGACTTACAATTACTTAAGTTTGCAGATATTTTTGAAAACCAATTCTTACGACAAAGTCGAGATGAAGACCGATCTATAGGTGAAGGGACTTTAGATTATGCTTGGGAACTTCTTTCTAATATTGATACTAAGTATCTGGTACGTCTTGATCAGAAATGGATTGATAAATATCATCCTACAGAAAAGAAAGAATGATTATAGTAAATTAAGGAGGAGAAATAGATGGCATTAGACATCAAACCAACTCGTTCTGAATTAATCAATTTGAAACGTAGAATCAAGCAGACTTCTAGTGGATACAATCTACTTAAGATGAAAAGAGATGGATTATTTTTTGAGTTCCGTACATTACTCGCTGAAATGATAGCAGCTAGGGAGGAACTTGTTGGTACATATCGAGATGCTTTGAAATCTATTGCATTAGCATCTTCAATAGAAGGTGGTTTAGCGGTTAAGAGTGCAGCTATAGCAGCAACATCTGGGCCTGAAGTAACAGTTTCAAGAAGAAACATAATGGGAGTAGTTGTACCTAAAGTGGATGGCACCAATCTTACAACTACTGTTGAAACTAGGCCAACAGGAATTATTGGAGGTTCTCCTTATATTGATGAGTCTGCAGATTCATATTCTGTCTTAATTGCCAAAATCGTCAAGGCGGCCGAAATGGAAGCTACATTGAAGAAATTACTAGAAGAAATTGAAGCTACTAAGAGAAGGGTGAACGCGCTCGAATTCGTTGTAATACCTGAAATGAAAGAGGCTCAGTCATTTATTCAGCTTAGACTTGAAGAAATGGAAAGGGAGGAAACTTTCCGTCTTAAGAGATTCAAGAATAAATGATTTTGTTATTCTTATTTTCTTCATTGTCTTATACACGGTTTGATAGGGGATGCTCTATGTTCAGTGTATATTGAGATGGAGGTGTGACTATGTCAAAAGTTGAATCAATACTTATTGATGCTGAGACTTGGGGGCAAAGAGAGCTTCTGGAAGAAATTTGTAGTCGTTATTTCATAATAGGTAATCAATCAGGATTAAGTGAAATATCTTGGGAAATAAATTCTCGTGATGAATCCGATGTTAGTACTGTTCTTGAAGAGTTAAATGTGCACCTTAAACCACTAAGTTTGATAGGATTGTTGGATGAAGGAAATCCTCCAATCCTCTCAATAATTAGGTACCCTGTAGACCCAGTAAATGTTCCTCCTTGGCAACAATCATTAATTTGGTTAACAATGTTCATTTTTACAACACTTGCTGGATGTTACTGGATATCGCAATTTGAAAATCATGCATCAATTTTCAATTATGAATTATTCTTAGAATCACTGACATTCTTCAGCCTCCCAATTTTCTTAACAATGTTTTCTGCTCACTTAATTAGGAAGTATATTGCTTCTCTATTCAGAGTCGATGTAGGAAATCTTGTACCCATAGCCTTCCCTTTGATTTCTCCTTTTTGGCCATTTGGTATTGTTGGCGTTTTCGGTCAGAAAAGAGTAGATACTATTACTTATCCCAATAGACGTTCTTTAGGTATTATAGAACTATCTTCAATAGTTGTGCTTCTTCTTTTCGGTTCAATATTCTCTTTAATTGGATTGTTTATGACTTCTGCAAATCCTCCTGATTCTATATCCGATCCACTGCTATTGCAAGCTAACTTCTTTGTCGATTTATTATCTGGAATATTCATAGGTGATGATGTTCAAATCAAACTTCAATGGCTTCATCCTATTGCTTTGGCAGGTTTTGGTCTATCAATAATCGGATGGATTCTGATTTTGCCGATTCCTGGATTTCCTGGAGACAGAATCTTACATTCAATTGTCGGATCTAAGAATCTCGATAAAAGTTCAAATGCAACCTCGATTTTCTTATTGACTCTCACTTTTATGTGTTTAGTATTTCTTTCAACAACATTTTGGCCTTGGCTAATTTTAGTTTCACTAGCATCATGGAGAAGGTTTAGTGGCGAGCATATTCCAGTCGCTTTAATTGTAGATGAAGCCTCAGAATTAGATAATAAATCTAGAAATTTTTTGGTTACTATATCAATTGTAATAATCTTACTAGGATTTCCCGGATTAATTCCTGTAGAAAATATTAATGATTGGGATGGAGGTTTGGATATTTCTGAATGGGAAAATGAATTTTCAAGTGAATCTTGGGAGGGCATGAACCATTCATTTGAACTAAAGGCGTCAGGGATAATGTCAATTTCTGGTAAGATTAAGGTTCTAATTGATGGAGAAACAGATAGATGGATAATTAATTCTGAGTGTTTCAATGATGAAATGATTTGTACCTTTGAAGATATTAATCAGAATAATGAGGGTGTTTTTAAGTTTTCAATTCAAGATACTTTCCCTGAAAGAAAAACTCCAGTTCAGTTGCGATTTATTATAGAATCTGAGGGGGAATTATTACAACATATTCTTTCAATTAGTTATAGCGACATCACCTCTCCTAGCCCAACATGGGAGAGAGAAAATATTTCTAGTAAAAATAAGATATGCAATACAGTAGAGGTTGCAGGTAACCAAACTGGAAATTTATCTGTAAAATTGAATCCCTTTTGGTCTTTAGAAAATTCAGGCCATTTGTCTGAAGAAGGTCCAAATGAAATTTGTTTAATTGCTGAAAGAGGGGGGTGGGAATCTTTGGCAATGGGGGAAAATGGAATTTTTGGTTATAGAATGGCTCCGGAATTAGTTTTCCAACAGGATAATGGCAATACCACTGATTGGTATTTACCTATTAATAACTCATTTACTAATATATTCTCAAATTCAAGTTATGGAATTAGTCTCAATATGATGTCCGAAGGAGTACTTTACTCTGAGAACAAAATTTCACCGATATGTCCATTTAATGCCGATTTCCCTAAAATTGACTTGGATTCCGAAGACAACTTATCATTGATCCACGGCTCTCCATTAATTTTCGATGGAAACTCTAGCGATAAAAACATCTTAGTTTCAGGAGAGGGGTGGTTAGTGAATTGTGCGGATGGAGCATCTAAGGCTGTAATGTTAAACCAAGGGTTAGGGGTATCTATCGATGGTTCTGCCCTTAATGATTCTAGTTTACCGTTCTCGGATTTTACTATTCATTCAAAAGAATCAGAAAATCTATCCCTGACTGTTGATATATCTACTAATTTACAGAGTGATAATTCGTTGAATCTCTCAATTCCAAATCAAATTCCTGCCAATGGCAGCGCAAATATCAGTATTTCTCTTAACGATGAAAGTAATGAAACTTGGAGAGTATTTTGGATTTCTCAAGAATCTAATGGTTTAGTATTAAATTTTGTTTCTAAATGTCCTATTGGGGGTTGCCTAAATTGAGAATAGCCATTATTGGCGTTGGCTCAATTGGGGGCATTATTCTTGGAGCATTAGCCGACACCGCTGCCGATATTGTCTGTATTTCTAGGGGTAACACTTCGACGAATCTCTCAGACTTAGGGTTGGTATTACACACTCCTGAGGGTAGTATCGAAGTAGTCCCTAGTGAAAGATACTTGTTAGTGGATAGCAATTCAGGACCTATTCCCGGGCAGATTCGAAATACTTGTGATATCGCAATAGTTTGCGGTAAAACAGTTGATAATCACACTTTATCAGAACTAGCATCAGAATTAATCAGTGAAAATGGTTGTGTTTTAACTATCCAGAATGGTCTTGGTAATGCAGAATTATTAGCTCATAAAGTTGGTAGCGATAGAGTAATTGTTGGTTCAATTACACATGCGGCTTGGCGTAATGGTGAAGGTGAAGTGAATTGGGTAGGTAGAGGAGAGATTATCCTTGGGCCATTAGATCAGAGGGGTGAAATATATACAGATTCTATTTTACAGATTCTGAATGAAGCGGAATTAAATGCTTCCAAATCGGATAATATTAGACAGATATTGTGGAAAAAATTACTAATTAATGTTGCAATTAATCCTGTTTGTTCTATCGCAGGTGTGAGGAACGGTGCACTTTTGGAGGTAAAATCACTCTGGCAACAGGCGATTCAAGCTATGAGGGAAGCAGCAATTGTTGCTCGTGCCAGTGGAGTTGATTTAGGGGATATTGAATTGGAAAGTTATCTAAGAGAAGTTGTTTCAATATCTCCCGATAATAGATGTTCAATGCTTCAAGATATCATGGCGGGTAGGAAAACGGAGATTGATTCTTTATGTGGAGCGGTAGTTATGCGGGGGGAGGCAGAAGGAATTCCAACTCCTTGCAATGCTATCTTGCATGGTTTGGTAAAAGGTATAGAAAAATCATCAAGTTTTGATTAATTCTCCAAATCTTGGTTATAGTGAAGTCCTACATTTTGCTTTCTATTTATTGATCTTTCAACTACGAGTTTTGCAACTTCTATGAGATTTCTCAACTCAACCAAATCTTGAGTCGGTTTACAAGATTCCCAAATCCTCTTTACTTCTCCTTCCAAATGTGCTATTCTTCTCTTTGCTCTCTTCAATCTATAATTATTCTTTACTATCCCTACGTCCATCGTCATAGTCGTTCTTAAGGCATGTAAATCTGCACGGAGTGGAGCATGTTCTACTAATACTTGCAATTCATCAGCACGCCAAAATGGCAAATTATTTGGCAATTTTTGCAAATCATCTTTTGAAGCTAAATCAATTAAGTCTCTGGCGGCTCTTTCTGAATAAACCACTGCCTCAAGTAGACTATTTGATGCGAGACGATTCGCACCATGCAAACCAGTTCTAGCAACCTCTCCAATGGCATACAACCCAGGCATCACTCCTCCGTCTAATTTCACTCTACCAGAATAATCCACATCGACCCCGCCAACCATATAATGTGCGGCAGGAATTACCGGTATCGGATCAATTCCCAGTTTTATGCCATGAGATGATAATTTCTTATCTATATTGGGAAACTCTTCTAACAATTCATTTCTGTTTAGATGCTCAGTAATTAGTAGAGCATTCTTATCTCCTGTTTTCTTAAGTTCTGAATCTATTGCTCTAGCTACAACATCTCTTGTCCCTAAGGAACCCTTATCACAATATTTCCACATAAATGAAAATTCTTCAGGAGATTTATTCTTTGATGATTTCCATTTTTGGTAATCATCATTCATCATTAGGACCGCTCCTTTCCCTCTCATTGCTTCAGTAATTAAGAACGGTTTTGCTCCATCACTTGCTAGCGAAGTCGGATGGAACTGGATGAATTCAATATCTTCAATATCTGCACCAGAGCGGAATGCCATTGCTACTCCATCCCCAGTTGCAATTGATGGATTGGTAGTAGAAGAATGTAGAAACCCCACTCCTCCTGTTGCTAGAATTATTGCTCTTGCAGGCATGGTGTGAACTTTGCCAGAAGGTGATAAACACCACAATCCAATTACCCCCTTTTTCGGATTGCCGTATTCTCTCTGGATTAAATCTACAGCCATCCAATTCTCATATATCTTAAAATCCTCATCAATTTCACCTGATGTTGATTTTGTCAAAGCTCTCTCGATTTCTGCTCCTGTTGCATCTTTCGAATGCAAGATTCTTCGATTAGAATGCCCGCCTTCTCTCACTGTATCATATTCTCCTTTCTGATTTTTATCGAAACGAACTCCATGATTTTCTAAATCTCTAATCCTATCTGAGGCTTCTAAGACCACTGATCTCACTACTTTTTCATCGCACAAACCTGCACCCGATGATAATGTGTCTTGTACATGCGCCTCTATAGCATCTCTATCATTCGAATCTAGAACTCCTGCGATTCCTCCTTGGGCCCAATTTGTATTTGATGTGGATATACTTTTTTTTGTAATCAAAGCAACTCTCAAGCCTTTTTCTGCACAACGATTTGCCAAAAATAATCCCGCAATACCCGAACCTATTACTGCTATGTCGACAGCCGGCATTAATTCCTCATGCGCTCCGTCGCTCATGTTACTTCCATGACCTAGTTGTCAATGAATCTTCGCTTATTGGAAATCATTTTTGGCTTTGAAAAATAGGTTGTTTTTTCGTGGTATAGCGCCCCAGTCCTCCTCAAGGTTCATAGAGTAAAATGCAGCAGCCGATTAATGATGTCGGCGATAAATTGCTGATATTACACGGTGATGGGATGCATCTAGTAAGAATCGAACTTGAAAATTTCAAATCTTTCGGTGGAGAAATAGTGATTCCTTTCGAAGAAGGATTCACCGCAATCACCGGCCCCAATGGTTCAGGTAAATCTAATTGCGGTGATGCAATACAATTTGTTCTTGGCCCTAAATCCACTAGGTCATTAAGAGCTTCAAATGTCTCTGAGTTAATCTACAATGGTGGCGGTAGAGGTAAAGCAGCTAGAAATATGTCAGCTACACTTGTTTTCAAAAATGAACCTGAAGTCGATGGTCGCCGCAGATTAAGAATCGAAACTGAAGAAGTCTCATTTACACGTTCAGTTCGATTGAATCGCAAGAATGATACTATTTCTTCATATTACATTAACGGTAATCCTTCTACTGCTACAGAAATGAGAAGAGTTCTGGCAGAAGCAGGTTTACATGGTGACGGATACAATATTGTTTTGCAAGGTGATGTAACTACCCTAGCTACTATGACGCCGCATAAAAGGAGAGGCGTTTTAGAAGAAGTTGCAGGAGTTACTGCATATGATGATGAGATTCGTCGTGCCAATAATCAGAGAAAAGTTGTTGAAAATAATATAGAAACTATCGATCTTTTTGAAGACGAACAGAAAAAACGCCTCAAAGGCCTTGAAAAAGAAAGACAGCAAGCTTTGAAGTTCAAAGATATCAAAGAAGAATTAGATGCAAATAAAATTATTTTACATCAGTCAAGGCACAGGAACAGAATAGATGAAGTCCGTTTACTCGGTGAGGAGCGTTCTAATTATAGCCGTCAAGTTAATGATTTGACGGGGCAAATAAGAGATGGAAATATTGAATTAGGGAAATATGACGAGGAACTTGTCCAAATTGGAGATGATTTGGACGATATAATGAGTGGCGACGCTAAAGAATTACTTGAAACGATTCGTAAGCACGAAATTGATGTCGAAACCAACACTGATAGAATCGGCGACCAATCTAAAATTATCGAATCAACCAATCAAGATATTGAGATAATAAGGGAAGATCATCTTGGAGTTAAAGATGCTCACGATAGTGCGCTTCAAGAACTCGAGAGTGCCGAAATAAATTTATCTAAATCCGAAGAAGATTTAGAAAAAGCAGCAATCGATGAGAATCAAGCCAGAGAAGCGATTCAATCGGGTGATCGACTTGGTCGTGATTTGAATCGTGCATTGGGTCAAGCCACAGAATTAGTGACCAAAACTCATCAAGATTATTCCGATGCTAAGTTAGAATCAGATAGGGCGGAACAAAACGCTCAGATTTCTTCCGAGAAATTAGCAGATCTAGAAGAAGAATATGAACAGGCAACACTTACTAGAGATGATTTAGAGTTATTGGGTGAAGATATTCAGAATGGTGGCGAGACCATTGATCGAACACATTTAGCTAATGAGTTGCAAAGATTAACTAAGCAAGAAATTGAGTTAAGAGAAGACAGAGATAGGTGTGAGATTAAGACTAGAGATGCTGAAGTAGCATTGGCCAAGGCCAGAGCGCGCCAAGAAGCAAAAGCAAACCGACCGGGTTCCGCAATAACAATCGCCGCTCTTTCCAAATTAAGACAAAGTGGCGAAATTAAAGGAATTCTTGGGACCTTGGGTGAGTTATGTTCACCTAAAGAATCAATTCATGAAGATGCATTAGCCATAGCATTAGGAAATGGCCTTAGGAGTATAGTTGTAACTAATGATGAGGTTGCGGCAGACTGTATAAAATGGCTAAGACTCAATGGTGGAGGCCGTGCCACCTTCCTTCCTTTGAACAAATTAAGCGTTTCAAGACCTCAGGGGAGAACTCTAATTGTTTCTCAGAATTCAGGCGTTTTGGGTTTTGCTCATGACTTGTTAGAATATGATTCTGAGATTGATATTGCAGTAAGATACGCATCAAGGAATACTTTGATTGTTCAATCAATGGATATAGCTAGAAAGAATATGGGTGGTGCAAGAATGGTTACTCTGAAAGGAGATATCATAGAAGGTTCAGGGGCAATGACCGGAGGCTCTCCTGTAGGTTCCTCGAGACCAAGTTTTGGTGGAGGGAATCATGGGCAGTTAGGTACTGAAAAATTAGAGAGGTCATTGGAAGAAGCAAATCTGATTTATTCTACAGTTGAAGCAGCATTAAGGGAATTGAGAACTAATCAACAAGAATTAAGAGACCAAATTCATGGATTAGACGACAGTGATCAATCGGTAAAAATAAGAGAATGGAAATCCGATTTTTCCAGAGCACAGAAAGATGTAGATGATATTGGAAAGAAAGTATTAGTAGCGCGAAAAGAGCTTTCAGATTCTGATACTTTATTCAACTCAGCTAAATCTAATGCGGATGAAGTAAATAAAAAATATCTCGAAGCCTTGGAGTCCAGATCAAATGCTGCGGAAGCATTACAAAATCACACCCCCGACCATCTTTCTCAGATTCTTCGTAACGCAGAAAAAACTAGGACAGAAGCCGAGAGGATTAAGTTACATTCTGAATCTTCTATAATCAGTACTAATGCGAGATTAAAAATTCTTTCAGATAGAATATCCGAACTGGAAAGGCAGATAACTTCCAAAGAAAAATCGATAGAAGAAGCAGAAATAGAAATCACAAAACTTGAAACCTCAATTCAGAAATCTAGAGATTTACTAGTAGACTTAAAGAGCCAGGCTTCACAATTTAATGAAGAACAACAGATTTTAAGTCAAAGAAAAGACACTATAGTAGAAGAACGAGCCAGTTTAAGGGCTTCCTTAGAGACTCAATCTCAAAAACGCCAAACCTTTAATTCACGAATTGAGGATTTGAACATACAGATAAATCAGAAAAGGGCTGCAGTGAATGAGATTGTTGCCGAATTAGCAGCTGAGAATATTGAAATTCCATCAGCAGATACCCAATTACCCACTGTGGCCGAGGCGCAAAAAGTTGTGCAGGGACTTGAAAGGCGCCTCGGTCATCTCGGTGATGTCAATATGTTAGCAATAGAACAATACGATATTGCAGTTGAACGTATAGCAGGACTTGTAGAAGATGGAAAAATTCTACGACAGCGACGAGATGACCTTGTTGGAATTGCAGAGAAACTAGAATCTGAGAGGAAGAAGAGATTGTTGTTAGTATTCGATCATGTAAATAAAAATTTCAGTAGAGTCTATGAGAGATTACAACCTGGTGGGATTGGCAGTTTAAGATTGGAAAATAAGAAGAATCCTTTCGATGGTGGTTTAGAGATGGATTGTGTTCCACCTGGGAAGAATAGTAAAACTAGAAGAAATCTTCTTTCAGGTGGAGAGAAGTCTATGGCCGCTCTAGCATTGATATTTGCTATCCAAGATTATGAGCCTAGCCCATTCTATTATTTCGACGAAGTAGATCAGAATTTAGATCCGTTTAATTCAGAATTAATTGCTAGCCTTTGTTTAACGCGCTCACAAAGAGCTCAATTCATTATGGTAACGCTCAGAAAAGTTAGTTTAAATCTAGCGAATCACCATATTGGGATCACTCATGCAGGTGATGGTTGTAGCCGTAGAATCACAGATTTCGATCGTGCAGCTGCATTACAAATGAGTGAAGAAATAGAAAAAGAAGAAGCTGCTAGAAAACAGTCGGATGAGGAACGTTCAGAATTAGTCTTACCCGATCCAAATCAAATGCCTAGAGTTCCCGAGCCACTCGGTACTCC
>Ga0115012_10001738_pt1 | contig 12636 bp, 13 predicted proteins | sample TroAtlMetagenome_FD_88706 | JGI IMG/M metagenome (GOLD analysis project Ga0115012, IMG submission 88706) | Marine eukaryotic phytoplankton communities from Atlantic Ocean - Tropical Atlantic ANT10 Metagenome | ecosystem: Environmental > Aquatic > Marine > Oceanic | place: Tropical Atlantic...
GGTATCATCAGTCGTGGTGTCATCAGTCGTGGTGTCATCAGTCGTGGTGTCATCAGTCGTGGTGTCATCCGTGGTGTCATCGTCGTCACCGCCCAAGCAACCAGCGAATCCTGCCGCTAGCATACTTAGGGTAAGCATCATTGCAATCATTTTTTTATTCATCATAGCTCTCACTATCCGTAAACCCTCGGGATGCAGTATCTGTTATAGAGATTATCTAGACGTCTTTTATATACTAATGACGAAAAATAGGTTTTTTTATGAATAATTATCTTTTTTGGGAGAAAACTTCTGAGGGAGAATATGAAGGCTTAGTTTTGACTGGCCATAAGTATGGTGGACGCGATGGATTATGCATCTAGTGGTGTAGATATAGATGAAGAGAGCAAAGCAATCTCCGAATTAATTGCATCTTTAGATCCATCTAAAAGAAAAAGAGGTGATTTTGGGGCGCCTATAGAATTACCTGGTGGTTTTGGTGGAATTTTAGAATTTGGAAAATATCGTCTGGTTTTGGCTACTGATGGTGTAGGATCAAAACTTCAAATCGCAAACAAATTAGGAGAATTGGGCGGAGTTGGTATTGATTGCGTTGCTATGAATGTAAATGATTTGATTTGCGTTGGTGCAGAACCTATTGCTTTCGTTGATTATATAGCAGTTCCCAAAGCAGACTCTAGAATTCATGGAATTCTTGGAAAATCTCTTTCTGAGGCTTGTAGAAGAGCCAACATTACTCTTGCAGGAGGTGAAACTGCTACTATTCCTGGAATTGTAAAGGAATTAGATTTGTCGGGTACTGCACTAGGATGGTTTCCCAAAGGAAATGAAATTACGGGTAGTAATTTACGTGAAGGAGATAAATTGATTGGGATTCCGAGCAGTGGATTGCATTCTAATGGTTTTTCATTGGTTAGGGCAGTAGTGGAAAAAACTGGATTTCAGTATACAGAAGAGGTTCCATTCAATACTACACATCAACATAGAGAAATTGAAAGATTTCCTAATCATTCGGGGCCGATAACCTTGGGAGAGGTTTTGTTAAATCCTACAAGGATTTATGTTGACTCTGTCGTTAATCTTCTAGTTCAAATAAGAAATGGAGAAGGGGTTTGTGAACAAAATGACATTAAAGCAATTGCGCATATTACAGGAGGGGGGTTATCTAATTTGCTTCGCCTTCACAACTCATTGGGTTGGGAAATTTCTAATCCTTTGCCAGTTCATCCAGAATTTTTATGGGTTCAAGAACAAGGGAATATAGAAGACAGAGAAATGTATAGAACTTTCAATATGGGCATTGGGATGATATTGGCGGTTTCTGATAATATGGCTGAAATAATTTCGGAGTGGATTAGTCAATGGGTTCCGGGTACAGAAATTATAGGTGAAGTGAAAAATCATGGAAGACTGGTTACTCATCATAAAGATAATGTGAGATTCGATAACTATTGACGTCTTCCGAGGGTTGTGAATGATAGCGAGCCGGAAGGTTGGCCTGGCCTTTTAATTAGAGAAGGAAAGACTCTACTGAGAGTTCCTAATTCGATAAATGAAGGCAACATAGGCCCTCATTCGAAAAAAATGACTCCTGTATTTTATAATCCTGCAATGTCAGGAAATAGGACCAGAAGTGTAATGTTACTAAATTATGCTATTAATTCAGGTTTTTTTGGAGAAGGAATGATTTACGCTATTGACGGTTTAGCGGCAACGGGACTCAGAACTAGAAGATGGTTGAATGAATTGCCTTCATCTAATGCAAGTAGATTGCAAATTGAAATGGTTGATATTAATCCAGAATCGTTACTTTGGGCGAAGAAGATAAATCAAGAAATGCCTCCATTTTCTAGTACAGAAAATCTAATTTATTGTGAGGGTGATTTGAGAAAACTGGTTTTGAACAGTGGGAGACATTGGGTCGATATAGATCCTTTCGGCTCTCCTGTTTCTTTTATTGATTCGGCAATTCAATCTCTTGCCAGAACTGGAGTATTAGAGATCAGTGCTACTGATTCTGCTGCTTTGACTGGATCGTCTAAAAACCCTCTGATGAGAAGATATGGTGCCAAAGTAAGAACTGATGGTTTAGCACAGGATTCGGGATTGAGAGTTTTATTAGCCAATGTTGCTAGAATTGCTGCGAAATATGATAGAAGAATTGAGCCATTAATGTCAATCTGGGATTCTCATCATCTAAGAATTTCTGTTAAAGTCATAAAAAGTATCGAATCAGCAAATAAGGTAGAAGAGCACATAGGTTGGAGGGTTAACTCTCCTAACGAAGTAGAGGTTGCAAACTCCATTTCTCCAGATTTGAATGTGCCAATAAATGGAAATTTGCCCATGGATTGTTTCCTTCCATCATATTTTCCTGTAAATAGAAATGATAATCGAATTTCGGGGCCGATGTGGACAGGGAGTTTAGGTAATCCAGCAGCAATGTCATATTTCACAGGAGAGGAAGCTCTTAGGTTGTGCGGCCCAGATTTTGACGAAAATGACCCTATTGGCCTTAATGAAAATGATATTCAAATTGAGAGAAGAAAGATAGAAAGAAGTGTTAAGAATATAAAAAATGAAAGTGGAGTAATTGATTGTAATCACCACATTATTGTAGATGATTTGGCTTCTTGGCTAAATATTGGCTCTCCACCAAGTCCACAAAAAATGGTTGGATTGTTAGAAGATATGGGATTCAGAGCGGGACTAACTCATTATGGAAGGCCATCATTTAGGACTAATGGTACATGGGAAGCGATAGTAGAATGTGCGATGCAACTTCAACCACCAATGTAAGACATCTCAATTCTGGGTAATGAAGATGTTTTTGTAGATCTGAGTTCGCTATATCTGTCATTTCTCCTTTCCCAAACTGCCTTAATTGCTTCAGTGAGTTCACTAATTTCTGAATTGCTATGAATAATTGCTCTAAGATCGTGCCCTCCTGATGCGAATAGGCATGTGAATAAATGTCCATCTGCAGAAAGCCTTGCTCTTACACAGTCTCCACAAAATGGATTTGAAACAGATGAAATGAAGCCAATTTCTCCTGAACCGTCCGCATGTTTCCAATTTCGTGAAACATCACTTTTTGAAATTGGTGTTACTGGAGTTAAATCAAATTCTTTTTGAAGTGTTTCTAGAATTTTTTGTGATGGAATAACTTTTGTTCTCTCCCAGCCATTAGTTCTTCCAACGTCCATGAATTCAATGAATCTCACTGAAATACCTGTCCCTCTAAAATACTGAACTAGAGAAAGGACTTCTGTTTCATTAACTCCTTTTTGTACTACACAATTAATCTTGATTGGATTTAGGCCTGCTTCTTCTGCGGCCTTAATGCCGTCTAGAATTGTTGCTACTGATGTATCTGAATCTGCCATTAATGAGTGAATTTTTGGATTTAGGGCGTCGAGGCTTACTGTAACTCTATCTAAGCCCGCCAAAGCTAACTGATTTGCATGTTTCCTTAACAAAGAAGCATTGGTGGTAAGTGCTATTTCTAATTCCAAAGTTTTTAGCATTTTTATTAATTCGCTTAGTTTTGGTCTGAGAAGTGGCTCTCCTCCAGTAATCCTGACCTTAGTTAATCCAAGTGGTTTACATGCTTTAACAAAATTGAAAATTTCATCAAATGATAGAAAAGCCCTCTTGGGCAAGAAAGTGTGATCTTTTCCAAATCTTTCTCTAGGCATACAATATCTACATCTGAAATTACATCTATCTGTTACAGAAATTCGTAAATCGCGTAAAGGTCGTCCCAATTTATCATGTACCACGGTATGCCGGCTAGTATTCTAGTCAAGAGCTTGACTGAAAGTGAACAGGTTGAATAAAGGTGACCTCTACGAATGATTCAATATGATTGAGATTACTACTAAGGCTAAAGAGATGTTGAGTCAATTTGCCGAAAATTCTGAGATAGAAAGTTCTGTTTCTCTCAAAATAGAGATAATTGGAAGAAGTTCTAAAGGATTTCAATATGATCTTCAATTAATTGACCAAGCAGATGCTGAAGAAGATGATATCAGATTGGAAATAGAAGATTTCTCAATACTAGTAGCTTCAAAAAGTGGACCATATCTTGAAGGTACAACTTTGGATTATAAGGAAACTTTGATGGGCGGGGGATTTAGTTTTGAAAATCCTAATCCACTTTGGCTTGATGATATATCTATTGCAGTAGCTGAAGTGATTGAGGATCAAGTAAATCCAGTGGTAGCCACTCATGGTGGACATGTTGATCTAGTTGGAATTGACGATGGTAAGGCACTGATTGCTTTTGGTGGAGGATGCCAGGGGTGTGGAATGGTAGATGTAACTTTAAAGCAGGGCGTGGAAGTTATGATTACAGATAATGTCCCTGGAGTTACTGAAGTAGTAGATGTTACCAATCATGAAGAAGGAACCAATCCATTCTACTAATTAGTAAACCATTCTAACATCATCATCGTCTTCTTCAAATTCGGGCGCAGGTAGAGCAGTTGATTTCGCTCTCTCAAATGCTTCTCTTACTCTTTCTTCGATATTCTTTGCATCTTCTAGTAGTCCTTTGACTGGAATTTCAATATCTGTTAATTCACTCAATCCCTCTATAGCAATTAATGCAGCTCTAGCATCAGGATACATTGGATTACATTCTGCTAATAGTGCTGTAATATCTAGACCTCTTCTTTCGCCCTCTGCAATTAAATATCCAGCAATTCCTGCAACTACTCCTTGTTGAATTCTTTGGATATTGGAATTATCAAGCTTCTCTCTTCCTTCTTCAGTGGAAGAAACTCCCCATAATTCACTTTCTTCTTTAATTCCTAAATCATTACTAACTACTCCATCGATTACTATCAATCTATCAAATTCTCCTTTAGTAAACCAATCGAGTACGGTATTAGCAAATGAAATGTCATGCTCTACTGGAAATTGAATTTCTGCCGTAAAAACACCAATAGATTGTCCTTGATATACACGAACGGGATGTTTTGGAACAGAATCATGAATAAGTGCGATAGCTGGAAAGTTTGGGTGAAGTACTGTCCCCATGGGATTTAGATCTAGAGATTTGATTAGGTGAGAAGTAGCAATCACACCTACTGAACCGGTTGTTGAAAACCCACAAATAGCTATTCCTCCCAAACCAGAAGGGTCTGCTTTTGTGTGAAGTACAAGAGGATATGCGGAGCTGGAATCTGAATTCATATTTATTCCTCTAGGGGTGATGTTTTGAATCTCACGGAGTTTTAATTTGAAAAATGACCCATAATAAGAAAAATATGCTGATAAATAAATACATTATCGCACAGTCATGGCTACCAAGGTTCCAAAGAACATTGGTAAGCTTTACTTGATATTGGGAACTACTGAAATTAAACTATCTGATTTCACCAGAGAGGCTAATGATAGATGGTTGAGAATTACGAATCAAGATACATGGTCTTCAACTCTATCTAGAGTTAGAATTGCCAGGCAGGAAGCTATTGAACGTACATTAGAAGTAGTTAGAAGTAGTGGATTTCCAGATAGGGGTTCGGTTTTTGCAAAAATGATAGAGGTTAATAAGATTAGAAATAGATCTGATGTTATTCTCGCTGCTATTCAGTACCTGAGGTCAGTAGAAAAGGAAATTAACACACCTACTAAGGAGATTAGGAATTTAATTCTTGAAACTAGAATTTGGAAGAAGAAAGAAATACAGAAATGGAATTTTTCACTTTGTATTTCCAGAATGTTAGTAAATAATTCAAAGGGAAATAACAGAGACCCATTGTTGGAATATCCCCGAAGACGAAGAAATGATTATGGATATGTGGTACTAACTGAAGCTGGTAGAGATTATCTTGACAAAATATCATTGGAGAAGTGAAAAATTGGATAGGAAAGATTGGTCATATACCTCTCATATTGGAGAGGATTTGAGAGGAGTTGATTTATCTGGTGCTGATTTGAGGAGAGCTATTTTTGATAGGGCGGATTTGGAAGGTGCAGATTTATCTGGTGCTGATTTGAGGAATGCTTCATTCAGGGAAGCGAATCTGATGAAGGCTGCATTAGACGGTGCTGATCTTCGAAGTGCTAGGTTCATTAAAGCTAGATTGGGTCTTTCTAATCTACAGGGTGCAATTATGAATAATACAGATTTAAGAGGAATTAGAGGCAAATATGCAGTCTGGCGGGATGCTAATTGGTGGGATGCGATTATTGATGATTCATTAAAGAGATCGTTAGAAAAAAAATGGCCGAGAAAGTAGGAAAAATCACATCATTTTAGATAGTGAATCGCGCATCCAATCTGGAACTAAAATTTTAGAAGTTGGATTAGACATTTTTGTACAGACAGTGACTTGTTCTGCTGTCCAACAAACTACGTCCTCTTGATTTTTGAATTCATATTTCCAAGTTATTGAAGTGTTCCCAATTTTTGGAATTGATATGTGGCATGTTACTGTATCTCCGTATGATAATGGATGGTGAAATTGGGCTTGACTGTGTACTAATGGAAAGGCGATATTCTTTTCATTAAGTATTGAGTTGTAATGCATTCCACAAGAAAATTCCCAAGATTCTTCATAAAATCTATGCGCTAAATCCCAAAATTTTGGGTAATATACAATCTTTGCTTGATCAACCAATGCAAAATCGATTCTCCTTGATGAAGTGAATGCCATAAGTCTGCGAAATAGTTTCTATCCTTCAATATACCTAATTTATTGATATTATTGGCGGACCCACCGCGATTCGAACACGGGTTACAAGCTCCGCAAGCTCGTGTGATATCCAACTACACTATGGGTCCTCTAACATTCCACCCGAGTTCTAGGCTTAATCTCAACGGTGACTATGCAATAATAATAGGCAGAATAGTTTTCCATCTTGGTTCTGCCAATTTCTTTGAGTTTGGTCCGTCTCTAATGTTCTTAGTTCTATGTGTTAAAACTCCGTGCATTCCATCTACAGAAAATTTGACTCTTAATTCCAACATTCTGTCTCTCTCGGCAACTTGGAATTGTTCATCATCTAAATCGATACTAGATGGTTGATTGGAATCCCCGTCATTGTGAATAATGATTGACTTTTCAGAAAGTGTTGCTCTAGGGGAGAAATCAAAGTCCTGAGGGTGTTTCATCCAAACATTTACATCAATGACTAACTTATCTTTGACCGATATTTTCGATATCTCAATTGACTTGACCACGGCCCTCCCAACATAAGTTGGTTGAAAGGTCTTCTCCCCCAAGAATCAGAATTAAATGCTAACCTCACTGATTCGTAATGTGAACCTAGTGACTAGGAGTTTTAATTGCCAATCATTTCCTTGATCGGGATCAATTTCATCTATTGGTAAATCAGGATCGCAATCTACTGCAGTAACTGTCCATTTCCAATTACCTTGTCCAAATCTTTCTCCGGGTTCGTTGAGTAAAGAATTTTCCAATTCTTCTGCGGAAGATGCTGAAACTGTGTATCCTGAATTAGGTATAGTATTCATATCATATTTTTCAATTTGTGCGCTAGCGTTTTGAGTAATATTTTCATGCGTTGTAATCACAAGATTGCTCCATCCCGATTCAGGAATATTAATACTCAAAGAAAAATTATCTTCTGGTAGAAAAATATCTCTAGCTAACGTTATTTGGGAAGTAAACTCAATGATTCTTGAATTTCCAGCTGGAATATGAACTATTTCTTTACTTTCTCCTTCTTCAAGATAACCTGACCAATCAAATTCTATTATTTCTTCTTCCCAAATTACTCTAAAATTTCTCGGAATTACTCTTATTGTCCAAATTAGCATTGATGATGCATCATTATCATCAATTACTGTTATTGATCCAGAATGATTTCCTACATCAATTAATGTGATTTCTGTTACAGGTCCTTGTGAATTTTTATCGTTTGTTGGGTCTCCATCTCCATCTTCATCAATATTTAAATTAAAATCCCAGTAATAATCTATTGGAGCCCCTTCTGGATCAAATGAATCACTAGCATCCAATATAGCTGATTCACCTGTTTTAATAAAATCTGGAATCTCTATCTCTATTTGGGGCGGAGAATTAACAAAAATACTCAAGGTAGTAGAATCAGTTTCTCCCTCATCGTTAACCACAATTACTTCTGCTTCAAATGTTCCAGCCTGATTATAAATATGGTTTACAATCCCTTGCTTTGTTGTCTTTGAGTTGCCATCACCAAAATTCCAACGAAATTCATCAATTATAGTTGGTTCAGGAGTTGTAGATGTCCTTGCGTCAAAGTTGACTGATTCCCCTTCATTAATTATCTCGCGATCCGCAGTCATACTAGAATTGGGATTACCTGGCCCCATTCCGGTACATCCTGAAAAAAAGGTAGAAAGTAGTATCATCCCCCCTATCAATATTGTTCTGAGCTCGGACTTCACGGTGCCCAGTAAAGAACTTTCACTCATATGTATGTTGGAAGAAAATAAAAAAAACTGTATGTTTCCAAACAAATAATTTTATTCGAGTTTTGCATTTACTAATTATTTAGAGGATTCCATTCTATTATCTCCGACCAATCACCAAGATATGCAGTTTTTCTATTGAATCTAATACTTCCTAAGAAAAGAGGATTGTTCGGTTTATTTTTTGATATTTCATCTAGTTTGTCTAATGATTTATCTTTCAAAAATGCTCCAAATCTTTGATTAGAGTTTTGTAATTCACCTTTGTCTCCGTCTGGTAGGAGTCTCTCGAATAATGCTATAGCAGATTCTTTATCGAAACGAATTAGTTTAGCAACTTCATCGCGGAACATATTCCCAGAAGATAAGATACCATCATTTTTTGCTACCCACCATGAAGGACACCAAGCTTTCCACTCACAAAAACTACATGATGCATCACTAGGAGTAGCTAGTAACGGCTTATCTGAAGGGGACATTTGTTTCCACGCCTCAAATGCCTCTTCAATTACAGAAGGCCCTGTTTCGAGATAGACCTTCTGGTTAGAAGAATACCAGCCTTCAACTTTGATAGGAGGGTGATTGGGGTGATTGCTGACGACTAAATCTCGATATAACCTCAATTGTCTGCTAACCTTTTTGTCTAATTCTACTTTAGGTGGTTTTCCTGTTTTCAAATCTGCTACTATCCATCCCAGTGATTTTCCTTTTCTAATTTCAGAAATTAATAAATCGAGTCTTCCCGTAATTCTACCACATTCAGAAAATAGTGTACCTTCAGTTGAGATAATAATTTTTTGTACGGATTTCCATGAATTGATAGAAATTTCAGAAGGATTGGGAATGTCCAATTCTGCCTTTGACAGTAATATGTTAACAGCCCCCATTAAGCCTTGGAAGGATTTTTCGAGTAAGTCATCCTTCCACCTGGAATGTCTTGGAGTAGCAAGAAAAATCTTCTTTTCTGCAGACCATTGCTTTTGGAAAATTTCCTTAGAAACCTCATAAAACCATCCATCTTCATTGGTATTCACTAATTCTAGATTAAGATTGCATAGATCTTCAACAGAGTTGTGAATTACGGTTCCTATTGATGCAGGCATACCAGCTTTTTTTGGTAATTTCTGTTTTGAAAGCCAGTATTTTCTAGGGCATTCCTCGAATCTATTCCAAGAAGAGGGAGATAGTTGATGAGATGCTGAATTGGTTTTTCCTTCCATGTCAAATCCTTTCCCTTAGGGGAGCGGGTGTGGGAACGGTTAACAGCATTATAGTCGCATTGAGTGTCATGGTAGATGAGCCCACGGTGGATGTAGAAGAAAATTTGGATGCTTCTGGAGCGTTGTTAGTAACGTGTTTTCCTTCGGTGGGATTTGTTAGTAGTATTGTAGCTCATTATTTAGTAGATAAATTGGAATTGGAATTGGTTGGTGGAATTAGACACCAAGATCTAGCTGCGGTATGCCTAGTTCAAGATGGTAAACCTCTACCTCCAATTAGATTTTATTCTGGGGAGCCGATCTGTAATATGGAAAGATGTGACAAAGTGGTTTTGATTGCCTCTGAGATTCATATTCCAGAAAAATTGAGTTTGCATTTAACTACTGAAATTATAAATTGGATTAAGGATAGTGGAGTTAGCTCGACAATAATGATTGATTCATTTTCTCATGGGATTGAAAAAGGACACAGCATATTTGATGATCAAGAGGGAATGGATTCTATTCTAGGAATAGGATCGACGGATGGAGCTCATCTAATACTTGATCAAATAAAGGTCCCACTACTAAAACAGGGTGTTGTTAGTGGCATGACTGGGGTAATGATGGGTGAATGTAGAAGGAGAAGTATAGATGCTATGGCCATATTGGCAGAATCCAATGGAGATGTTGGACAAGGTGTAATTCCCGATGCTAGAGCCGCGGCTAGAATAATTGGTTCAATGGATGTTCTACTGCCTGCGGTACAACTTGATGCTGAACCTCTCCTTGAGGAGGCTAAACGAATTGAAGGTCAAATTAGAGAAATGATGGCCGTGCATCTAAACCCTCCTCAGGATGTTGGTGATGCACAAACAGGAATGTTTGGATAATTAGAATTCTCCTATCTTAGTTTGCCTTTCTTCAGGTATATTTTCAAGGATTTTTTCGCCAAGTAATGATATTAACTCGGTTTCAGAAATTACCTTTACTCCAAGTCTTTTTGCTTTCTCTAATTTAGAACCCGCTGAAGTCCCTGCTACTAGATAATCTAATTTTGCCGAAACAGATGAAATTACTTTTCCACCATCAGAACTAATTGAAAGTGCAATTTCTTTCCTCGGTCTACTTAATGAACCAGTAATACAGAAAGTAAGGCCAATAAGATTGCCTTCTGTATTTTTTTCTTTTTCGTCTGAAATTTCTAACTGATATGAAAGATCTAAAATGGTTTCTTCTCTTTGAGATATTTCATCGATTAATAATCCTGCAACAGTTTCGCCGATTCCTTCGATTTTGATTAGTTTACTTATTGAATGATCTCTATCTTTTGAAATTTCAATTAATTCTTTGAATGTTCTAATTTCGGTTGTGATCAAGTTTGCTATCTCTGGTCCAATGCGAGGTAGCCCTAGAGCTGAAATAAATTTACTTAAACTTAATTTTCTACTTGCATTTATCTCATCTATAATTTTATTTGCGGACTTAGAAGCCATTCTTTCTAGTTTAACTAAATCACTTTGCTCGAGACGATACAGGTCAACTATATTCTCTACTAATCCTTTAGAGCACAATTGTTCGGCTAATCTTACTCCTATTCCATCCATTCCAAGACTTCTGCACCAATATAGAATTGTTCTTTCTATTCTAGATGGGCAATTTAGATTAGTGCATCTAATGAATGCACCATCTTCAATTAATTTTTTTTCACACCTTGGACATTCCGTAGGAGTTGTTACGGTTCTTCTAGAGGGAATTTGTTCCGTGAATTCAGATCCATCCGAGTGTTTTCTATTTTTGATATCGGAGCTTTTGGCCTGCCCTAGAACTTCAACTATTTTCGGGATTACGTCGCCTCTTCTAACAATTCTAACCTTATCGCCTATCATTAATCCCAATCTTTCTACTTCTCCTTTATTATGCAAGGTAGTATTTTCTACAGTAACTCCTGAGACAGATACTGGAGCGATTCTTGAAACAGGAGTAACATTACCTGTCCGTCCAGTTTGCCAGAATACATCCATTAAAACTGAAATAGCCTCGTCTGGCTGAAATTTCCAAGCTAAGGCCCATCTTGGATGATGAGCAGTAATACCTAACAATTCTCTTTTATCTAATCTATCTAGTTTTATTACAACTCCATCAATTTCCCACTCAAAAGAGTCTCTATTTTGAGACCATTTGTTGGTTTCTTGGATTAGTCTATCTGTAATTGCTCTATCATCTTCGCCAGATATCACTTGATTGCCTGCTACCTGAATTCCTATTTCTTTAAGCCAGTCTATTTGCTCTGAATCCAATCTAAATTCTGGTGGATTAGGACTATCTGGGTGTCTATTTTCAATATTAGGGAATTCTACACTATAAGCAAAAAATTCTAAATCTTCAGATTTTCCCTTTCCAGAATCTAGATTTTTTTGTCTCAGAGCCCCTGCAGCAAGATTTCTAGGATTGGGGGCTATTTGAGAATATTTTTCTCTAAAAATTTGGAGTGACATAACTACTTCGCCTCTAATATGACAATCTCCAAACCATGAAATTGATTGGGGAATATTTGGGATTCTTCTTGCGTTTTGAGTAATATCTTCACCTCTGATACCATTACCTCTAGTTACTGCTCGTACGAGTTTTCCTCTTCTATACTCTAATGAAAGTGCGGATCCGTCCAGCTTTGGTTGACAAACAAACCTTCTCCCGTTTGCAGTTGTTTGAGTAACAAAGTGTAGAATTTGTTCTACTTCATTTGCCTTATCCAAACTTTGCATTGGGAATAAATGTTCAACTTTGGTAGTTCCTGGTGGAGGGTCGGAGCCAACTCTACTCAATTGCGGATGATTTGGGTCCAATATTTTCAATTCATCCCAAAGTTTATCGAAATCATTGTCAGAAATTTCTGGAGTAGCTCTATTGTAATATAAGTCTGAATGATATGAGATTAATTTTGCTAATTCATCAATTCTTCTCAGGGCAGATGTATTACTTTCCGACTCATCTGCCATGCTACTCCAAAGA
>Ga0115012_10001741_pt1 | contig 12631 bp, 12 predicted proteins | sample TroAtlMetagenome_FD_88706 | JGI IMG/M metagenome (GOLD analysis project Ga0115012, IMG submission 88706) | Marine eukaryotic phytoplankton communities from Atlantic Ocean - Tropical Atlantic ANT10 Metagenome | ecosystem: Environmental > Aquatic > Marine > Oceanic | place: Tropical Atlantic...
TATCCATTTATACAACCGTTTACGTATCAAGTACCGTTTACATATCAAGTTTCATTCATAGCAAGGTATCCATTCTCAGGTAGGGTTCAACAACCAAATTCAGGGCAAATTATGAAATCTGGCCCTGTTGAGTTGAGGATTCAAGCACCAGCAAGTGGTCGAGGTACAACTCCAAGTACATATCCTGCAAACGCAACTTACCCTGCTAACGCAAATACAAACGCACGTGGAAGATATCCTGCTAACGCACGTTCGCCAGGCACGTATCAGAATAACGCTAGAGGAACATACCCTGCTAACGCACGTCAGCCAGGAACATATCAAAATAATGCTCGTGGAACATATCCTGCGAATGCGAGACAGCCAGGCACATATCAGAATAATGCTAGAGGACGATATCCTGCAAACGCAAGACAGCCAGGCACTTATCAAAATAATGCACGTGGAAGATATCCTGCTAACGCACGTCAGCCAGGCACATACCAAGCAAACGCACGTGGAAGAACTCCTGCTATTGCACAACAGCCAGGCACTTATCAGGCACAGGGAAGATATCCTTATCCTGCTAATGCACAGGCACCTTATCCGTTCCAGCAGAACTATCAGAACCCGTATCCGTATCAGCAGAACTATCAGAACCCGTACCCGTATCAACAGAACTATCAGAACCCGTACCCGTTCCAGCAAAGTTATCAGAATCCTTATATCTTCCAGCAGAACTATCAGAACCCGTACCCGTTCCAGCAACCATATCAAAACCCAGTACAACGTTGGGACGGTGTGTTACAACAACAATGGCCTGCAACACCTATTTCGTAACACACTAAATATACTCACATAAGTGAGATTTTTATTATGACAGAAATTGACCATTTGATTGATTTTATTCCATACCGTTTAGACTGGACGAGAAGTAGTGTTCGTAGTCAAATCTTTTATAAAAGCGGTCACCACATAGGTAACATTCCTGTAAATGAAGACGGTTCAATCGACACAACATGTGACGCATATAAAGTCGTAAAGTATCTTGTAGATAACATCTATGTCCCTAATGTAAAATTAGTAACATGGGGTGACATTAAGAAAAGCGACTTCATGCCTTTAGAAAGTTTTGGATTAGATTACCAAGCGTCTAGTTATTTAAAATACATTTCTGATTTTTACACCTACGGTTCTAACATGAAAAGAGTGAATACAAAAACAGGAGATATCGTTGGTGGAAATGAAGGTGGAAGAGACGATATTGGTTCAGGTTTTTATCATGGAAGTAAAGGACATTGGTTACTACATGATATTCAAAAGAACGGTTTAAACCAACCAATAACTATCGTATTACAAAAAAGTGCTAGACAAGATAAAGTAGAATACAATCCACATGTACACCCTGGCTCAGTACGACAAGGTGTATTCGGTGCGACAGACGATGAAAGTATGACTTGTATTGTTTGGGACGCATATGACGCCTTCGATTGGATAGAACCTTTAACTACTGATGATTGGTTGAAATGCTTTACCACTCCACAATTTGACGGTATGAGACCGACACAATTGCACGTATCTTATAATTATACCAGCATTGAAGTGCAAACTTCGGGTGCGTGGGAAAACGGAGAGAAAGAAGTTGATAAGCAATGGAGAGAAAAGGTAAGAGATTTTTCTAAGAAGGTATCAGAAAAATTTAACGGAAAACCTTTAAACATATATCTTGGATACGATTCACGTCACGAAAATATAACAGACGTACAGATAGAATCAATTAGAGCGTCATGTCTAAAAAGCATAAGAGAAAACGATAATAGATTTGAACCTGAGATAAAACTACTTGACGTATCAAAGATTCCCGAATATACTAGGGAGTACGCAAATCAATCGACAGAATTTACTTACAGCAGATTCTTAATTCCATACTTAGAAAATTATGAAGGGTTTAGTATATTCATAGACAATGATTTCGTATGGAAGAAACCTTTTTGGGAAATGTTTTACTTCTTACACCCTGACAATGCAGTAGCGTGTGTTCAATATGAATATGAACTAGAGAAAATGTCTACGACTAAAATGGGTGGTGAAAAGAATGTTATGTATCCTAAAAAGTTATGGTCTAGTTTCATGGTGTTTAATAACGCTCATGAAGACTGTAAAAAATTAACACCCGAAGTTGTAAATACTGCGAGTGGTCAATACTTACATCAGTTTGAGTGGACTGATAAGATTGATAGAATTCCTGACAAATATGTCTTTACGGAAGGCATGTCAGACGAAAATAAACGATACCATGCGGTACATTATACAAGAGGTGGCCCATGGATAAAAGATATGGACTGTAGTGATATATCACAATTAGAGTTATATGAAATGCACAAAAATACACTCGATATATCGAGCGATAAATAAATGAGAGGTAATATATTATGAATCAATTAATCTTTACAGAAGATAATAATCTTCACATAACCAAACCAAATGGTTTGAGATATGAATACAAAAATGTTGAAAAACCAAATTTAGGTTTTGAGTTTGACGTTATCATATACGATATGCAAGAAGGCGAATTTAAAATTGTTAATTATAACGATGACCTTCCTTTCAATGAACAAGATAAATCCCCACTTGAAGATAGTGAGAGAGACGCTATTGAAGAGTTTATCAACCAATCAGAACCACCAAATGGTATGTCTTTAAATAATCAATTTGTACAAGATATAGAAGAGGCAACCTACGATAGGATAAACGAATGTGCGGATAGATATCGATTTAGAAATTTAAATGAATGTGTGTATGCTGGACGTGAAGGTTCTAATCACCCATTCAGGTCAGAAGCACGAAGAGTTTTAGAATTTGCAGATGCAATTTGGTCAATATGTTTTCAAACTCAAGAAGAGATAATGGCAAAAAGAGAAGACCATTTAAAACCTTTTGACGAATACTTAGTAGTTTTGCCTGACCCAGTGAGTCCGACAAACATTAGTTAAAGTGAACGTTGTTTTCCATGACAAACCTTTCAAACTAACGAAAGAAAATTATCCGTTAGGAGATACTTTTCATGTTATTGATAATTATCTTTCAGACGAATTACACCACCATTGGGACAGAACATTAGTTCAAAGTAATCTTTGGTCTAAAACAAATCAAGTTGCGTCCAATAGTAAAACAGGATTACCTCACCATTCGTTTTGGGGTGGCACATTTTTTAGGGATAGCACACAATTAGAATATGGTGTAGAATGGTGTCAGGGAAATCAAATAAACAAATCAGATACTTACTTTGCTTCTTATTTTAATACTAGAGTAATGAATGACTTTGGTTTTCGTTGGGTTACTTTTGATTACATGGGTTTGAATTCACAGACTCAAGGACTAGACGGTACATGTCATAATGATTGTGCGCCTGATTGCGAATGGAACTTATCTTTTTTGTATTACTTAAATACATTTTGGAATCCAAAATGGGGTGGTGATTTAAGAGTATACAATAAAAATGTTTATAGCGGTGTCGCAGAAGACATGGACAAACATGAAATAGGAAGAATAGAATTTAAACCAAATAGACTATTACTATTTGACGGAAGAATACCTCACGGTGCAGAAGCACCAAAACCTTCTGCAAGATATGTAGATAGACGTTCATGTGTATTGCGTGGGTCAGAAATAAGATTATTACCGAAAGAAGAAGAAAGAAGAGAAGTTGCACCAAGAAAACTAAGATATCAAAGATATGCCAACAATAGAATTTAAAACATATAATAATACCGCATTTGAATTAATGCGTCCTGTACCTGCAAATAAAATGCAACCTGATTGGTGGAAAAAATCAAAGGTACATATGGTTGATAAAGGACAAGTTACAATATCATTAAGAGCTTGTCCTGCAATGCACGATTGGTTATCAACAGGTTATTATATCGCAACAAATAGAGATATACATTGTTTGTATGACAATGGTGAATGGAATTCATATGTTCCGCCTGACGGTGAAAATTTTGAAGGTTCTTATGCTTCACCCACGCATTCAAAACACCAATTAATGAGTGATAATTTTTCATTTCTAAGAGGAGACGGTTCAGAAGAAAGACCTCATGACGCATTTAAATTTAGAGTACCATGGTCTGTGGTAACACCGCCTGGCTATTCTACTTTATATCTCGACCCGTTTTTACATCAAAACAAATATTTTAGAACATGGCAAGGAACAATGGATACCGATATGTTTAATACCTTAACAGATAATACACAGGTCATTGTGTATCCATTATGCGAGCATTCATTTGTTATTCCTAAAGGCACTCCTATAATACAGGTAGTTCCTTATAGAAGGGAACAATGGACTGCCTCTTATATTAACATGGACGGGAGTGCATATATAAATGAAATGAATGATATCACCAGTGATTATGATAGACAGTCGATTGAATCATTATGTCGTATTGAAGGTGACGAAGAATCACCTGATGGTCAAGTCCCTGGCGGTTTCTATAGAAAGTATATGTGGACGACTAAAGCAAAAAACTTTAAAGACGCACCACCTAGTGAATGCCCTTTTGACCCAAAAACAGGAAAAATGAAAGAATGAAATACGAAGGTTATACTGAGTTTGAAACTCCTAAACAAAAATATGAACATGATATCGAAATAGATAATTTTGAAAACGCTGGCGATATGTCTGCTTTTTATGTTTGGAATTCTTTGAACTGGACTAATGAAGAAGTATATTGTGGTTGGAAAACTGTGCCAGGCAAACGAGGTTATGATACATTGTCAACCATATGGGAAACACGGTGGTGGCATTCAATCCAACCTAAACCTCAGAAGTATGTGGGTGGCCCATACAGAGCTGCTATTGCAGATTATACTTTAGGTTTGTACTCAATGTTTTACGTACAAAAGTTTGTTCCAATTACAAATTTTAAAATTACATATGATAAACCAGTAAAGATAGGCGAAACTATTGAAACCTTAATTACAGATACTAGAATTCATGACGGTATAATGAAACAAGAGTGTATTCAAAGAGTTTATGGTACTGATACTATTGTTGGTGGTGCGTGGTCAACTCACATAGTAGGTAAGAGAGATGACTTCAAAGAAAAACAACAAGACTTAACTGAATTAAACGGTGACGGTAATCGTGACCGAGGGAGATACGGAGAAGATGGCCGTTAGATTATTATTTCCAACTTACTTATTCCAAAGGAATATGTTAGACCCAAATCTTGACGAAAGTCAAGGATATGATTTGGAGTATAACAATATGTTGGTAGAAGAAATTAAAGCAATGCGTAAACGTGACCCAAAGGGTAGATTTGTATCTAATTCACCCAATCCTGAACAGAGACATATTTCAGGTTGGCAATCTAATGACGGTTGTGAAAGTAGTCCTATTTTTCAGAAGTGTATGAATCGTATCAGTAGATTCTTTCAAGACGAGGTTTTACCTTTTCATGGTATTCATAATTCTCAAGGTATTAAAATGAAACCAACTAATTCGTGGGCAAACGTAAATGAAAAAGGTTCTTGGAATAGACCTCACATGCACAACGGTTGTTGGTATTCAGGAGTTTTATATCTACAAGCAGACGGTGACGAAGGTAACTTTGAAGCAATAGACAAAGACGCTAAAGTGGTCTCTATGTTTCCGCACCACCAAAGAGTCAGAACTAATTGGGGTGTTGCACCTAAGACAGGAGATATACATGTATTTCCTAGTGGTTTAATGCATATGGTTGAACCTAATTTTACCGATAAAGAAAGATTCAGTATATCATTCAATATGGAAATGTTTGACATATTGGGTGGTGCTGAAGGTCGTGGTTCATTTAATCAAGATTTTTGTGATGACGATTATGACGATAACGAATTCGTATTTAATTTAGACGAAAGAGGGAATCCGATACGTTAATTTCATAAATAAACGTATGGAAGAAAACCTTATATCCTTTGACGCTCACTTACTATGGAACATAGTTCTAACCTTTGTTCTAGCACCGTTAGGATTCCTAATCCGTAATTTACTATCAGAACAAAAAAGACTAGATATTCTTGTCAATAAGACACGTGAAGAAGTTGCTAAAGACTACGTAACACGTGAACAACTATCAAAAGAACTAGAAAGATTAATGGATACTTTGGATAGAATTGACAGTAAAATAGACAGACTTCAACAAAAGACTTACTTCCAAGAATAATTGTTATAAATAGTAGTATTAAGGGAAATTACTACTATGGCAGAACCGAATTCAAAAGCAACTTTCAAACAGTATATCAAGAGAGCTCTTGGTGCACCAGTTATTGAAATCAACATTGACGAAGACCAACTGGACGACAGAGTAGATGAAGCGCTTCAATACTTTCGTGAATATCACTATGACGGTAGTATCAAGACATATCTAAAACACCAGTTGAGTGCTAATGATATCACTGGATTAAAATCAGACGAATCATTTACAGAAAATGCGGCTGGTACTCACGCAAAAACAGACCAAGTATACAAACAACAACAAAACTATATTGTCTTACCTGAGTTTGTTCTAGGTGTTATAAACATATTCCCGTTTGCAGATAAGCATAACCTCAATATGTTTGATATCAGATATCAATTAAGACTTAACGACATATACGATTTAACAAACACTAGTATTCTGTACTACGAAATGGTTCAACAGCATATCAGTATGTTAGACCAAATGTTAGTTGGACAAACTCCTATCAGATATAACACTCACATGAATAGACTATATCTTGACATGGACGCTGACCAAGTAAACGCTGGTGAATACATTATCATTGAATGTTACAGAAAGATAGACCCAAATGATTTCACAGACATATACAATGATATGTGGTTGAAAAGATATGCGACTGCTTTAGTTAAGTATCAATGGGGACAGAACTTATCTAAGTTTGGTGGTATCGCACTGCCAGGCGGAGTGGTGCTTGAACCTGATAACATAAAGTCAGAAGCACTAGAAGAAAAAACAAGGTTAGAGGAAGAATCAAGACTGAACTACGAAATGCCTGTGTTAGATATGATGGGGTAATAAATGCCAACTAACGTATTCTTTAACCATGCAGTTTCAAGTGAACAACATCTATACGAAGATTTAGTTGTTGAATCACTTAGAATGTATGGACAAGAAACATTCTACTTACCAAGACAAATAGTCGAAACAGATACTATTCTTGACGAAGATGTGCAGTCAAAATTTGGTGACGCATATTCAGTAGAAATGTATATTGAAAACGCCGAAGGATTTGAGGGCGAAGGTGACCTCATGTCTAAATTTGGTGTAGAGATACGTGACCAAGCAACATTCGTTTTATCAGTAAGAAGTTGGGAGAGGTTTGTTTCAACAGACCAAAACTTAGCGACTTCACTTAGACCTAATGAAGGAGATTTAATTTATCTTCCTTTGTCAGGTTCATTATTTGAAATCAAATTTGTAGAACACGAACAACCATTCTATCAAGTAGGTAAACTATTTGTATTTAAATTACAGGCAGAACTATTTGAATACGCAGGTGAAGACTTTGATACTGGTACAGACGCAGACTTTGTTGAGGAAGAACAAGCATATAGAGTAGACTTGAGAATGAACGCTGGTAGTGCGTATACTATCGGTGAAAATGTAACGTTAGGTGGAACTGTTGTAGGTGAGGTTGTTGCATACAGTGAAGACGTATCACCTAACTCATTAGAAGTAATACATGTAACTACCACGTTTAAAGTCGGTGATACTATTGTTGGTGCAACTTCGGGTACTTCAAGAACTATTTCAAGTATAACAGATGTACTCACAATGTCTCAAGACGGAAATGCTCAGAACTTAGACTTTGAAGGTAAGGCAGATAACTATCTAGACTTCTCAGAAACAAACCCATTTGGTGAGGTTACATAATGTTTGGAACACGTTTTTACAACGAAACAATCAAAAGGTCTGTTTCAATATTTGGAACTTTATTCAATAACATTGACGTTGCTGATATACTAACAGACGGAACTGTTCAAAGTATAAGAAAAGTTCCTATAAGTTATGGCCCAAAAGCAAAGTTTCTCGCAAGACTTCAAAACGAAACAAGTCTGAATGACGCAAACAGAACTGCTATTACATTACCTAGAATGGCATTTGAACTTACAGGTTTTGAATACGACCAATCTAGACAACAAAATAAACTATTCAGAAATACTAAGACTACTCAAGAGACAGATAAAGTCAATCGTAAGTTTCAATACGCACCAGCACCATATAACTTAAACTTTACATTGTCTGTAATGGCAAACAAAATGAATGATGCATTACAGATAGTTGAACAGATATTACCATATTTCCAACCTGATTATACGGTTACCATGAAGATGATAGACGATATGTCTGATAATAGAGACGTTCCCGTTATTTTACAGTCAGTATCATTTGAGGATACTTATCAAGGTGGTTTTGATGAAAGACGTGTAATTACATATGATTTAGAATTTCAAATGCAGTTATACTTCTTTGGCCCAGTTTATCAAGGTAAGATTATTAAAAATGTTATTGAAAGAGATTATATCGGTGACGGTAACGCAGGATTTACAACTTCTGAAATCACTAGTGCAGGACTAGTAAAAGAAGTCAAACATTACGAACCTGCATTTGAAAATAGAACAAATACGGCAGTATCAAATTCTTCAACAGTTGCATTTACAACAGCACTAGACGCTGATATAAGTGTGGGGGACGAAGTATTTGGAACTGGAAACACAACTAACCCAACCATAAGTAGTATTGCGAATGATAAACTAAGTATGGTTCTGAGTGCAAATGTTACTATTGACGCAAATACAAGATTGAAATTTGTTGGTTCGGTAGATACTAATGACACGTTTGTAGTAGCGGAAACAGTTTCATTCTATGACGATGGAACAAACCAAACCTATACAGACAACTTAACAGATGATGCATAATTATGACAAAAAAAGTAGACGAAAAGTTAAACGACTTGCTCGATATTAACACCTCTTTAAAGAAAGAAACCAAAGCGGTTCCTATGATTCGACCTGATAAACAGCAGAACATAGAGACTGACTACAAGTATGCGAGAGAACACCTCTACGACCTCATAGAACGAGGCCAAGACGCAATTGACGGTATCCTAGACCTATCCAAAGAGACAGAACACCCACGTGCCTACGAAGTCGCAGGACAGTTAATTAAGACTGTAGGAGAGACCGCAGAAAAACTTATAGACCTTCAAAGTAAAATGAAGAAATTAGAACAAGACGATGTCAAAATTAGAGACCAACATAATCATTTATACGTGGGGTCAACCAGTGAACTACAAAAGTTCCTAAAGAAAAACAATGGTACAAGCGAAGAATGAAGGTTATCTAGGCAACACGCAGATTAAACGTGTTGGTGTAGAAACCAAATATACAGAAGAAGAGTTAGCGGAATACATGAAGTGTTCTAAAGACCCATGCCATTTTATTGAACAATACACACAAATTATTTCACTAGACGAGGGTATGGTTCCATTCAAACTTCGTGGATATCAGGATAAACTAATTCAACATTATGATAGTAATAGATTCAGTGTCGTACTTGCGAGTAGACAGAGTGGTAAATCAATCACTTCGTGTGCATATCTATTGTGGTTCTTATTATTTCACCCCGAAGTAACTGTCGCTGTACTTGCAAACAAAGGTGCGATTGCGAGAGAAATGATAGCACGTATCGTAACTATGTTAGAGTCTGTTCCATTTTTCTTACAGCCAGGCGTAAAAATTCTAAACAAAGGTAATATTGAGTTTGGTAATGATAGTAAAGTTGTAGCGGCTGCCACTTCTAGTAGTAGTATCCGTGGACTCTCAATCAATATGTTGTATCTTGATGAGTTTGCATTCGTAGACGATGCAGAAACATTCTATACTGCAACATATCCCGTTATTACATCAGGTAAAGATTCAAAGGTTATTATTACTTCCACCGCAAACGGTGTAGGTAATATGTTTCATAAAATATACGAAAGTGCAGTACATGGACAATCAGAATACAAAGACTTCACAATCAACTGGTATGATGTGCCAGGCAGAGACGAAGCATGGAAAGAACAAACAATTGCAAACACCTCAGAAGCACAGTTTGAACAAGAGTATGGAAACTCGTTTTTGGGAACTGGTAACACTCTCATTAACTCGAATACATTACTTGGGTTGAAAGCATATGACCCTGAATGGTCAAAAGAAGAATTCTACATGTATCAAAAACCTATAGAAGACCACCAATATGTTATGTGTTGTGACGTTGCAAAAGGAAGAGGTATCGACTTCTCAACGTTCAGTATCTTTGACGTATCTTCTAAACCATTCAAACAAGTTGCAACATTTAGAAACTCTTTGATATCGCCACTATTGTTTCCTGATTTGATTGCGAAGTATGGTAAAGCATATAATGACGCAACTGTGATTATAGAGAACAATAATGAGGGTAGTATTGTTGCGTCACAACTGCATTACGATTTAGAATATCCTAACGTTTTTGTACAAGGACAACTGAAAGCAGAAGATATTGGTGTAACAATGTCAAGAAAAATCAAAAGAATCGGTTGTTCTACCTTAAAAGAACTATTAGAAGAAGATAGATTACAATTAGTGGACAGATGGACTATCACTGAGCTCATGACTTTTGTAAATAAGGGTAGAAGCTTTGAAGCTGATAGAGGTTATCATGACGATATGGTAATGACATGTGTACTATTTTCATGGTTTGTAACTACAGATTACTTCTATCATTTAACAAATTATCAAGTCAAAGAGTTGTTATATTCAGAACAACAGAAACTTATCGAAGAAGATATGTTGCCTGCAGGTATTTTTGGGGACAGAACAGTTGAAGAAGAGTCATTTGTAGATAATAATGGAGACAGATGGTTTAACGACCCCTTAGAGAATATAAAGTTATAAATAAAACAGTAAACAACTTTTGACATTAACAGGAGAAAAAGTATGGCATTTCAAGTATCACCAGGCGTACAGGTTAAAGAGATTGACCTTACAAATGTTGTGCCTGCAGTATCCAGTACAACTGGTGCTTTCGCAGGAACATTCCAATGGGGCCCTGTTGATGAAGTAGTAACAATTTCAGACCAAAAGGGATTAGTAGAGAATTTTCATGAACCTGCTAACACCAACGGAGCTGCAGAGGACTACTATTCAGCTGAAGGATTTTTAAGATATGGTTCTTCTTTAAGAGTAGTGAGAATTAACTCTACAGGATTGTTTAGTGCGAATTCAGCTGGACACGCAACAACACTATTGAAAAATAGTGACGAATATGTCCAATCTTACCGAAGTGGTGCCTTATCAGGTACAGCAGGAAGGTGGGTAGCCCGTCACGCAGGAGTTTTAGGTAACTCATTAAAGGTATCTGTATGTTCAACTGCAACCGCTTTCGAGGAAGACAATGCAGGAACAACTACAGGGAATAACGCAGTTGGAGCTCTATCAATAACAGGTGTTGCAAACGCAACTACATTGTTTAGGGTAAGAGACATTATCACATTTGATAATCACGTAGGACAAGAATATAGAATTACCGCAAGTTCAGGTACAACTCTTACAATTGAAGCAATAAACCAACCAGCAAACACAGGATTAACTACAGCAGTTGACGGTTCAGGTACACCAGTCAATATAAACAGGAAATGGGAGTTCCATTCTTTCTTTGATAAAGCCCCAGGCACTTCCGCATCTGCAGCTGCTGTCGGTGCAACCTTAGACGAATGTCACGTAGTAGTAAGTGACGAAGACGGTGTATGGACTGGAACTCAAAACGAAGTTCTAGAAGTATTCCCATTCGTATCACTTGCAAGTGACGCTAAAGACGCTCAAGGTGCATCAAATTACTACAGAGACGTAATCGAAAGAAGTTCCGAGTACGTATACTGGGCAGGTCACTCTACAGGAGATGACGGTTCACCAGTATCAGGAACACATGACAGTGCTAATGAACACAGAACATTAGCAGAATCTTTATCAGACGCTTTTGGTGTAATGGAACTACCAATAAATGATTCACTAAGTGGTGGAAGTAACGGTAGAATGCCAACAGCCGCTGAGAAGTTTGGTGCATGGTCAACACACTTCGGTGACGCAGAAACTGTAGATATTTCATTCTTAATCGTAGGTTCTTCAAGAACTGATAACGGTTCAGGAACAGAACAAGATATCTTAGCAGATTGGACAACTTTAACAAACCAAGCGATTCTACTTTGTGAGAACAGAAAAGATTGTATGGCAATCGTATCACCAAGAAAGAATGACGTAGTTGGAGTTACCTCAGAATCAACACAATCCGCAAATGTTATCGCTTCCGCTAATACTGCAACAAGTTCTTCTTATTCAGTAATGGATAGTGGTTGGTTATACATTTACGAAAGATATAACGACAAATACTGTTGGATTCCAGGCAATGGACATACCGCAGGTCTAATGGCAAGAAGTGACCTATTACGAGACCCATGGTTCTCACCTGCAGGTTTCTCAAGAGGTCAATACTTAGGTGTAACTAAACTTGCATTTAATCCTTCACAATCGTCTAGAGACGACTTATACAGTGCAAGGGTTAACCCAATTGTTACATTCCCAGGCCAAGGAACA
>Ga0115012_10001742_pt1 | contig 12630 bp, 7 predicted proteins | sample TroAtlMetagenome_FD_88706 | JGI IMG/M metagenome (GOLD analysis project Ga0115012, IMG submission 88706) | Marine eukaryotic phytoplankton communities from Atlantic Ocean - Tropical Atlantic ANT10 Metagenome | ecosystem: Environmental > Aquatic > Marine > Oceanic | place: Tropical Atlantic Ocean...
AGCCCGTGGTTGATGTAACGGTCAAGGCCCGCTTGATATTCATCCGCCTTTCCATATACCGCTTCGATTTCCTCGAGCTCATCATTGCGCAGGCACCGCCAGAACCGAAAGAGGAGTTCGGATGGGGTAGCGATTTCGATGGAACCCGGAACGATCTCGGAGACGTTTGTGAGCGTTGTCACAATCAGGTCCTGAACCTCACGTTCATCCCAGCCGTGCTGTGCCGCTGAGGCGCTCCCGATCTCGAAGAATTCGATGATTTCCTCAAAGGGGGTTTCTTTGGGCACAAGATAAAGACGGTGCGACCAGTCTCCGGGACCGCATCCGCAGATCGCCTCCATCCCGGGTTCAATGTCCTCAGGGAAAGGGTCCCGGGGAAGCATTTCCCCTCCAACCTTCCATCGAGGGCGCTGGTCATGGGGTTCCGTGGACATCGATTTGGTGGGCAAGCGACGCTCTGCTGCGGGATTGCTGTAAAAAAGGGAGGATGGGGCAAATGCCCTGTTTTGAGGGAGAAACCACCAAAAACTAGACAAGTAAGCCAAATATTAAAGTTTTATGTAATATTTTCAGCTCTTTGCTGGTAAGGTGTCTACCGCAACTCCGGACGAACACCGTTCACCCTTATGGTCTCGTCAACCGCCAACGGGCACATCCGTACCCGTCCCCCAGAATCAACTTCGCCCACTACCGGGCCGGGGCCTTTCATTGTGCGCATGCTCTCCCTCTTCTCGGTCGTGCTGTTGTGCGACTGCGAGAGTGTCGAAGGAACTGCTTCGACGGGTCGTGATGCGGCCGTAGCCCTTGGCACTCCCATCTCTTTCTCAGGGGATCCGGGCAGGGACGCAAGAGCCTTGGGAGGCTCGAACCAGATTGTTCAACTGGCGGACTGGGGGAGAATGAGCGCAGGGCAAAATTGGTCCAAGATTTTTGGAAAGCACCAAGTCTATGGGGAGAAGGGGTTCACCGCCAAGGCCTCTCCACCCCCGCGACGTGCAAGAAATATTCCCACGTTCCACCGGCCGGATGGAAAGATTCAGATCTATTATCGCCTCGAACATTTTGGGGGTGTCGATGTGTCAAATAGCCGCAAAACCTTTAATGATAATTCTGTGGTCACGGTTACCCCGAACCAGCTTGAGCCACTCGTCAAAGTTGTGCAGGCGCATCTCGGAGAACAGGGCACAGTCTCTGCGCTACCCTCCGAGAACGTGCTTGTCATCACCTGCGCTAAGGCGGCTCAGGACAGCGTCATGCAGCTTATGGAGCACGTGGACTCGGGGCGGAAACAGGTAGAAATCGCAGTTCGTATTTTCGAGGTTTCTGATGACTTTGACCGGCAAGTGGGAATGAATTCCCTGCTAAAGCACCTGGGGACAAACAACTCTCAGGCCCTCCTTGGAAACTTCAGCCCGGCGGCGTTCGTCGGCAGGGTGGTCGACCCCCTTAATGGCGTCGGCCCGGATCCCGGCGGTATGTTGAACCTCGTCGGGGAATTACAAAAAATCGGGGTGGGGATCGATGTGACTCTCGAAGCCCTTGAGCGGTCTGGAATGGTCAAGGTGGTCTCCCAGCCGCGTATGACGGTGGAGGCCGGCCAGCCTGCTTACATGATGGCGGGGCAGGAGCTACCGATCCGCGAAGGTCGCCTCACAAATGATAAATTTGTTACGGAGAAGATTACGTACAAGCCAGTTGGGGTTCAACTCCACATCACGCCACAATCTATCGGCGAAGAGAGTGTGAAGCTTCATATTCTCACCGTGGTTTCAGCGATTTCTGGATTTGCCCCCCTTCCCAGTCTGAAGGGGAGTGAAATCAATTCACAGTTAATGAACCCGGTGCTCGATTCCCGTCAGGCCGAAACTCGGGTGGAAGTGGCACATGGAAGCACTCTTGCCTTTGGAGGCCTGCGCATGGCTCGACAGATAGGCAGGGAGGAGAAGATCCCGATTCTTGGAGACGCGCCGGGAATCGGCAATTTGTTTAAGAGTAAGCGTCGCCAGAAGAAAATGAGTGACCTCTATTTCTTCGTTACCCCGCATCTCATCAGCAGATAGGTCGGGAACAGGTTTTCCCTAGGGGCGTACATCCAGGCAAATCGCGTCGCCATTATTATTACGGGCAATCAGGCGGCCGTCTGAGACGGCGAAAGGAGACCAGCATTTTCCAGAAAGGACTTCGATCCGACCGGTTTCTTCAAAGCCGCTATCACTTGCCTTGCCAGCGATTAATTCGCCGGTCTCGGAGAGGAAAACCAAGGTCCCCCCAACCAACGCTGCGGATGCCCGGGTCCCAGGCATTTTCTGTCGCCAATGAATCTTGCCAGTGGCGATGTCCATGCGCATGAGCTCAGCGTCTATCCTCTTGTCTCCAAAAACCCCGGTGATGGTATTTCCGGTGCGGATGCTGTTTTGAAAAATCATCCGGATGTCCTGATCCCGGTGCAAAATTTTCGGACTGGCTCCGGTGACGTCAAGAACGGCGTAACCCATCCCATAGCCCGAAGCGAAGAAGACCTTCCCGTCGTGGTATTGAGGATTACTGGCGTTCACATTGTAGGAGGTTTTCCACTGATGCTCGAAGAGGATCTTGCCCTTCGCCGTTAGGTCGTGTGCCACAACGGTCCTCCCGTAGAAAACCAAGGCCGCCCTCTTTCCGTCGATGTTGGTCAGGACGGGAGTGGCGTAGCCTGATCGCTGGATGTTGGTGGTGTGCCAGGCGACTTTCCCGGTCTTTTTTTCCAGCGCGTAGAATGCGCCATCCTTGGAGCAGGGCAGAACGTAAACGAGGTCGCCATCAACGACGGGTGAGGCAGTGAATCCCCATCCTCCCGGCTTTCCGCCGAGCTCATCTCGGAGGTGCCGGCGCCAGATGGGCCGCCCGTCTCCTAGATTCAGGCAAAACAGAACCCCGGACTTACTCAAGGTGTAGACTCTGTTTCCGTCGACGGTGGGGGTTGTGTTCGGACCGCCCTCATAGAGATTAGCTACAAGCTTCTCGGGATACTGGTGCTGCCAGATGAGCTTACCGGTGTCGGCGGCCCTGCAGCTTACAATATCGTTGCCTTTATCATTGCCCACCACCAAGGCCTTCCCGCCCACGATGGACCAACTTCCGCACCCCTTGCCGACTTTGGCTTTCCATAAAATCTTTGGGGCCTGAGTTTTCCAGTCGCCGTTGATTGTTTCGGATGAGACGGCGTCACCCTTGAGGCCGAGATACTGAGGCCAATCTGCGGCAGAAGCGACGGAGCTTAAGATGACTAAGATAAAAGCGGGGCTGAAGTTGATGAAAGAACGCATGATAGTTGCCGTTTACCCAAGCAACATAGACTCCCCCTTGGAACTTGCAAAGTACAGGAGCCTAATCATATTCCGCCCTCGTTTCACTCGACCATGTTTACACGCACCATCCGCCAATCCCTATTTTATCCGCTTGCCCTGGCTGGCGGTCTTTATTTCCCGGCCGAGGCCCAGATTATCGAGACCCTCTCGGAAGTCCGGATAACGGCTTCTCCAACCGGGGAAGGCACCGGAGAGGGCGACCTCGACGAAACCGTTCTCAGCCCGGAGGACATGAACCGCTTTGGAGTCGAGACTTTGGAGGATCTCAGCGCCCTCGCGCCTAATCTTCATTTCGTGGACAGCGACACCCGTGGATACGGCAGCGTGATCTCTATGCGTGGCCTGAGCAATACCTTGTTTTTTGGACCGGCGGCGGTGGGGCTCTATGTCGATGATGTTCCCTTCAGCGATGCGTTTACCTATGCCTCGAATCTTCTCTCGCTTGATTCAGCCCGGGTGCATCACGGTCCTCAAGGGGCGAGTTTTGGGGCGAACGCGCCGGGCGGCATGATTAATCTGACCACCCTCCAAGCAGGAGAGACCTTTGAGGGCTCTGCCAGCTTGGAGTATGGGTCCTATAACACGAGGGGCATTAAATATTCCTCGTCGGGGCCGCTTCCTGCATGGGAATCCGGTTTTCTGGCAGGCCAGGACCTGAGCCACACCTTCCAATTTTATTGGAAAGAGCGGGATGGTTTTCTGCGGAACAGCACCTTGGGCATCCGGCCCGACGATCGCTCCGTAATGGGGGGCGTGGGGTCCTTGATCTGGAAGTCCGATCAGGACACGGAGGTCAAGTTGCGGGTCATGGCAGAGCTCGTCGACGACGGTGGCCAGCGCTTGACGGCCTTGCCTCAAAGCCTCAGCCGGTTCACCGGCCAAGTTACTCCCAACCTTGCCTTTACTGGCAGTCCTTTCGAAGTCGGCTCAGATCTTGCCGGGGTGACGGAATCTGAGCGCTATCAACTTTCCCTCCACGTAACAAAGGACCTCGGGTGGGCAACCGCTAAGTCGATCAGCTCCTACCAGCGCTGGGACATGGGGCCCCAGACCGTGGACCTCGACTTCACCAACTCCGATCCTTTCCCGTTATTTGCACTCGCATCCAACATTAACCAGCGCCAGAACCTTCGGACCAAAGAGTTTCGGCTGCAGAGCCCAGAGGGCGCAGGGCCCTTGGCTTGGCGTGGGGGAGTCTTCTACATGCTGAAGGAAAACACGGGAGATACCGGCCGCCAGTTTCCTGTGCCCGCCCCCGTGCCGGGTGGGTTTGCGCCCTTTAATGAACGGGTCAATTTCAGTGTCGAGCAGGAAAGCTTTGCCGCTTATGGAAAACTGAACTACGAGCTCGGGAATGGATTTTCCGTCGATGCCGGGGCGAGGGCAGAGTTGGTAGAGGTGAGCCTCGACAGGGCGAAGGAGGTTCCACCCCAGCGTCTGAGAGAAAACAGAGACGAGGTGTACTTTTCCCCGACCGCTGGCGCTTCCTACGAGGTGAGTGAGAACCTCACGGCCTTCGTGCGCTCCGGACTGGGAATCAAGCCACACGGGTATTCGGCGTTCAGCGATGATATCAATACCGCCAGATTTGAGGAGGAGCGGAACTGGTCCAATGAGGCAGGGCTGCAATTCAGGAGCGAGCCAAACAAGCTTAATGCGGTTGTCAGGGCCTACATGAACGAGGTGAAAGACTATCACCTGAACGCCCAGAATCCTTTTTCCACTGATTTCGTGGTTGTGAATGCAGAAGAAGTGCGGTCGAGCGGCGTAGAGGCAGAGTTGCAGTGGCGGCCAACGGACGCTCTTCTCATTCATGCCAATGCGGGGTATTCGGACGCCCGGTTCGAAGATTACGACGATGCCTTTACAGGAATTGATCGAGGGGGAAATACAGTGCCCTTCATCCCGGAATTCACCGCCAGCGTGGGTTTCCGCTACGATCTGCCCGGAGGTTTTTTTGTGGGCTCTTCCCTTCGTGGGACGAGGGATACCTACTATGATGCCGCTAACACCGAGGCTTTCAGCGAGGATGGGTATGTTGTCTGGGATGCTCAGGTTGGCTATGAGCGAGACAATTGGGCGGTGACGGTTTACGGGCGAAACCTGCTCGAGGAAGACTATTACACCTTTATTAACCCTCAGATTGCGGGAGGAACCCCCGGAGATCCGCAGCTTTTCGGGGTTCGCGTCGACCTCGATATCTGGTAAAAGCTCCCCAATCAGGCGTTCCCTGAACCGCCATCATCAGGTAAAGGCGGGGAAGAGATCCCAAGGTAATCTGCGTAAAACACGACTCATGACCAAGCTCCGACTCCCGGTAATCCTGCCATTGGTAGGGATATTCGCAATCGCCTCCTCCGGCCTAGCGGCTCCTCCCAAGGCCTCTGGCCTTTTAAGCTGGAGGGGCCCCGACCAGACAGGGGCCATTCCCGGGAAAGGATACCCGGAAAAGTGGGGAGGCCCCGGTGGAGAAAACCACCTCTGGACCCATAAGGTGAAAGGGGGAGGGACCCCGGTTATAGCTAACGGGAAGCTTTACTCCTTTGGTTACTATGACAATCCCAAGGATCTCAGTGATGTTCAGGAGGCCCTGATCTGTCTGGACCCGGAGACGGGAGAGCTCGTATGGGAGTATCGGTTCAGTGACTTTATTAGCGATGTGGTTTACAACCGCTACGCGGTGGGATCTCCCATCGTCGACGCGGAAACCGGGAACGTCTACTTACAGAGTTCGAACGGGCGGCTGATGGCCTTCACTGCAGACGGCAAGAGGCTATGGGAGCATTCTCTGGTAGAAAAGCTGGCAAGGCTGACCTTTCCTAATGGGCGAACCGGGTCGCTGGGCTTGCAGGGGCCGGTTGTGATTGTTCACTGCGTAACCGCTAACTGGGGCACGACCGGTCCTGCTCGTGACCGACTTTACGCGTTCGATAAGATTACCGGAGAACTAGTATGGTATTCCACACCAGGGACTGTTCCTGATGACAGCTCGTTCTCGATGCCCGTGTATACCACTATCGACGGGCACCGTGTGGGCTATACGGGACACGGCTGCGGAAATATCACGAGCGTAGACATGCGCACTGGAAAGGCGCTCTGGCGCTTCCAGTTTGCCAAAGGCGGAGTGAATTCACAGATTCTCAAATATGGAGAGGACAAGATCATCGCGATCCATGGAAAGGAGAATGTCGATACGACCGCCAAGGGACGGTTGATCTGCCTTAAGGTGCCCACGACATACAACCCGGGCAAACCAGCAATTCTGCCGGCAAGCGCTGAGGTATGGCGGAACGAAGACCATGTCGCCTTCACGAGTTCTCCAACGTTGGTCGGCAACAAGATCTTCAGCACAATCGCAACGGGTGAGCTGCTTTGCGTGGATGCCGATACGGGTAAAACGGTATGGAAAAAGAAGCTTGGTCCCGATCAGCTTCATGCTTCCCCGGCCTATGCCGACGGCAAGCTCTACGTGCCGCTGGCAGACGGAATGTTCTATATCCTCAAGCCCGGAGAAGAAGGAGCGGAGGAGCTTACCAAGCTTCACCTTCACACTCCATGTCTCGGCACGCCGGCTCTATGGGGAGGGAAGTGTTTCCTGATGACCAAGGATGGCCTGCACTGCTTCGGCGCGAAGGGCGCCGCCGCTGACGAGCCCGGAGAGGAATTGGCCGCCGAGGAAGTCGGGCCAGTCGCGCAAATCCAGATTGTTCCGGCTGAGTTCGCCCTGACTCCTGGCAGCAAGCAGACCTTCACCATCTGGGGACTTGATGATAAGGGCCGCCGGGTCAAAAAAATGGAGGGAGCTCAATGGGAAGCCTTTGTTCCGCCCACAGCGAGGGTGAAGGCAAAGGTGGATGCGGCTTTCGAGGGAGACACCTTGTCAGCCGGCCCCGATGCAAAGCTCTCAGCGGGGGCGTTCAAGGCCAGCGTTGATGGGATGAGCGCTACAACCCGCGGCCGGGTGATTGCGACCATTGGCTATGAAGCGGATTTTGAGGGAACGCCCCTCCCTATGAAGAACGACAAGGGAGAAGCGGTGAACTTTCCACCGCTGCCCTGGCTGGGTGCACGGATCAAGTGGCATGTCCTCCAGCATGATGGCAGCCAGGTGATCGCCAACCGGTTGGACAATGTCCTTTTCCAGAGAACGATGAACTTCTTTGGCGATCCTGAGTTAAGTGATTACGTGCTGGAAGCCGATGTTGCGACGGACGGCAATCGCCGGGTGATGTCCACCATCGGCCTTGTCAACCAGCGCTACCTGATCACCTTGGACGGCAATCGGCGCATCCTTGAGGTCAGCTCCAATCATGAAAGGGTGAAGGAGAGCGTCAAATTTCCAATGCGCCCTAACACTTGGTATCATCTTAAGACCCACGTTCTGCGGGGAGAAAACGGGGGAGGCTCTGTGCGTGCCAAGGCGTGGCTGCGTGACCAGCCCGAACCGGAAGGCTGGACCATTGAGGTCAAGCTCGACGACGTCCACGAAAAGGGGGCTCCCGGAATCTTCGCCTTCTCGCCACAAGTTCAAAAGCGCGTTTATATCGACAATATCAAACTTTCTGCCTCCGAGTAGATCGACATCAAACACAGTTCAGACATGAAACTTCATTCCATTTATTCATTCATTATCGGCTTGGGAACCATGGGAGCTCTCTCGTCCTGTCAGGATCAGGGGGGCGCCGCTACCGATAGCGGAGCAGAAACCAGCGCCGAGGCAGCCGCGGATGCTGGTGAGGACTCCGGCGGTTCTGCGGATGCCACTATCGCGGCGGCAGGAGGAGGGGCCCGGGAATGGCCTACATGGGGCCGCGATGGGTCGCGAAACATGGTTGGAAATGCGGCCAACCTGCCAGTGGAGGTCAACCCTGGGGAAATGGATGACGAGACGGAGGAAATAGACCTCACGGGGGCAAAGAACATTCGTTGGGTCGCCAAGTTGGGCTCGCAATCCTATGGGACAACTTCGGTAGCCTTTGGGAAAGTGTTTGCCGGAACGAATAACGAATCCCCCAGAGATAAGCGCAACGTTGTGGATCGCGGAAACCTGATGTGCTTTGATGAGAAGACCGGTGAATTTCTCTGGCAGCTTGTTTCGCCCAAGCTCGGAGCCCGCAAGGTCAGCGACTGGGAGTATGTAGGACTTTGCTCTTCGCCTGCCGTGGAAGAAGATCGACTCTGGGTAGTGACAAATCGTGGCGAGGTTGTCTGCCTCGATATGAATGGTCTTGCCGACGGCAATGACGGGCCCTTCCAAGACGAGCAAAAGTATTACGGCGCAGGCCTTTCAGGTATGGCCAAGGCGCGGGAGGTCACAGTTGATGGCGAGACCCGGACCCTCTCGGATGCTAATGCGACCTTGGTTGAATCTCTGACCAAGCAAATTGAAGGTGGACTTGAAGGCGATGCTCTCAAGGGGGCCATGGGCCGGCGGAAGGGAGCCTTTGCCGAGGGTGCGCCAAAGATCGATGAGACCTATGCCGATATTCTCTGGGTGTTCGATATGCGTGACGCTGACAACGGTGTCGGTGCGTTCCCCCACAATGTCTCAAGCTGCTCTCCCCTTATTCATGGTGACATTCTTTACACGTCGACCTCGAACGGTGTCGACTGGTCTCACACCAATATTCCCGGGGAGTTTATCCCCGGCTTGATCGCTCTCGACAAAAACACCGGGGAGCTTCTTGGGGAAGAGATCTCCGGAGTCTCCGAGCGCGTGCTCCACGCGAGTTGGAGCTCCCCGGCAGTGGGCAAGGCCAAAGGTGAGGACGTTCTGGTCTGGGGTGGTGGCGATGGTTTCGCATATGGGTTCGACCCTGTTCCGGTGATGGACGAGGACGAAGGAATTCCGATTCTCAAGGAGCGCTGGCGCTACGATGGCAACCCTCCACATTTCCGACAGAAGCCCGATGGAACGCCGATCAAGTATGCGACCTTCAAGGGGCCTAACGACATTATCGGAACGACTGTGATTCATGAGGGCCTTGTGTATTTCGCAATTGGACAGGATCCGGAACACGGAGACGGGGTCGGCATGCTCAGTTGTGTTGACGCCAGCGCGACCGGGGATCTGAGCGGCAAAGCGGTGTGGACCTATGAATATGGAGACGGATCAGGTATTGGGCGCTCTATTTCCACCCCAAGTATTACGGATGACGGCCTCGTGATCTGCGCGGAATACGATGGCGATATCCACTGTGTAGACGCAAAGACGGGCAAGCAGTACTGGGTGCACGAAACGGGCAGCCGGGTATGGTCCTCCACCCTGGTGGCCGACGGAAAGGTCTACCTTGGCACGGAGGATGGCGAAGTAGTCATTCTGGCCGCTACCAAAGAGAAGGAGCACCTCGGAACGATTGAGCTTCATGCTCCAATCTACAGCTCCGCAGTGGTTGCCAACGATACGGTTTACATCGCCAGCCAGACTCATCTTTACGCTATTGGGACGGTTGAGTAGACGGGGATAAGGTTCGACCTGCCTCGGGTTGACTCCGTCCTCGCCCCATAAGAACAAGAAACACTCCGCGGTCTGCAGCCCGACCCAGAATGGCATGAAAAAAACTTCCGTTGTTTTCCTACTTATTTTTGTCGCCCTTGCCGTTCTTCATCAGGACGCATGGAACTGGAGCAGTTCCGATCTGGTTTTTGGCTTCATGCCCGTCGGGCTGGCGTATCACGCGCTGTATTCCCTGACGGCCGCCCTCTTCTGGGGAATCGTGATCAAGTTCGCCTGGCCTGAGGACTTGGAGCAGTGGGCCGAAGAGGGAGAGAAGAACTCAACACCTTAAATTTAAGAATCATGGCAACCGTATGGGTGATAGTCTGCTACTTGGGAGCTCTTCTCGCGTTCGCGCTGGGCTCCAAGGTTCTCTTTCGCGGCACGAGTAACGATTACTTTGTCGCCAGCCGTTCAATCGGACCGTTCATGCTCCTCATGTCGGTTTTCGGAACAACCATGACCGCGTTTGCGCTGGTTGGGTCTACAGGGAAAGCCTTCGAGCGTGGGATAGGAACCTACGGACTGATGGCGTCCTCTTCCGGGCTCATTCACGCAGCCTGTTTCTTTTTGATCGGAGTAAAGATCTGGTCCATCGGAAAGCGCCACGGCTTTGTGACTCAGATCCAGTTTTTTCGCGCCCGTTTCGGCTCCAACGGACTTGGATATCTCCTCTTTCCCATTTTCGTACTCCTGGTCATTCCCTACCTGCTTATTGGAGTTATTGGTGCGGGCAAGACCCTCCAACCGGCTACGGCCGGCGCCTTTCCTGAACTTTTCCAAAGCGAAAACCCGATCCTGAATGGGGGAGTGCCGCCCTGGCTCACGGGCCTGGTCATCTGCGGCGTTGTACTGGCCTATATTTTTGCGGGGGGCTCTCGGGCCGCTGCGTGGGCCAATACGTTCCAGACCTTGGTATTTATGGGGATGGGGCTGGTCGCATTTGTGCTCATTTATAATGTCTTGGGACAGGCGGGAAGCCCAACCAATGTTGCCGCGCGTGTGACAGAGCAGGGTGAGGTTGTGCAGGACTACGCGTTTGACAAAGCCTCAGGGAAATTAGTCAAAGCGGAGAAGCCCAAGGTTGTTGGGAAGCTCAAGCACCCGGAGGAGGCGGAGCAATGGGCAGGAAAGCAACCCCACCTGACGAGAGACGAGGTCGAGATCATTTATAAGGCCAAGAACCCTAAAACCAAGAAGGTTGTCGCCAAGACACGCGAGGTGGGAGTGCCGTGGTTGATGTTCCTCAGCTATATGTTCATTCCCCTGAGCGTGGGCATGTTCCCGCACCTGTTCCAGCATTGGCTTACTGCGAAAAGCGCGAAAGCATTCAAGCTTACTTTGGTCGCCCACCCGCTGTGCATCATGATAGTCTGGGTGCCCTGTGTGCTGATCGGGATCTGGGCCAGCGGGTTGCTCCCTTGGGGCATGCCCCCCGCAGCAATCCTGTCAAATGTTCTCAAGACCTTGATAGGAAACCCTATTCTTACGGGGATGCTTACAGCTGGAATTCTTGCGGCCATCATGTCCTCACTGGATTCACAATTCCTGTGCCTGGGCACAATTTTCACGAACGATGTGGTCCTGCATAATTCCAAGAAAGAGTACACCGATAAGCAGATCCTCTTCATGGCGAGGAGCTTCGTGGTCGGCATTGTGGCTGTGACCTACGTGCTGGCTCTTCTCCTCCAGAATCAGAACGTCTTCGACCTTGCGGTCTGGTGCTTCTCTGGCTTTGCGGCTCTTACGCCACTTGTGATTGCCGCGCTTTACTGGCGGCGTGCGACCGCTGCGGGGGCATTCGCGAGCGTGATTACAGTCGTGGGGACGTGGTTCACCTTTTTTGCGATGTCAGGCTTCGGGGGTGAGTTTACTGTGATGGGCGGAATTATGCCGGCTGCCATTTGTTGGGTAGCGGGCGCTCTGGCAATGGTGGTTGTTTCGCTCGCCACCAAGCCGCCCGCCAAGGAGACGGTGGACAAGTTTTTTGTATAAGGCGAAAATGGCCCGACACGGGCGCATTCATGCCATTATTCAGGAATAATTCCCTCTACCGCGGGATCGTGGGACTTGCGGGATTGCCAGAAAGGAGTAGGGATATGCCCCATCACCAAGGAATTGATTAGATATGAGCTGTGATTTGACCGTCGAAGAAGCCCGTGCGGCACTGGATGAGCGTGTTCGAGAAAGCATGCAATGGCACTTTTCGCCGGAGACGGGGTGCCCTTACTGGCTAGAAAGAGCCTCCAGCCTGGGATTCGACCCTCGGACCGAGGTGACGTGCTTCGCGGATATCCAGAAATTTCCAAACTTTGATGATGAGGTTCTCCGGAAAGAGGATCCCAGCCGGTTTATCCCAAAGGCGTTTGAAGGCAGGCCCTTCAATGTATTCGAAACCGGAGGCACTACCGGGATGCCGAAGCAGCGGATTGGTTGGGACGATTACAAGACCGATTACTCGGAATTCAGTGATCATTACCCTTCCGACTTTTTTCCCCAGGGAGGGAATTGGCTGATGGTGGGCCCCACCGGGCCAAGGCGCTTGCGACTTTCCATTGAGCATCTAGCCAATCGGCGGGGAGGAGCCTGCTTTTTCATCGATCTTGATCCCCGCTGGGTGAAGCGCCTGATTGCGGACGGAGAATACTCAATGGCCCGAAAATACCAGGAGCATGTTATTGATCAGGCTGTTACCATTATCCGGCATCGAGACATCAAGTGCCTCTTTACCACCCCTAAGCTGCTCGAGAGTCTTGCTGAGCGGATGTCGCTGGTTGATGGAGGGAT
>Ga0115012_10001743_pt1 | contig 12627 bp, 15 predicted proteins | sample TroAtlMetagenome_FD_88706 | JGI IMG/M metagenome (GOLD analysis project Ga0115012, IMG submission 88706) | Marine eukaryotic phytoplankton communities from Atlantic Ocean - Tropical Atlantic ANT10 Metagenome | ecosystem: Environmental > Aquatic > Marine > Oceanic | place: Tropical Atlantic...
GTCATAAAGCAGCCTAGTTCACATTCACAAAAATTCACATTCACAAAATCCAGGTCCACTTATTTTACTTAGTGCTAGGTATATGCTATTATTAATTATACTAACAATTATGGAGAAAGAGATGAGTAAAGTTGTACCACTACAAACCCCTGCCACTCACAACATAAAGTGTTCTAAGTGCAATAGAGAACTAGAGGAAGAAGAAGTATTTAATGATAAAAGTGATTATACCAATGTATCTGGTATTACAACTTTTACCACTACTTGTGCTTCATGTATGCTAAAAGGACTAGGCATTGTAGGTCTAGATATTAAAGAACCTGCTGTTTGGAAGAAGAAGCCTGTAAGTTTCCTCTATAGAAAAAATTGGGGAATGGACAAGTAATGGAACTAGAACAACAATATGTTCTAATGGTTTTCTATACATTCACAACCTTAGAACAATGTATGCAGGCAAAAGAAGTAATTGGAACTGAAAATACTTGTGTAGAGTTCCTTAATGATGTTTGGGCTTACGTTAGTAACAACCTTCCTACTGTTCCTCGCCCAGACAATATTTCAGAAATTGCAGAGGGAATAAATGATAACAAAAAATGACTTAGAATTTTTAGCCAAACTACTTGCCGAAACTTATGGGGAATGGTCCCCAGAATTTCTTAACGAGTTAATAGTAAGATTGGCTGAGAACAATCCCAGATTTAATGGGGATTTATTTTTAAACTATTACAATAAACAACCAAAGAGGAGTAGAATATAATGACAGAGTTTATCGACAATATGTTATCTGTAAAACTATACAGTACATTATTAGCGACTGCCATTGCTTGTAAGCGTGGTCCTGTCACAAAACTTACCGATATTAAAGGTGTATGTTGGGAAGAAAAAGTATTTGGAGAAGGGGATATTCCTTCAGATACTTTAATCTCAAGACTTCAGAATCTCGAAAGAGTTCACAATATGATTAGAGCAACAAAGCCTACATTGTATGACACGAAGGAAAATCACTATACAATTACTGCCAGAGGTAAGTACTTTATTAGTAAACAACAAAGTAAAGAAAAAATGGCAGAGGTGCTATCTTCACTAACTGATGCAGAGATGGATATTATTAAGAAGGGTTTCCCTAACGATTTTACTTAAGCACCCATTTATGCTATATTAAAGGAGTCCATAAAGGACTCTCCCTTCAACTTGGGGAGTGGCGAAAGCTGCTCCCCATTTTTTTTAAGAGGTACAAATGAAACTTAAATTTAAGGAGTATACAAATAGTGAAAAATATTCTAGCAGTAAGTCTAACTATATTCTTCGCAGTCATTCAATTACCGATTACAGGCATGGTATTTGGGGCAATATTAATGCTTCTCCTAATTATTCTAACCAGAATATTATTACCATAGGAGGAAGCTATGCCCAGACTGTTTGAAGATAATGAAATTGTTCATGTAAATTATAGCACAAGAGTAGCCAATGTAGTAGCATTAGCAAAAGTCCTAAAGTATGAGAACAAAAAATATGTTGTTCAGACTTTAGTTCCAAGAGATATGTTTAATGGCGATTTAATCTTAAGGTGTAATACATATGAACTTCACAAGACTAACATGGACGCTGTGGATTCTAGTATAATATCTATACTAAAATCTAAAGTAAGTGGTTCATTAAGTCGTATGCAAAAAGATGGAGAATGGAGAGATACCACATACTACTATAGAGGTTGCACCTCCACTAGTACATTAATCTATTCACAATTTGCATTACAACGCTTTAACGACAAAGCGTGGTCACGGACATACCCACAAATACAATTAATAGAAAGGAATGAATATGTCAGGTAATCAATTAATATCAGGTAGAGGTGCTGTTATTGAGGATATAGGCAAAACTTATGCCAGAGAAAATATCCCAGTAGGTGCTACCTTCGTTTATAGTAAATCACCTCATGGAAAAGTGTATCTTAACTTAGGTACATTCAAGACAGACAGAGATACTGTTCACATTAGTCTTAGGCATATTGCTGAAGAAGACAGAGCAGTATTTTCTTGTAGGCCGTGGGCAAAAGCCTATGGTGCAGAATGTACTATCCTCGGAGCTTTTATGTTTGTATGCGAGCCTATCAATGATGACATAATTAATATGAAGGGTTCTATAGGCTCTTTGGCAACCCATTCTTATTTTGGCAACATCATATCTCACCCAGACCACAAGGATTCAAATGGATTTCTTCATTCGTTTGTAACTCTTGGAGAATCTCCTATGGAAAGACAACATCATAATTTTAAAGGGCATTTAGCTCTGCGTTTAACTACTGATGGTGAAAAGGGAGATGTTCCAAGTATACTTGAACTAGCTCCTAATTCAGTCGTAATGCATAGAGGTTGGGCTAGGATTCACTTTATTGGAAAAGAGGAACACGAACATGGCATATAATGTTATCTCAGAATTTAATTATAGGATTAAGGAATTTGCGTATGCTAACAATATTCCTATGGAGCATTTTTCTTTGTATGATGAAGTTGCTCACCCAGTCGCAGTATCTGCGGCTAGAAAATTTCGTATAATCTCTAAGCAGTTCCGAACTTTTACAAGTGATTTTAATACTGTAACAAACTTTATGAAAAGACCACTTGATAAAACTGGCAAGGAAATGAGTGGCTTGTTTATCTTTACTGCACCTGCAATATGGACAAAAGACCATAAATCTGTAATGGTATTTCAAAATTTGCCTATAAATCTTCGTACTGGAAATGTAACCAGAACTAATGGGTGGAATTATAGATACAACTCTAGTAGTGGGTCAGAGATAGGCGATTCGGAATGTGCTTTATTCCCTAAAATCTCACAAACTGTGGCTGATGTTATAAAGTCTGATTTATCTGATGATGTTACAAAGCAGAAGTGGACTCCTACTTCCAGAGGGATAAAACGTCTAGGCAAAAGAGAAATCACAACTCTTGGTAGATTTTTATCTAGGTTTGTAAGAATAGATGACAGAGAGATAACTGATACTGATTGGTTTGATGTTGTCGCACAGAGAATGCTTGGACTGTATGAGCCACCTAAGTTTCGTTTTACTGAGACTGTCGAGGATATGCGACTGATGTATACTCGTAATTCTGGGGAAACACCTAGTTCTTGTATGGATACTGGCCATAACTTTTCTTTGCCGAAAGGTATATCTCCTGCAGATTTTTACCACCATTGCTCTATAACGAAGGGGGCATTTATAGAAAGAGGGGGAGTGGTTACTGCTCGTGCTATTCTATGGGAGTTGGATTCTGGTTGGGTGTATAGCAGAATTTATGCCGTTAAAGAAGAAACCAAAACTTTATTAAGGAAACATCTAAAAGAGGCCAATGTTACGGCTATGGAAAATATGACAAGACCTCAGATTAATGGTTCTGTTTCTTTTGATATGCCTAGTTATATATATGGTGCTTCCAGAGAGAGGTATGTACCCTTTCCTTACTTTGATACCACTCCGTTAAAGGGTGTTGGAGTAAAGCTCAAAGAAGATGGGGAAACTGTAGAAGTCTTTATGGTTGGCTCTTGTTCTAAGGAGCAGGCAGACAAATTGAACCACAAGTACAATCGTCTTCGTATGGACTCTACGGCAGGAGGGCATTGCATTAGGGAAGCTCGTTACTGCCTCAGTTGTGATTCTTGTCTTGAAGATTCGGGTCCCGAATATAGAATAGATTTAACGAGTGATGCCGTATGTAGTCATGAGTGTGCTACTGATATAGAGGCTTCTTGGTATAGGATTGGGCCAAGTGGAGGATATAGGTATGAAGTAGACATTCCTAAATCTGTGTCTATAGCAATGTATGGTCAGAATGGTTACTTTAGTAATATACACTGTGCCATAAATGTGGGCAGTCTGGTCACTCCTATAATCTCTGCAGAATTAGAGACTTGTGAAGTAGAAAGAGACCCTTTTATCTGTTCTGATTTAGTAAATGTTTCACTAAACTTTAAGGTTCGGTCTACTAGCCGTACAGAGATAAGAATGTATGAAAAGAAAGCATACAATATTCCTCTTGTTACGACAGATTGCCACTCTACGCATAAGCATACATATCTTAAAAAAGGAGATGATATACAATGTGTGTATCTTCCTCGTTCCCAGACACCTCTTTTATCTATTAATACTTCTGGGGAAATTGATATGATAAACGCTTTAAATTCTCAATCTTCTTTATCACAGTGGGCAAATATTGAAAATCGTAACAATAGTGTCGGTTTGCCTATTTTAGATATGTCCAACATAGAACCGATTAGTTCTAGAGATATAGAAAAACTTTACTTTGGCGATGCACAATTCAGTACTACCCCTAGTCATTGGCTAGTCGATAATATAAATTATAATAGAAAGGAAATAGAATGAATCATTTTTTTGGAAGAGAAAGCTACTTAGGTGGGGCAAGCCCAGAAGTAGCTGATATGAAGATTGTCAAGAAGGGTATTGATATTGACCCACTACTGTTTGACCTTTTAACTACTGTTTCTCCTTCTGGTAAAGAAGATGTTATAATTCCCATCATAAAGAAGTATATTGGTTGGGACAAGGCATTCGGTAAAGAGTTATGCGTACAAGTAGATAAAAAAGGTAATCTGTATGTTCGTGTAGGCAAGCCTAATACACAGAAAACCATGTTCTCTAGCCATATGGATGTAGTATCGGCTCAAGCTAGGGCAGGAGATACTATCGACTTGCGTATTACTAAAGATAAAATGGTCTATGCTTCTTATAATGCCGTAGAAAAGTTCTATGTAGATGCCGAAGAGAAAGAAGTTTCAAGTTCTACTATAGGCAGCTATATGAGAAATAAAGATAATAAAGGTGATGAATTTAGCTATCAATATTATCGAAGAGATTCCGATAAGGAATATTCTATAATGAGAAGTCAGCAACCTGATGGATACAATGTATTTTCAGTCTATGAAACATCTGATGTATTTGAAGGTAATTGGGAACAGACTGATGTAAAATTAGTAGAACGCACCAAAGAACGAGTTAAGAATAGTGTTCTTGGAGCAGACGATAAACTTGGTTGTTACATAATGTGCAAACTTATAAAAGCCAGAGTTAATGGTATCTATGTATTTCATGTAGAAGAGGAATCTGGAGGAAAAGGTTCTCAGTATATGGCCGAAGAAGAGCCTGAACGATTTAAGGATATTGACAGATGTATAGCCTTTGACCGATATGGGTATGAAGATATTATTACCCATCAAGGAGGTCGGACTGCTTCAGATGCTTTTGCGAAGAGTTTTGCCGAGCAGATAAATGATTACTTACCACCAAAGGTAAATATGAAGGCATCTCCAAACGGCACATTCACTGACAGTGCAAATTATTCTAGCATTATACCAGAGTGTACTAATTTATCTGTAGGTTACAAAGACCAACACAGAAACAATGAGCATTTTGACTTAGAATGGTTAGAAACGCATTTTCTTCCTGCATTGCTGAAGATTAAGTGGGACAAGCTAGTCACAGAGAGAAATCCTTACAGAGAAAGCACAAGGTCTACCAGATGGCATCCCAAGAATTATTATAAATCTTTAGACAATCGTTATGCTAAATTATTTGATAAGGCTAACAAGAAAGAAGAAACTGTATTTAATAATTCTTTTAGTAAAACAAAGTCTATTAGTAGAGGTACACAATCTAAGTTTGATAAAGCTAGGCATCTTGTACAGTCACTAGGTGATTTTGATATACTAGATGACTTTGACCATACCTTAAGCCAGGACCAACAAATTCAAAGTGTCTTGTACAGTATGCTACAGTCTCAAATGACTTTTCAAGATATAGCAAAGTTAATTGTTGAATTGCACAATAAACTGCTTGACAGCGAAGAATCTGATGAGTATAAGGAATACAATAACTGGTTGTAAGCTAGTTATTATCTTTCTTGTTCTCCCAACTTGCCCTCACTTCGGTGGGGGCATTTTTTTTTCACTAGGTACTTGACAGTCTTTATTTTATAGTGTATAAGGGGGTTACTACCCCAAGGGAACTATATATATAAGGACAAGAATGCTACATAAATTTATTGATGACCATTCAAATAACCTCCAAGAAGGAAATTCAGAAAGATTATCTTGTCCTTCTTGTGGAGGAATAAACACTTTTACAATTACTAAAATGCAAGGATTTGTTTTGTGGAATTGCTACAAGGCATCATGCTCTGTGCGTGGTGGTAAGGATTCTGAAAGAACAAAAAGTGATATTGCTAATAAGTTACGAAGTAACTATCACGTAACGTGCACGGAAACTTTTTTAGAACCTGATTCATTCACAAATTTTCGGGAGCATCCAAAACCTAATTACTATCTCAAAAAGAACAACTGTATGGAAGCCATTGATAACGGAGATGCCACAGTTAAGTATGATTATAAGATGAACAGAGCCGTATTCCTCATAAAGAACTCTGATGGGGTTGTAGTAGACGCTGTAGGAAGAGCGTTAGATTACCGGATGATGCCCAAATGGTATAGATACGGCAAGAGCGATGCCTTATTCACTTGTGGTTCACATTCTGTGGCCGCCATAGTAGAGGATGTTGCATCTGCGTGTGCCATATCCCCCATTGCTACCGGGATTGCATTACTTGGGACGAATTTAAAAACATCCTCATTAGCAAGTTTGTGGAAATTATTAAAGGGTTTTGACCATGTATACTTATGTCTAGACCCTGATGCTACCCGCAAGTCACTTGACTTACACAAGTATCTTTCGTATATTGTTCCATGTAGTGTTGTACGCATTAAAGACGATTTAAAATATTATAATAAAGAGGAGATAAGAAAATTAGTACTGAACAACAAATATTAAAATTTATGTTACGTAGAGATTTCTACGATAATAACAAACACAGAGTGATGAAATCAATGTTCCCTTCGGAATTGACAGATTTATATGACACTGTTGTTTCTGCACACGATAAGTATAAAAGAGACTTGTCTGTATACGAAATTAAAGAAAGCTATAGGGTATACAATCCTACTGCTACTCGTGCTAAAAAAGAAGTTATAAGCAATCTGCTATCTGATATTGATAGACTGCCACGAATGGGCGAAGACTTAGCTCAAGATATGCTCACAAAATTATGGCAACAAGAAGTGGGCAGAAAGATAGCCGACTTAGGTTTGTCTATAATGGAGGGTAGCCCAGAGAAACTACAAGATATTCGTTCACTTATTGAACGGACTGAAAGAAGTTTCATACCTGACGATGATGTAGATGTTATTCCCACAGATTTAGAAGAATTACTACAAATGGAACAGGACGAAGACTGTTGGTCTTTTAACATACCGAGCCTTTCCAAGTATATTCGTGGGGGTAAAGGTGGGGAATTTATGATTGCTTTTGCTAGACCAGAAGTAGGCAAGACTGCCTTTTATGTATCACTAGCTGCTTCTCCAAATGGCTTCTGTTCACAAGGTGCTAATGTTCACGTTATTACAAATGAAGAGCCTGCAAGAAGAACTATGATTAGGGCAGGAACGGCATTCACTGGTTTTACTCACGAAGAGCTGTTTGCAAATAGAAAAGAAGCGAACAAACAATTTGCTTCCATTGCACAGAACTTAACCATGATTGATAATGTAGACGCTAGTATTGAGTGGTTAAACGTATATTGTGAGAAAAATAAACCAGATATTCTTATAATTGACCAATTAGATAAGGTAGGTGTATCAGGAACATATGCCCGAACTGATGAAAAACTACGGTCCACATACACTAAATTCAGAGAGATATGTAAAAGGCATAGTGTGTTTGGTATAGGCATAAGTCAGGCATCAGCAGATGCTGAAAGTAAGACCAATGTAACGTATGCTATGATGGACAACAGCAAAACTGGTAAGGCGGCCGAAGCAGATTTAATTATAGGCATCGGTAAATCAGATATAACTGATGCTAGCGATAGCCGTAGATACCTTACAATATCTAAGAATAAACTAACTGGATTTCACGGTAAGATTGTTTGTAATCTTGATACAGACAGAAGCAGGTACACCGTATGATTTTACTTAACAAATACAATGTGTTATAGTTAGTTATGGTTAAAAAAAGAAATTGTAAAAAAGATATTGAGGAAGCTAGAACTTTCACAAAGGGCATTATGCCACTTATCATGCTCTGTAAAACAGAGGAAGAACTTAGTGAAATGAAAAAAGCTGCCAAAGGTATGCGAGGAATTAAAAACTTAACATTTAAACTGAAAGGAACAGAAGAATGAATGTATTAAGTCTTTTTGATGGGATGTCTTGTGGAAGACTTGCCCTAGATAAAGCAGGAATACCTGTAACAAAATATTTTGCTAGCGAGATAGACAGATATGCTATTGCAGTATCTCGTAGTAATTATCCTACTATAACTCAGTTAGGTGACGTTAAAGACGTAACTGATTCACAATTTTCTGATGAAATAGATTTACTGATTGGTGGCTCGCCTTGCCAAGGATTTTCTTTTGCAGGAAAAAACTTAAATTTTGAGGACCCGAGAAGTAAATTATTCTTTGAATACATTAGGTTAAAAGATACACTTAAACCTAAATATTTTATTCTTGAAAATGTAAAAATGAAAAAAGAAAGCCAAGATATTATAAGTAGCTACATGGGAGTAGAGCCTGTACAAATTAACAGTAGTCTATTCTCTGCCCAGAACAGAGTTCGTTTGTATTGGACTAACATACCCTTTAGTTCTACCATAGAAGACAAAAATCTTGTTCTGGCAGATATAATTGAAGATGGCATGGTGGATAGAGATAAGTCCTATTGTATTGACGCTAACTACTTTAGAGGTGGCAGTATGAAGCTGTATTACGAAAAGTCTCGTAGGCAACTTGTATTTGATAATAAAGGTTGTCATCAGGTGGGCGAAGCAGATATAAAGGGTTATGACATAGTAAAACGTGTATATTCCTCTTCTGGAAAATCGCCCTCACTCACAACTATGCAAGGGGGGCACAGACAGCCTAAAATTGTCTGTGGTTCTATTATTAACCGTAAAATTAACCCCGAAACAGGCAAAAGGGACGATTATAACCCGAATATTGAAGCTAAACCTCGTATAGAGACTAGGGTGGATGGAAAAACAGGAACACTCACAACTATTATGAAGGATAATGTTGTAGTTGACCACGGCAAAATGTATTGGAGAGCTTTAACTCCTAAAGAGTGTGAGCGTCTTCAAACAGTTCCAGACGATTATACTAAGTATGGTGTTTTTAGAGACTCAAAGGAATATGACTCTACGTTGCATGAACATTTACAACGTCAGAACATATCAAACAGCCAACGCTATAAGATGTTAGGCAATGGTTGGACAGTAGACGTAATTTCTCATATAATGAAAGGAATGGAGGTTTAATTATGAAGAATAAATACGCACACTACAAAAAGAAGAGTAAGTATCAGTTTTGTGAGATACCAAATACAGATGAAGGAAAAGAGCTTGTTCGTCTTATGAAGAAGTACCTTAACAAGGATGTTTATAATATGCGAGTTAAAGGGCATCTTTTGGATTCTGATAAGTATGATTGGAGGCACTTTACCTATGGTTCTCCTATCTACGCATCTAAAGCATTGAGAATTTATATAGACGGGAAACGCTAATGCTAACAGTTTTAGATGTTGAAACTACCTTTGTAATTGGGGAGGGTCGGAGAACTGACCCTTCTCCCTTCAATCCTGATAATTCACTTGTATCTGTACAGTATTGGAGTTGTGTGAAGGATAAGACTATGTTTTCTAATAGTTATATTCCCCCACAAATAGCTTGGTTTTATCATAAAGATTTGTCGCCTGATACTGCAAAATCTCATGAAGAGGTTCAGAAGGTCCTGGATAAGACTACTTTACTAGTAGGTCATAATATTAAGTTTGATTTGATGTGGTTACACGAAAGTGGTTTTAAGTATAGTGGCAAAGTGTATGACACAATGATTGGCGAGTATGTGCTTCTTAGATGCAGGAAGCTAGGACTGAGCCTAGCAGATTCGTGTATTCGTAGAAAAGTATCTGCCAAAAAGTCAGAGTTGGTGGACAACTATCTTAAAGATGGGGTAGGATTTGATACAATGCCGTCTGAAACTGTAGAAGAGTATGGTCTGGCAGATATTGTATCAACTCGTGAGTTATATATGGAGCAACAAAAGTTGTTTGGACAACAAAAAAACTCTACTCTAAAGCCACACCTTAACCTCATGAATGCATTTCTACGAGTTTTAGCAACCATAGAACGCAATGGAATAATGATTAACACAACTACTCTGGATAATGTTCGAGAAGAGTATAAAACAGAAAAAGCTCACCTTGAACGTACAATGGAGGATATTGCATACAGTGTTATGGGAGATACAAAGGTTAACTTTGCTTCTCCAGAGCAATTAAGCAACATGGTATACTCTAGAAAAGTCATTGATAAGAAAAAGTGGGCGGAAATATTCAATATTGGCCTAGACGAGAACGGAAAACCTTTCCGAAGAAGTTTTATGACGCAAAAAAAGTTTATACAGAACATACAAGAGAATACTTCACGTATTTTTAAAACTAAAGCTCGACATTGTCACTATTGCTCTGGTAAAGGGCAGTTTTATAAGCAGAAGAAGAATGGAGAGCAGTGGAAGAACCCCACAAAGTGTAAAACTTGCTCTGGTCGGGGGTATATATTAGATAATTTGCCTAAAGTAGGTGGGTTGACCATGAACCCCCACGATATGAAGGATGTATCCGCTAATGGGTTTGCAACAGACAAAAGCACTATGCTTAGACTTTTAAAATCTGCAAAAATGCGAGGTAATGACACTGCCGTAGAATTTCTTAAGTCTGCTACTAGGCTAAATGCCGTAGATGTATATTTATCTAGTTTTGTAGGTGGGATTGCCAGAAATACTAGGGCAAATAGTCTATTACATCCAAAGTTTAACCAATGTATAACCAGAACCACAAGATTATCTTCTTCAGACCCGAATTTCCAGAACCAACCACGAGGAAATACATTTCCAGTTCGTGCAGTCGTTGTATCTAGGTTTGAGAATGGAAAGATACTACAAGCCGATTACAGTCAGTTAGAATTTAGAGTTGCTGCCCAACTGTGCGGAGATGATGTAATGAAGCAAGATATTGCATCTGGGAGTGATGTTCACAGATATACTGCATCAATTATCTTTAATAAGGATGAAAAAGACGTTACGAAGGATGAAAGAACGGAAGCTAAAGCACACACCTTTAAACCTTTGTATGGGGGTATATCAGGAACACCCAATGAAATGGCTTATTATAAAGCCTTTGTTGAAAAATATAAAAAATTAGGAGAATGGCATGAAGCTCTTCAAACTGAAGCTATATCGGAAAGTTCTATATCTATGCATACTGGTCAGCAATTTGCTTTTCCAGATACTAAGCGACTTAATAGTGGCTCTGCAAGCAACGCACCCGCAATCAAGAACTATCCAGTACAAGGTATTGCAGGTGGCTGTATTGTGCCGCTCGCACTTATTACACTTACAAATTCGTTTGCAACTGCAGGACTCAAAAGTCTTATTGTTAATACTGTCCATGACTCAATAGTCATTGATGTATTCCCGGGCGAAGAATTTATATGTGCTACTTTGACGCATGACGCTATGACTGGCGTACCTAAAGTTTATGAAGAATTGTACAATGTTAAATGGTCAGTACCACTTGACGTTGACGTAGAGATTGGGCAAAATTGGTTAGAAATGGAAACATTTGATTTGACATAAGCCTGATGATGTAGTATAAAGTAATCTCTCAATAAAGGAAGGAAAACTATATGAGTAATTTACCTACTATAAATACCGAAGTTTCGTTTGAAACCATTGCCAATATTATTGGTCAGGACGAAGTTAACGACAATTCCACTAATCACGAGCTATTAAAAATAAATCGTGACCATGAAGATGACGATGGGAACAGTATCCCTGCAGGAGCATTTTCAGTAAAGCATGGTGGTGCTACAATCTACTCTAAGGACGTAGACTTGCAGATATTTCTACAGAGGTATCAGTACATTCACTACGACCCAGAGGCTAACGAATTTGTTAGTAAATCTATACAAGCTAAAAACTTGTTTCCAAATACTGAGATGCCAGATACAGTTGGCACATTAAGATGTGGTTCTGTACCTATGTCTCAGAGAGAGTCACTTTCTGCAGAAGATGCGTTAAAGCAGAAACAGATTAAGTGCTTCAGAATGCTTTACGGTAAAGTGTATATGAAGTCTCCTGTTGATTCTCAAGGTAAAACCGTTGATGATGTGGTTGTGCCTATACTATGGAGAGCTAGGGGCAGTAACTTTATGCCTATCTCTCAGCCATTGGATTCTCTCTCTTCACAGAAGAAGCCCTTTATCTTCTATAAATTGGGTGCTTCACTAGAGAAGAAGAAGAATGGTGGGTTAGTCTATTATGTATCTAAGTTTGGCAAAATAGACGGTCCAGTTGATTTCTCTGATGATGACCAAGCATTACTCAAATACTATGTGGATTTGGTTGGAAGAGATAACAAGGCAATCATGGCAGACTATGACAGAGCATTGTTAGCTACAGGAAAAGTTGTTGATGGAGAAGTACTATCCTCGGCCTCCTTAGACGA
>Ga0115012_10001744_pt1 | contig 12626 bp, 15 predicted proteins | sample TroAtlMetagenome_FD_88706 | JGI IMG/M metagenome (GOLD analysis project Ga0115012, IMG submission 88706) | Marine eukaryotic phytoplankton communities from Atlantic Ocean - Tropical Atlantic ANT10 Metagenome | ecosystem: Environmental > Aquatic > Marine > Oceanic | place: Tropical Atlantic...
CGATTCAGCGACCGATTCAGCGACCGATTCAGCGACCGATTCAGCGACCGATTCAGCGACCGATTCAGCATCCTCGTCAGTACCTGTCTCACTTTCGGAGGTATCGCACAATTGGTTATGCTCCAAATGATTAAGTAATTCGCTCCAATCAACGTGATCATGAATATCGTGATCGTCCATGAGATCAAGTATATCGTCGATAGTTTCAACTTCCCAATTGTTAAAAACGTTGAGCCACCAATCAATCGCATACTCCTTAATAACTTTCGGAAATATATCGACCGTATCATCTTTTTGTAGGGTTCCTCTTTCGATCATCATTTCGGCCTTCCCGATCTTGTATCGATCCATTAAATATAACGGTAATGAAGACCATTCGTCTTCCTCATAAACGGCGTGTGTAAATAAAACAAACCGAACGAGACCGTATTTAGTCCTCACGCGCTCTTTACTTAAACCTATATAAGCCAAATAATTAGAATTGTAATTGAGGAAATTACCAAGATAATTTCCGCCGCACATCTCTTCCGGAAATGCTTCGTCGGCCTTAAGACCGTATACCACACATTCCTGTTCTACAGCATCCGAACAAAATTTCTCCAAACCTCTCACCCTAACCACAGACGTTGTATTATCCAAAAATCCATATGTAAGGCTTCCAAATTCAGCAGTGTGCGATAGTTCTTTCTTTCCCGCGGCGTTCGCGCGTCGCGGTGACCCACAATCGAAGTTGCAGAAGATGGTCATTTCGTTTTTGTATTTTTATTAGAACTCGATTCTTTATTTAGGTTAATCATGACCACGTGTAATTCGTTCAAATACTTCGCCGACTACCCATTGAAATCCCAAAATAATAACCGTGTTTTCAAATGCCTCCCGCAATGTATTCATTATTCATACAACTATCTTATTTTTTAAGACACATTCAAATCAAACATCATACATCCGACACTCGTCATCGTATGGAACCTCGCCACAAAATTCATACAATTCTGTTGCACTATCCGGTTCGTTATCGATAGATGGTCCATCGTATTCCAAAAATTCATCAAAAACATCCATGGAGGATGTCTTTTTTCGAGAATCCAGCGTCCCAAAACTCGAAGGAGAAAACACTGAACGTCCGAAATAGGAGGAAATGATTCTCTTCAAGCGAATATTTTGAGTTCTCGTTTCTGTTAGCTCTGAATATAAATATTCTATTTCCTCGATAATGTGTGGTGCAATCTCGGTCCATTTTCCGTCCTCGTCAGAAACCGTGCGAATTTTGGTAAGAAACGCGAGTTGTTCATCGGTCAACTCACTCTCCTGCATATCGCCATCCCTATCCTTCTGTGCCGCACTCAATTCCTCTACCACATCCCACTCCACCGAGCACTCCTCCATCGCCTTCATCACATTCTCACAATTATCGACACACTCCTCCGCCGCCTTAATCGCATCCGCTAAACGATCCGTGGCATCACTACGCGCACGACACACCACGAAGCGACGCGTCGCGCCACTTCTACATTTAATAGTCCCCACTCTAACCGGTCCACCAATTCTTGCGTGCGTTAAAATCATACTCATATTTCAAACAAATTCTTTATCTATTTTAACGTATATTCTAGGATGTTTACATCTGTAGACGATGTGTATAAAAATATATACATATAATACCAGGTGAGGATGGGCGAAGAGAAAAAAATTCCAAAACCAATCCCTAAATGGCATCAGCAGCAAGAAGTCGTACTCAAATCGTGGGGAGAGGCTGCTGCATGTTATAGATACATGCATCATCAGTCATTCATGAAATTCAGAAAATCGAATATGCGGTACACATTACCTGTTATTATTCTATCTACTATCACGGGTACAGCGAATTTTGCTCAGGATTCATTTGGTGATAGTCTTAAACCCTATGTGGCCCCAGGTATAGGGGGTTTAAATTTAATCGCCGGTCTCATCGCCACCGTATCACAGTTCTTAAAGTTATCGGAGTATATGGAATCTCATCGCGCGGCTGCGAACGCATTCGGTAAATTCTCGCGTAATATCAGGCTCGAATTGAGTCTCCCTCTTAACGATAGAACAAAAGATGGTGTTGACCTCATCGAAGAGTGTCGCGCGGAATACGATCGTCTATTAGAACAATCTCCAAACATCCCACAAGAAATACTCGAAGAGTTCGAATTTGTGTATAAAGATGTTGAGAACATGTATAAACCTGAGATAATTAACATACACCCCATACGCCGGTACAATGCCATTCGAGAAAACACAATTATGAAAAAGCTAAAAAGTATACTTCCCGAAGATAAAGCGCGCACGGAACTCATGGAAGAACTCAAAATCCTTCGTAAAAGTGGTCAAACTATGGAACCGGTTCCAAAATCTCTCGCACTCGTGAAGAAAAATATTATGCGTCGACATAACAGCGGCAGTGGGTGTTTTTCTAAACCAGTCACGTTAGATTTAGAAGAAACCCATAATAAGATCACGAAAATAAAAAATGAAGAAACCGTCATAGATGTCGAGGCGGGAATCTATGATGACGGTTCTGATGATGCAAAACAATCTGAAAATGAAGACGAGATTGAATAGATTAATTAATATTAAAAAAAGTCTATTCTACTTGCGAACCTCTTATCTTTAAATAGTCGCTGAGTGAACGATCTCAGCTTTTCATCAAATTTTTCACGTCTTTGAATAGATTCGTGTAAACGAACTTCCGTTTCGAGAAGCTCATCTTCCGAAACAAATTCTTCCGTATTCTGTTCTGATAATGCCCACGAATCAAATTTTCCCGACATTATCAGTTCCTTTTCCCAATTTTCTTGTTCCTTAATATACGACTCACGGAGTGCCTCTTTACACCCTCTCAATTCCTCTTCATCACACACACTTGACGTCATAACCTTTGGTTTAATTTCCAAAATTCTCAGTTGGTCTCGAACACGTTTAATAACTGCGTCGTATAAAAAGGAATATCCTTGACCATATATTTGATGATATCTAAGATTGTGGAGAGCATCTCTTAGCTCGCTGATGTTCAATGAACTTATTAAGTCGTTTTCGTCTATCTTCTCGTTGTTTTTGTGGTGCACCTGGACAAGTTGGTGGTTCTCTGTATTTAACAACTTCGTCCCAGAGAAGCATTTGGATGTCCGTACACAAGGGTCGAGTCGCTTGACAAAATGCGATTTTAAAGTCGTCGGTGGTGAGCGGGATATAGTCGTCGTCATACATAACATTTATGGTTAACTTTTAAATAACATTCTTAAAAACTTAGGTATTAAAATTATCGTTGTTTTAAAATGTCTAAAACTATCTTATCGTTTGATTCGTTTCGAGAAATAATTCGTTCGTATGTTTCGGTATAACCCAACCCTTCGCGCTTTATTTTAAATTCCGGAATTGGTTGTAAATCTCGCAAATCTAATGAAGAATGAGATATAGACGAAATCAGAGTATCTGGCGAAGAAACATTCGATGTTGAAATAGGGGATATTAATTTGAGTACATCTCCTATATATGCACCCAAATTTGAAAACATGTTAATTTCTACTATATGTATGATTTTTATAATCTTAGGTTATCTTTTTTCTTATTTTCAATCCGTTTGATGTCCAGTCCTCTCCCGACTCCCCTGTCTTGTCAGGTATTCTCCCTCCAATTTATATTTTTCGAGTTGAACATCTAAAATGAATTTCTTAGGCCGATTCCATAGGGAAATCCAACCCCGACTCAAAGTGGTTTCTTCATAAAAATCTCTCATGTATTCCGGTAAATGTACAACCGTCTGAAAAATCCGTTGAACATAATTCAATATAATCGACGTATATTCTGGTAAAGACACTGCAATCATTGTGAGGAGGTGAACGAGATATAAAATTTCAAGGGAAACTCTGCGAGTTACTCTGTATGCGATGGTTTTTGGAATAACTCTACAAATAGCTCTGGGGTATAACCACCACATTGTTTATATGTATATTATTATCTCTTTTTTTTATCTTCCTTTAATACAGGATGAATTTAATAGACTTAAATGATGTTCCACACAAGGTTCAATATATTACCATTGATTCTGTAAATATAAAACCACACACTGGAAATGAAGCAGTAAGGGGACGCCACATACCCATTACACTCGATCTTGATTTTAATTCTAATATTCATTTTGAAGGCATGACAGAGGTCATCGGTTTAAAAGTCGTCGATGCGTATTTCATGCAAATCGGTGGCGCTGGAGATCGAGACGGTGGAGTTGCCAGACTCGTAGATATCGTGTGTCCCCAAATTCCTACAACTGCACAGTTGTTAACGACTAGAGGACATGTATTGGCGAGGTGTCCACTCGAGAATAACGCGGTTCCGACTGGGGACGATTATACATTCGATAAACAGGCAAAGCTCATGACTCGTAAAACAAATTATTTTAACCCCATCTCGATCAAACGATTGGATTTTTCATTCTACGAGCTTGGTGCAAACGATGTCTACCAAGGACTCCAAAATTCGCGTGAATGGTCTATTACATTAGAAATTACGACGATCGACACGAAAGAAAAACCAATAAATAAAGATCAACAAACACTGGATGCACTTAAAAAACTTATCAGGAAGATTGATGAACTTAACAAAAATGTTCGTAAACTTCCGGATAAGGAGGATCTTATGGAATTGGAGATAGAAAAGAATAAGAAATACCCTTTCAAATACCTCGTACTTATAATAGCCTTAATAATTGGTGGTTATGTATATATGATAAACAAGAAACCATCTATACCTGTAGGTGCACCTATGGGCGTACCAATTATGCCTCGGTAGTTGCCTTTGTAACTGGTTTGGCCCTAGCCTTTGTGGTTCCCTTGACCTTCTTGACTGGGGCTGGCTCTTCCTCTGGAGCAGCTGGTGCTGGTGCTGGTGCTGGTGCTGGCTCTTTTGGAGCGGAACTTGGATCGATAATGTTTAGGATTTTCGTCAGTGTCTCGTAGACATGCGCCTTTTTAATACGAACATGAGAGAGTTCGGATTCAATTTCCTGACGAAGAGCTTCCATTGTAATATACATAAAAGCAAGATAATCTTTATACTAAATGATATTCATCGGACCCCCATTATTGAGTGGGATTGGTCAACACACTAAAAAATATATGGATCTATTTCCTGGAAGTATATATTACCAAATAAATGACGATATACCCGAATGTGATCATGGTTTTATATTTGCACTACCCCTACCCCATTGGATAAACAAGATACAGGAAATAAAGAAAAAGGTAAAAAATATCATCTGTATGACTGTGTGTGAGACTCAGCCAGTACACGAAGACTATGGATTGCTTTTTAAACAATTTAATCGTATAGCGTGTCCGAGCAAATTCTGTAAAGATGTTTTTTCAAAACAATTTCCGGATACTGAATTTTACATTATACATGCCCATATACCATATACCCGTCCATATGTATTCTACCATATAGGAAATATACTGGACGATAGAAAGAATTTTAGACATATCTTAGAAGCATTCATTCGCCTGAATAAAGAGGATTCGCGCCTGGTAGTTAAGGCGACGTGTAAACAACCAGTTGAAATACGTGTTAAAAATGTAGAAATTATAAACGGACTTCTACCTGATGAAGAATTAGATAGGATTCACGCCTATGGAGATTGTTATGTTGGTTTTAGTTCTTCGGAGGGGGTAGGTATGGGGGCAGTGGAGGCGGCAATTCGAGATAAACCAGTTATTTGTACGGAATATGGAGGGGCATCTGAATATATAAAAACGCCGTATATGATAAATTGTAAACTTCGAGAATTGGAGAAGGATGACTTTCTATATAAAAAGGGTATGCAGTGGGGAGACCCCGATTTCAATCAACTCACGGAATTTATGAAGGATGCGTATAACAAGCGAATCGTGTACATGGATCATTCGCACACAAAACACCTGACTAATAAAAAGAATGTATTAGACGAATTCGTCGCCAATGTAGTTAGTAGCATAAACGATAACGCCTGTTAAAATAGCTCCAGACGAGATGAAACCTTTTTGAGATATTAACATCATAACAATATCGTCTATAAACTTAATACCGGTTGGCGTTTTTAAAAGTTCGGGTAAAAGTTGGGAGAGGGCTATGTATAAAATCATAGCTATGACGACTGGTCTGAGTGTTTCCTTTTCTAACATTTACAATATACCTATATTTATTTTTGGTGCTTTCTACAGAAATTCCCACATACCGCCTTAAACCCACACCTCTTACCAGCCAAAGTAGTCGCATGGCATTTATTTATTTGTGAACGCCCTTGACTGGTCTCTTCCACTCTATCGATAACCTGTATAACCCGCTTTGATTTTGCTATTTTTAATTGTAAACTTTTCTGAGCCATTTTATAAACAGCTTTAGCCAACACCAAACATTTCTCATCCGGAGTATCTACATCATACATCCGCATGGCATCCTTTAGATGATCGTCGTAGGTCTTGATCATCGTATGAACTGTAATTTAAAAATACACATCTTAACTTAGGTTAAAAAATGCACGCATTAATTATAAAATGCATATCGTGTGTAAATATAAGTGTTATATATGTGAAGCACCATTAAATGTTAGAATAAACTCCGATAACCACAGAATTAGAAAAATTATACGAGAATACAGAATCCCTCTATTTTTATACAATAATAGAATGTTTCTAAAATCGTTTACCAAAGGAAATCCCAAAATGCGACGGATATGCTACTCCTGTTTCACTCATAAAAATGCATTCCATCCCGTGATTCGAGATCGTGAATGCGGAATACGTCGAAATATTAAACCCATATCGTTTGCAAAAACAACGGATGAAATACTCGCATGGTTCAGATTGCTTGAGAGGTATGTTAATTTTCGCATGCGTGAAGAAACAAACTTAAGTAATAGAGAATATAACCAAAATAATAGAACACACATAAGATGGTAGAGAAAGTTCAAAAGCTTACACACATTGAGCATATACTCAAACGACCAGATTCGTATGTGGGACCAGTTGAAAAATTGGGTGAATATTATTGGATATTAAGTGGTGATGGATTTGAAAAACGGATTGTCATGTACTCGCCGGCACTCTTAAAAATATTTGACGAAATACTGGTTAATGCGATTGATAGAAACTCTCTTCACCCCAAAGAAGTGACGTCTATTTCCGTATCCGTTGATAAAAATATAGGTTCTATACGCATAGAAAACAATGGTCCTCTCGGAGGTGTAGCTGTTAAAATGCATGAAAAGGAGAATGTGTGGAACCCGGAACTTGTGTTTGGTCATTTATTAACGAGCACCAATTACGATGATAGTCAGAAAAGAATTGTAGGTGGTAGAAATGGGTACGGTGCCAAATTAACGAATGTATATTCCTCTCAATTCAGAATTAAAATCAAAGATCCTGTAAATAAACACATTTATACACAGGTATGGGAGAATAATATGACGAAATGCAATACCCCCAAAATAAAAAATTATTCTGGTAAATCTTCGAGTGTGTGTATTGAATTCATCCCAGATTGGTCTCGTTTTGGAATGAATGCGATGGAGGAAGATATTTATAAAATATTCGAAAAACGTGTATATGATTCGAATATATGTACATCCCCAAATTGTAAAATCTCGTTCGGAGATGCAATCTTACCAAAATGTTCGTTCAATGAATATACTAAAATGCATACAAAAACAGATGAAATTTGTATGACCATATCTAATCGTTGGAGCGTCTGTGTAGCTCCATCGAGCGAAGGATTTGAGCAAGTATCATTTGTAAACGGTATATGTACCACAAAAGGTGGCACGCACGTGGATCACGTTGTTGGAATTATATCAAATGCAATCATTGACGAACTGGCTAAAAAAATAAAACTCAAACCCCAACAAGTCAAGAATTGCTTTTCTGTTTTCGTAAAAGCGACACTTGTTAACCCGAGTTTCAGTAGCCAAGTCAAATCCGAGTGTACTTCGAAATCACAAAGTTTTGGAAGCAAATTCGAACCACCCAAATCATTTATTAAAAATATACTCAAAACGAGTGTACAAACAGAACTCCTAGAATTATCCAAATTCAAGGAAATGAAAGAACTCAAAAAGACGGATGGAACCCGTAAATCCAAAATAACGGGTATCCCCAAATTAGATGACGCAAATAAAGCGGGTACAAGTAGTTCTGGAAAATGCACACTAATCATAACAGAGGGAGATTCGGCCAAAACACTCGCTGTCGCGGGACTTTCTGTTGTTGGGAGAGACTATTATGGGGTATTCCCTCTTAGAGGAAAGCCAAAAAATGTTCGTGATGCGAGTGTTAAGCAACTAACAGAAAACAAGGAATTCAGTGATTTAAAAAAGATTCTTGGTCTTCAACAAGATAAAATATACACATCTCTCAGTGAACTCAGGTATGGGAGACTTATGATTATGACAGATGCCGACGCGGATGGGTCGCATATCAAAGGTCTGGTCTTAAACATGATTCATTATTTCTGGCCAAGCCTACTCAAATTAAATTTCGTTGTGAGTATGGTCACGCCCATAATCAAGGTATCTAAGGGGTCTCAAACTATTTCATTCTACACGGATTCGACGTTTAGACATTGGTATGGTAGCGGAAAACCTGGATGGAAAATCAAATATTACAAGGGTCTCGGTACATCCACTTCAGCAGAAGCTAGGGAATATTTCAGAAAAATACAAGATCTTACCGTAAAATTTGACGTCGATTCTGAAACAGATGAATCTATGCTACTAGCCTTCCACAAAACAAAGGCAGATTATAGAAAAGCGTGGCTTGTTGAAAGCTCCGAGAAACCATCCTCAGAATTAGAGGTACCATATGGAAATATAGGTCAGCTTGATATCACGTCATTTATTCACAAGGATCTCGTAAATTTCAGCTTAGCAGATTTAAAACGATCTATCGCACACGTATCAGACGGTCTAAAACCGTCGCAACGAAAGATCCTGTATGCATGCTTCTCTAGAAATTTAACGAACGAAATGAAAGTTGCACAATTGGCGGCATATGTTTCTGAAAAAACAAGTTACCATCACGGGGAAGTCTCATTAGCTGATACAATCGTAAAACTAGCAAATGATTACGTCGGATCAAATAATATAAATCTTCTAGAACCCATTGGGCAATTCGGTACGCGACTCATGGGTGGAAAAGACGCGAGTCAAACAAGATATATTTTTACGAGGCTGTCTAGAAATGCGAGATCTCTATTTGATGCACGGGATGACCCTATCTTAAATTACCTCGATGACGACGGAAAACCTATAGAACCGGATTTTTATGTACCAGTTATTCCAACTGTATTGGTAAATGGGACTGAAGGCATAGGTACAGGGTTTAGTAGTTATGTACCTCCATTTAACCCGAAAGATATATGCAACAACATAGAGCGAATTCTGTCGAAACAGCCCATCATCCCGATGACGCCGTGGTTCAAAAATTTTAAAGGTCGAATTTTTACAAATAATGCGGGTATCTGGATAACGGAAGGGGTATGGAAAAAAACGCATAATAAATTAATCGTCACGGAACTACCTCCAGGGCATTGGACGCAGAATTACAAGGAATATCTGGATACACTCGTCGAAGAGAAAATCATCAAAGAATACACAAATAACAGCACAACTGATGAAGTTCACTTTGAGATAATGGGGTATACGGGTAAAGACGCTAATATAGTCAAAACGTTTCGACTTCAAAAATCAGTCCACATAAGCAATATGCATTTATTTCATCCGAAAAAGGGAATTCATAAATATACCAGCCCCGAAGAGATCCTAATAGATTTCGTAGAGATACGTTTACTTACATATAAGAAAAGGAAATTACATTTATTACAAGTACTTGAACAACGGGCACTTAAAATTGATAATATGTCTAAATTTGTTGATATGGTTATTAATGAACGTCTTGTCGTTTTCAAAAGAAAGAGAAATGAATTAGAAAGTGAGATGACTCGATATTTTCATCGAATTGATAATTCGTATGATTATCTCCTCAATATAAAAACATACCAGTACACACACGAGGCTGTGCAGTCTCTCAGGGAAGAAGCTACAAAAATAAAGATTGAGCTCGAAAAATTGAAAAATACAACACATTTAGAAATGTGGAAAACAGATTTAAAAATTTGTAATTAATAAGTAGTATGTGTGATATAGAAGGCTCGAATACGGGCGCACTCCTATCCCTTAACGCTATAGGAAAGCAAGATACTTACCTATTACATGATGACCCAGAACACTCACAATTTAGATATGAAAATAAAAGACATTCTGATTTTATTAAATATCACAGAAAACGAAACATATCCAAACCTGGATCAGCTGACATAAATTGGCCATTTAATGAAACCATTAAAGTTACGTATAATCCTCGAAATATGGGAGATCTCCTTAGCAATCTTTACGTAAGCTTTGAATTACCACCCGTAACAGACACGGGTTATAACTATGCTGATCAAGTGGGGAGACTCATATTCAAGTCTGTTAAAATGCGAGTTGATGAATTGGTCGTTGAAACGTATCATAACGATTGGGGTATTATATACGATCAACTCTACCTAGATGCATCTGAAAAACGAACAAAAAGATACACTGTAAATAGAAACCTCGCGGAAGGAACATCGGTACCTGAAATTGGTGGTAACGACAACAAACTCCTCTCTGGATATACATCAAAAGTATTCATACCAATCCCGTTTTTCTTTTCACGGAAATATGAAGGTGATGAGTACGAAACCAATAACCCGAACCGTCCATATTTCCCATTGTGTGCTATACACAAACAAAAGATCGAGTTCGAGTTCGAATTTCACCCCACGACATTTTTTACTGATTATTCCTCACTCACACTCGATAAATTTGATGTCATCACGGAAGAAATAACATTAGATACAAGTGAACGATTATATTTCATGAACCAAAAAACATCCCTCATGACTGATATCGTTAAAAAGCATCCATCTATGGAAACTACTGCAAATAAAGACACCATAAAAATGGAACTAGTTCCAAATATACCCGTAAAAACCTTATTTTGGTTTTTTAGGGATAAATCTTATGAAGATGAAACAATTGCAAGAGGCACACTTTCTTCCGACAATAGATTATATCATTTCCACAATAGATTCAATTTTTCTGCGAGTACACAGTGGACATTTACCAATTCATTCTTCAATCCCGTATTAGACGAAGCCAAAATATATATAAATGGGCAGGCATTACCTAATATTACAAAGGCCGACCATACATATTTTAAATACATAGTCCCTTTTACGAATAGATTATCTAGGCCAGAGCGAAATATTTATACGTACAGCTTCTCGATGAATCCAGTTAATGTGGAACCCTCGGGAAGTCTTGATTTTAGTCAGCTACAATCGAGTAAAACTGTGTTGGATATAAAGTTAAAAAGTGCAGCGCTTACGAGTGATCGGGTGTACAGTCTTCACGCATACTACGTAGGGTACCAAACGTTTTCATTTGAAAATGGATTTATGTCTCTTGCTTATTAAATAATTGATTGCGATGATCTTGGATATACTCGATTATGTTATTTTTAATACACCATCTTATGAAATTCAACTGCGCAACAGTCGTATTAATCTCATCAGATGTACCCGGAATATTATATGTAATTTTCTGAGATCTACAAAATGGATCAAACAATTTTTTTGAATATCCGTCGAGAGTGGATTTATACTGACAATGAACACTAAAGTATTTTCCATCCCTTGTTTTGTAGCTCAAATTTGTTTTTTTGGAATAATTTGTGATAAACCATTCTAAGTTTCTAAGAGAAATACCTCGGGTCTTATTCAAAATTTGTAAAAGTGTAGCTCTATTCTCTGGGGTTTTATAAAAACGATCAATTGATGTTAAAAGAATATCTGATTTGTTCATTATTAATGATTAAAAGCAATTCTCTAAACCCCTTTTAATAATCATACAATTGGCCAATCTAAAGACCGTTTAGATTCCGAAATAGTATCACCTGTATATACAACACTTCTGGCCATTAAATAAAAAAATGGCTCATAATGTTCGAATAAGAATCTCATTCCCCCGACCATCATGATATTCCCATCTAAAGACCCATCCATATAATTGATATTTGAATCCTCGCATATACGTTCGTAATTCTGACCCCATTTAAAAATCTCATTGCTACAATTAATAATTGTGTCATTTTCATCTGACCATGCAACGACGTGTTTAAAATCCGTCCTCGAATTATCGAATAATATAATAGTTCTAGGTCTATCCATATTCAAAATCATATCAGCCACACATTCATAATTAATAGCTTGAGACAAGTTTGGCGAAAATGTAAACATTGGATCTTTATCGTATACATGAAGCTTGGTAGCTCTTTGAATTTTATTCGCTATAGAAAAAATTTTCGGGTGGGACACACTACCAATTAAAGCGTACGACGACATATCTATTACTATATTTCAATTGCAACAGCTACTTAGGTGTTGTATAATTCTTGTGGCGTTCTTCCCAAAACTTTTTTACCATAGATTCATTATATTCCTTCTGTCTAATTGGGTATAACATATCCCCCTGCCACCCCATTTTAGATATA
>Ga0115012_10001751_pt1 | contig 12585 bp, 11 predicted proteins | sample TroAtlMetagenome_FD_88706 | JGI IMG/M metagenome (GOLD analysis project Ga0115012, IMG submission 88706) | Marine eukaryotic phytoplankton communities from Atlantic Ocean - Tropical Atlantic ANT10 Metagenome | ecosystem: Environmental > Aquatic > Marine > Oceanic | place: Tropical Atlantic...
CTATCTTTTTATGTATTTAGCTTGAATTTCGCATATCCTAGTGATCTTGCGTCTTCTAACTCTTGTCCAGCTTCTAATTCATGAAATTCTCCTACCACTTCTGCCCATGTATAGTTTCTCATTTTGCCCCAGTGATAACTAAAACCTTTGATACCCCATCTTTGAATTTCTACACAAGCAATTAAAGGATGTTCATCATATTCTATGCCAGGTGTCTTAGGTAGATAGACGAATGTATAATAATTACCTGCTTCAGGTAGTATAACTTTAGAGTCTTGTAAGACATCTAAAATTTCCAGCATAATTTCTTCCGAATCTCTCAACCCAGTCATTTTATCTACAATTGGTTGCAACCTGCTCATACTGGTAAATTATCCTCCGTCAGTATCTTAAATTCCATCATACGATCCTTACAAAAAGTTATAGCTGCATCCCATTTAGCACTGTTTTTAGCATATTCCATAACCTCTCTAACATATTTTTTGGTCTTAACCCTTTGTATGACTGGTTCCTGGGTCTGTTTCTTAGGCTTTATCTCGATGATGTACTTCTTAGGTCTTCCTGATAAATCTTTTACTTTTATATAAAAATCTGGAAAGTAACGATGGATTCGGTTGTCGATGGGTGAGTTATAAGGGATAATAACCTCTTCACTACCCCATTCAATAATGTTATCATTTTTATCGCAATACTTCATAAAGACCTTTTCCCAGGAACTACGATAAATAATATTACGATGATCTCCTCGATATTTTGTAATATTAGTTGGTTTAAACCTTCCTGAATACGCCATATCATATATTAACCACTGTTAGGTATTTATTGTGACCCGTTATCCAAGAGTCAAAAAGACAAAGCAAATTGTAAGTTTATTTCAGAAGGTTGCCACAACCAACCATTATGAAGTATTTTTTAGTGGATTCGGGGCAATGACTAACCTTAGAGGTTATATAACCACTAGGGCTCCTCTTGTTAATAACTTTTTTATCAGTAGAGATCTTGGATTGTTATGTAATTCCGCATCATTACCTGCAACATCATTCGGTACTTCACAAATTGAAGGTAATAGAATGGGATTGATAGAGAAGTTTGCACATACCAGAATCTATACTGATACTGCTATGACTTTTTATGTGGATACTGATTATAGAGTAATTCAATTTTTTGAGTTATGGCAAGAGTTTATTGCATCTGGTGCTAATATGGGGTCAGAGGGGCAGTATAATAATAGAATAGAGAAGGGATACTATCAGAGAATGCAGTATCCAGATAAGTATAAAGTAGATACTATAAGAATACAGAAATTTAACAAAGATCACTTCAGAAATATAGAGTATACCTTCCTTAATGCCTTCCCTACTAATGTAACTTCTATGCCTGTTGCATATAATGGTAATAGAGTGCTAGAATGTACAGTAACCTTTGCATATGATCGGTATTACTTTGGTGCAATGGATAGTGCTAGTCGCAGATCTGCTGGTACAGGACTTCAGAATGATGGTGCTCTTGGAGCACAAATCACAACTGGAGCAGAAGTAGCAGATACAACTGAATCGGTAGATACTACATGGATGCCTTCTGCATCTGTCTATGGTAACTTCGACTTTAATAATAGTATGGATCTAGCAACTACCTTTGGGGTTGAAAGTAATCAGGATGCAAGCATTTCCGATCTGGCATAAATAATCCACTGACATTTTAACATGGCATTAGCGAAAGAACTTAAAGAAGGGACTAAACAGTCTCATTCTGCTGCTGAGAACACTAAGTTTGTCTCATCATTTTTGCGTGGGGTAGTTAATAAAGAAAAGTATAGGCAACTTGTTGCTAACTACTACTTCATCTATCAGGCGATGGAAGTAGAAGTTTTAAGATTAAAAAATCAAAATGATCCTATTGTAGGACCATTGAACATGAAGGAACTCTATAGACATCGTAGTCTAGCAAAAGACTGCGAGTATTTTTATGGAGAGAATTGGGCAAAGACAATCTATCCCACTGAAGCATGTCAACAGTATGTTAATCGTATCCGTGAAGTAGCACATGACGAGACTGAACTTCTTGTGGGTCATCATTATACTAGATATTTGGGTGATCTCTCTGGCGGTCAGATCCTTAGAAATATTGCTAAGAACGCTCTTAAATTAAACGATGGTGGATTAGATTTCTATGAGTTCCCTGAAATAGAGAATAAGAAGGAGTTTAAAAATAATTACCGTGCTACACTAAATACACTGCCAGTGACTGAATCACAGGTCTCTGCTATTGTCTCTGAGGCAAACTATGCATTTCGTCTGAATATGTTTATGTTTGAAGAGTTAGACGGCAATGCATTTAAATCCACATTGGCTTACATATGTGGTATAATTAAAGGAAAAACTGATGCCACTACCTAAGATTAATTCGCCAACCTATGAGTTGGTGATCCCATCTTCTAAAAAGAAGATTCGTTATAGACCATTTCTAGTTAAAGAAGAAAAGATCCTTGTCATTGCTATGGAGAGTAATGAGATTAAGGATATTGCTACCGCAGTTAAACAGGTTCTTAATAATTGTATTTTAACTAGAGGTATTAAGATTGAGAAATTATCTACATTTGATATTGAATATCTATTCCTTAATGTTAGGGGCAAATCAGTTGGTGAGTCTGTAGATATTAAGGTAACTTGTCCTGATGATGGTGAAACTGTAGTAGAGACAACCGTAAACTTGGATGAGATTCAAGTCATTCATGATCCAGAACATACCAAAGATATTAAATTGGATGATACTATTTCTATGAGGATGAAGTATCCTTCATTGAATGAATTCATTCAAGAAAATTTTGATGTAGAAAATGTTGGATTGGATCAGTCATTTGATATGATATCTAGTTGTGTAGATATAATCTTTAATGATGAAGAAACTTGGGATGCCAAGGATTGTACTAAGAAAGAAATTATAACATTCTTAGAGCAATTAGGTTCTAAGCAGTTTAAAGAATTAGAAAAATTCTTTGCTACAATGCCACGATTATACCATGAAATTAAGGTAGTTAATCCTAAAACTAAAGTTGAAAATACTATTCCATTGGAGGGATTAGCAGCTTTTTTCAACTAGCGATGTTGCATGAGGATCTTGTTTCATACTACAAGATCAACTTTGCCCTCATGCAGCATCATAAATATAGCTTGAGTGATATTGAGAATATGATTCCTTGGGAGAGAGAAATTTATCTTTCTCTACTTAAACAGTTCATCGAGGAAGAAAATCTTAAGAATCAGGCAGCTAACTCAGGGATGTAATGGCAATTAAGGCAAATTCTGTATTTCCAAAGTCGAGTAGAACACCAGAGCAGAAAGTACAATCTGCTCAAGGGGGTAGTGGGAAGATAAGTACTAGGGATTATGCATCAGTAACTAGAAGTATTAGTCATATTAATAAGAATCTATTAGGTATAAAGCAATTAATAGAGGCAGATGCTCAAGGAGATCAGGCTGCAGCAATACAAGCTGATACTAATGCTAAGAAACAGCAAGATAACCTTAAAAAGAATAAGACAGAGAATTTTATTGAGACTGGAATTCAAAACTCCATTATAAAACCTGTTAAAGCAACTGCTAAGAAAGCTCAAGGTGCTTTTAGTAAGTTCTTTGAGACTCTTGGTCTTGTTTTTTTAGGATGGTTAGCAGATAAGGGTGGTAAGATGCTTGAAGCATGGAAAGATGGAGATATGAGTACCTTTGAGAAGTTAAAGAATGAGGTTATAAAAGGAGCTTTAATCGCTGGTGGGGTACTTATTGCTTTAAATGGTGGGATAGGTCTGATCGTGAGTGGAATTGGTGCTCTTATTGGTGGTCTTATTACAGCTATTCCTGCTACACTAGCTCTTTTGATGAATCCAGTTGTTCTTTTAGGAATTGCAGCTGTATTAGCATGGAAGATGAAGGATTGGCAGGCTAAGAGTGGACCAGATAAGGAAATATATGAAATGGTATCAAAGGCAGGAGGTGATAGGACGGAAGCGATTAAGACTATGAAGACAAGAATTGCAGAATTGGAGGCTAAAAAGAATGAGAAAGGGTTTAATATTCTTGATGAGATGAAGGTTAATAGTGAAATAAGAGAATGGACTCAGCAGTTAAGAGCATTAGAGCAAGGATATTGGGGAACTGGTGATCCTAGGTATAGGAAAGCTGGATATGAGAATAAAACCCCAGTGCCAGGATTTATGAAAGAGGATAAGAAATGGCATATTATGAAAGGGGATGAGAATTTGATGGATACTGCCAAGGAGTTGAGAAAATCAGGTGGAGAAACCCCACAAGATATTGCTGCTCTTGTAAGGATACAAGGTCTTTATAGAGATATTAGTGGTATTAAGAATGAACAGAACAAATTAAGAGAGAAATTAAATAATCCAAATACTCCTGCATCTGAAAAGGTAACTATTCAAGAGAGAATTAAAGAACAAGAAATTAAATTTGATACAGTTTATAAGGAGCTTACTACTCTTAAAGAGGGTTTATCTCCTGAACATCAGAGAATTATTGATTCTGTTGCTAAGAATGTTTCTTTACAGAAAAATAAAGATGGATCATTCTCATCTAAGTATCATCCTGGTGAAGATGGTAAGTTAGGTACTGCTGATGATGAGATGAGGGATCCTGCTGTATATGAACAGTTGGCAAGAATATTAGAGAAGGTATATCCATCTACAAATGTTATGGATGGTGCTAAGTATATGCCACAGGGTACTGAAGGTATTCTTGGAGAAACTACCGTTACACCTACTAGTGGTACACCTGGAACTACCCAAAAGGGTATGAAGACTGTAACAACAAAAGATAAGAATTTGAATAGTGCTATCACTAGTAATAAGAGTGACAATTCATCTATAGAAACTTCTTCAGATACTAGTAAAACTAGTTTTGAAATTGTACCTATTGATACAGACACAAATGATGTGGATCCTGAGGATGATACTGATATTATTGGTAATGCTGAGAATAGAAATCTCCCTGCTCTTGTAACAAGGAATTCATCCAATAGTTATCTAGTTCATTTTGAGAATACTTATCTAACATGACAAAATTAATACCAGAAAAAGATTTTGTACAGGTTGTCTCTTTCGGATTGTTAGCAATTCGACAGACTACTCTTGGTCTTAAGAAATCTATTGCCAAGAAAGTTAAGATGGAGAAGCAGCAGAGACTTAGAGATAATATTAATGCTCAGAAGTTGATGGATAGTAGAGATAAGTCTGATAAAGAGGCATTTCTTGAAGCAAAGAAAGCAGATCCTACTAAGCCTAATGCTTCAGATGAAAAGAGTAAGAAGAAGGGTAGTTGGTGGAGTAGATTTATGAGAGCAATTGGGTGGGTAATTGTTGGATATATTGCGGATAAGTTACCTCAGATAATTAAATCTATTGAAAGTATTATAGAGAAGATTAAACCAATTATTGAGACGGTGAAGAATATATGGAATTGGTTAACGACTGCTTTTAAAGGGATTGGAGATGTCTTAAAACAGGTATGGTCAAATATCAAGAAATTGGATTTTCTTGATAGTGAGGATAAGGTAAAGTCAGAGTTTAGAGAGATGGAAAAGAATCTAGGTGATGCGAATAATAAGATGCTAGATTCTTTTAAAGATATTAGAAAATTGATTACAAATTATGGTAAGCAGGGTGATGCGGATGTTAGTAATGAAACTCTTTATGGTGATAGAGGTAGGAATGAAATTCTTCCAGCAGATCAACAGAAAGAAATGTTTAATGATCAATATCATGCACCAGAAAATAAAGAAGAATTACTGCATGTCAATTATAAGTCTATTTTAGATATGCTTGCTGATAATAAAAAAGCATCTTATACTTCTGTTGGTGATGGAACTGATGAGGATCTTACTAAGAAGACTATTAATGAAATAATGCAGATGGATGCTGCTAGTGTTGGGAGATATGGATTTGATCCTAAAACTCTTAAAACTAAAATGAATCTTGCTGTTTTATCAGGTGATGATTTATTTACTCCTGAAAATCAGGATAAGATGGGAGAAAGTGTTCTACTAGCAAATGATCTTAATGATGAAACTACTATAGAAGAATTTGAAGTTATAATAGAAAGATTGCTTGGTAAAGATCTAGATGAAGAATCAGTAAAAAAAGCATATAATAAATTTAGAAATCAGGTAGATGGTGCTATCACTGGTAATAATGCTGATACTTCATCTATAATAAATTCTTCAGATACTAATCAAAAGAAGAATTTTGAAATTGTACCTATTGATACAGATACTAGTGGTGAGAATAAAACAGAGACTAAAGCAGAGAAGGCAGCTAATTTTTTAAAAGTAAAGGAAGAAACAAAAAATTTGACACAAGAACAATTGAAAGTAATGATTAAAAATCAAAAAGCTAAAATTCAAAAAATGGAGGAAGATGGAGTAAATGATAGGAAGATAACATTCCAAAAAAAGAAACTTGGTATTTATGAAGATGCACTTAAAAATATGAGAATAGCAAGTGGAAATTTGACAGATACAGAACAGTTGATAAAAGATTCGGGGCAATTTAAAGGAGAAAGCACATTCTCAGCTACTACAACGACAAGAACAATAGTTAATGAATCAGATCTATCTCTTACCAATGGTTCTAAGAAGGTGGTAGAGGTTCCTATGCCTATAATAAATAATAATAATGGTTCTGGAATACCAATGACAATGGGTGGTGATGGAGGTGCTACGATTGCTTCCTCTTCTGGACCTAATGTAATTGAGATGTTACATACAGCAAATAGTCACTTTACATAATGGCATTAGCTTCTCCGACACAAGGATCAGAGTATAATAGTTTTTTAATTTATTCCCTTGATGGGAGTAGGAAGAAAGACTTGAAGTGGGGTGTTGTCGAATTTCAATATTTTGAAGATATATTTTCTCCAGTAATTACAGCAAATTTAACTGTAGTGAATTCTGCTGTAAGAGGTACTAATGGTGTTGAGGGTGTATTTAATGAGATTGGTATTAGAGGTGGAGAAAGGATAGAGATATCTATTACAACTCCATATGAACTGGTAAAGAAGAAGGAAGGAGATTTTAAATTAACAATGTATGTTAATGGAGTAAGTAATTATGTTGCAGAAAAACAGAAAGAGATATTTACATTAAGACTGGTATCTAAAGAATCTATTGTTAATCAAAATACAAGAATAATTCAGAAATACTTAGGAAAAAAAATTAGTGAACTTATAAAGGATTTTTTAAAAAAACTTCAGGTTGATGAGTCAACTACTGATATTGAGGAGAGTAAAAATCCTATTAATTTTATAGGTAATATGAGAAAACCTTTTACTCTTGCTCCTATGCTTGCTGCTAGAGCAATACCTGTAGAATCTAAACAAGAGACTGCTGGATTTTTCTTCTGGCAGACATGGAAAGGTTTTAAGTTTAAGTCAATAGAATCTTTGATTAAACAAGAAGTAAAAATGACATATTATTATAATCGTATTATGGATACAGCAAACCCTGATGTTGAGAAAAATTTTGAAAAGTTATTATCAGCAGTAGTTAAGGATCATGGTGATGTTGAAGCTTCTGCAAGAGGTGGAGAATATTCTACTTATAGAATATATTTTAATCCACACACTTTTGGATTTACTGGATATGATAGTGCATTCAAGGAAAAGTGGGGTACTATGGGTGGAAAGCATTTAGGTTCTGAACCAGGAGAAGTACCAGATGTAGCAGATCCTGAATGGAAGAGACCATATATGGCACATAGAATCATATCTGGAATTAATGCTACTGGTTGTTTAGAACCAGCAGTTGATAGTGAAGTTGTTCAACCTCAGACGCATGATATTGCACAATCTATGTGGAGATATAGAAGTCTATTTACACAGACTGTAATGATCACAGTAGCGGTTAATATTGGTCTTGAGGCAGGAGATAAAATTAGGTGCGAATTCGCTAAAGTATCGTCTGATGACGATGTTGACAAGTCCCAGTCGGGTCTATATACTATTAAGGAAATTACTCACTTTTTTAGTGGTAATAAATCTTATTCAGCTATGAAGATCCTTAGGGATACTTCAGGCGATCAAACTAAAGTAGCATCATGAGTACCAAAGTTCCTAATCACGATCTCAACCATGAGGTCTATATAGATCCTAAGGATCATAAAGAACATGTCAATCATGGCATGATAGAATATAGTGAGGACGATTTAAAACTTCATAATGATGCTTTTCATGCTCACGAAGAGAATGAAGAGAATCTAGGTGGTGCTAAGATTAATGATTGGCACACACGCCATGAGGATCAGCACTTAGAAGTTTATTGTGATAACCATCCAGATTCATTTGAATGTAGAGTATACGACGACTAATGTTAGAAGAATCTCTCCTAGGAAAAAGTCAATTTATGGGCAGAGACGGATTCCGTTGGTGGATCGGTCAAGTTGCCCCTAGGGAAGATCAGAAAGATCAGATCAATGAGGGTGCAGGATGGGCATACAGATATAAAGTTCGTATTATGGGGTATCATCCCTTTGATGATACAGAGGAAGGTATAAAGAATGAGGATTTGCCTTGGGCAATGTGTATGCTACCAACTACCGCAGGTAGTGGTGGTGCTAACTACTCAACCTCTACAATGTTGCAGCAGGGTGACATTGTATTTGGATTCTTTATGGATGGTGATGAAGCACAAATCCCTGCTATTTTAGGTCACTTTGGTAGAGCAACTGGTGTTGAACTAAACAAAGGAGATCAAGATTATTCAGAACCATTTGTTCCTTTTTCAGGATTTACTGAGTGGACTCCAAAAAGATTAAAGGTTAAGACAGAGCAGAGTGGTGAACAGAATGCTAATTCACAGATAACAAATACTAGTGCTAACGAAGGACAATATGTAGATCAAAATGGATCTGGTCGTAAAGAGATTACTCCAGACACATGTAGTACAACTTCTATTTCTAGAATGTCTACTGCCATAGAGAATATGGCAGAGAGAATAGAACAATTTAGTCTGACTGGAATGAAGTTAGAGGCCGAGATTGATGCGGTTGCTGATCTAATAGAAACTCAGGCAAATGGTTTTGTAGGCCGAATGATGGATGTTACCTACGATACTTTAGAACCTAAGTTACAGGAAGGATTGGAGAAATTATATAATGATACCTTTGGAAAGGTATTTTCTCAGTTAGGTAATACTCCACAGTCATATGCAGTTGCTCATGCTTCTGGTAGAGCAGCACAAATTGGAGAGATTCCTAAGATTAAAAATGCAGAGAATGCTCTATCTTGTGTTGCTAATAAGGTAGTAGAAGGATTGAGAGGTACTGTATCAGATATGCTGAAGGATTTACTTGCTTCAGGTCTTGGTATAGCAGGTTGTGTTACTACTAACTTTGCTGCTAATTTTTTAAATGGTATCACTAATAAGATAGCAGATGGTTTAAAAAATCCACTTTCTAATCTAGGTAATATATTAGCACCTGGTTTAGATATTGCAGATCTATTAAGAGGTACAGCACTTGCATTGGATGACTTCTCTGGATTCTTAGATTGTGGACAGACTAATAAAGATAAGTGTCCACCTATCAGAAAGTATGAGGTATCTGGTGGACCTATGGAGAAGGGTGCTGATCCATTTGCTTATGTCTCTTATGCTATGAATAAGCAGTCTAAGGGCGGTGGTGTTAAAGGTGGTGTTAGTGGTCTTGCTGGTTCTATTGATAATATTTCAGGTGCTATAGGTGGTATAACTGATACTGTACAAGGAATAACGGGTGCATTACAGAATCCTGGTGGTCTTGTTGGTGGTTTAGTTAAGAGTAAGTTTGGTAATTTAATACCATCTGGAATTACTAATAGTCTTGGTAGTGTTGGTAGAATATCTGGATTAATTGAAGATCTTTCTGCTGGTGGATCTTGTACTGGTGGTAAACAGAACTGTGGTAATCCTACCATGCAAATATTTGGTGGCGGTGGTATTGGTGCTATTGGTAAGGTAGTGTTAGGTAAGTTTATTGATAATACATCAGGATTGCGTTCATTAACTGATAGTGTTAGTAGGACTGCAAGTATTATTGGTGTGGATATAAAAGTTCCTGGTAGAAATTATAAGTCACCACCTGCCATTAGTTTCGCAGATAAGTGTGGTAAGGGATATGGTGCTCATGGTGAAGCAATTATTAATGAGGATGGAGAGGTTATTGGTGCAATAATAACTAGTAGTGGTGAAGGATATCCTATTGTTGATGATGATGGAATTGATAATAATGTTGGTATCACTACTATATTTGTTGAGGATCCTGGTACTGGATATACGAAAGGTGATACAATTGATGAAACTGTATTTGTATATGATGAAGGACTACCAAATACTGATGGTGGAACAGGAACACAGACAGGAATTTCTACAGAGATTGTAAGAACTGATCCAACAACAGGAGAGGAGATACCATCAGATGTTCCTGATCCATACCTAGATCTTATTGAACCTGGTAAGAGAATTACTGTTTCTAACCTTAAGGATAAGCAGTCATTTGAACTTGTTATTGATCCTGCTACTGGAGGAATCAATGCCGTTAAGGTTCTAAATAGCCTTAAGTTTGAGACCACACCAGTTTTGAGAATAATTACATCTACTGGATCTGGTGCAGTTATTCGACCTATATTTGGTACGATACCAGAGAGACAGGGTGAAGTACTAACAGTTGTGGACTGTGTAGGATAATGGCAGCAGATAATAATACAGCAAATTGGGGTAGAAGGATTATTGATGCACGGGGATCTCATTTCCGTATAGAATCTGGTAGTCCTTTAATTGGTAGAGATGGTGCAGAGACCTTTAAGATCTATGCTGTAAATGATAATGAGGAAGTATTTTTAATTACTCATGGTCATGGATCTGGATTAGGTCGGATGGCATGTGATAAGTCTATTGAAATTAGAGCAGGAGATAAGAATAATCCTAATAGTGTTGATATTAGAGTAAGTGCTGCTACAGGAGATATCACTATCAATGCTGATAGAGGTAGAGTTCGTGTTAATGCTAAAGATATTGGTGTTCATGCTGAAAGAGATATTGATTTAAATGCTGGTAGAAATGTCAACATTAAAGCAGGTACAGGTCGTATATTATTAAAGAGTAATACTATATCATCACATGGTAAGAAAGGTAATCTTGTACCTAAAACATGGGGTGCTAAGGTTCTTGCTAACAGTTATGTTCCTGATGATAGTATCTCTAAATTCTTTGATCCTAAGACACAGGAGACATCTCTAGGTGCTGGTCCTCTTGGTGATGCTGGTGTTGCTGGAGCAGCAGCAGATGGTATGGGAGTAAGTCTTCAAGATCTTGGTATTACAATTCCTGATATTGGTGGTACTGAAGCAATAGAACAGGCAATTGAAAAAGCTGCTCTAGGTCTTGAAAGTCCTTTATCAGATCTTACAAACTTTATAGAAGGAGAAGGTGCTAACAAAGTTAGTGAGGCATTGACTGGTCTTAAATCTAAGATTGGTGGTAGTTCAGGGTTTGGTGGATTTAGTAGTCTAGTAGATAAAGCTACTGGTAAGATTACTGATCAACTTGGTGGTGGTATACCTGGAATTGATAAGGTGTTAGATAAGGTTCCATCTGGTAAACTTATTGATAAAGCAACTGGTTTACTTAAGAATCCTACTGCTGGTTTAACTAATGCTGCTATAGGTAAATTAGGAGCAGGTTCTGCATTAGGTAAGGTTACAGGCATTGGTAAGAACTTGGCAGCAGGTAATATAGGTTCATTAACTGCCTCTGCTAAATCTCTTCTTGGTGTTAAGAAGGGAGGTAATGCTCTTACTGGAATTGCTCAAAATATTGCGACTGGAAGTGTTGGTAAAGGTGCTGCTGCTACTGTTGGTAATATGACTAGCGATATGCTTGCATCTATGGATTCTATTGTACCTCCAGGATTCAAGGCAAGTCAAGTTGGTAAGATTAAACAGGCAGTAACAGATAGGTTAAATATAGCAGATGCTACTACATTAGCATCAGAGGAAGCACAGAAAGATATCAGTAGAGCACTTAAAGATGCTAGTGGTGTCGTTGATATGGCTAGCACTGAAATTAAAACTCTATTACAGGGTGGTACTACTACTGGTGATGAGAACCAGACATTTAACACATAGATATGTCAGCATCTGAATCAAACCCAACAAATTTTAATTGTGATGTCAAGGTTGATGTCGCTAATAAACCCTATGCATATAAGGATAATGTCAATTACAGTGAAGATCCCACTCTAATTGGTAGTTTCGTTGATATTCTTGGTACACCAGATAGGAATACTGATATTGAGATAACACATGGTAGTGTTAGGGTGTTTACTGGTAATGTATTAGTCAGACCTGGTATTACTACAGTACAACAGTTACAGGTTGAGGAAGAGATATATGTATGTAAGAGTGCAGACATAATGGGTGATACCTTTATTAAAGGTACTAGTTCATATCCTCTACAGGTAGGTGGTAATGCATTTTTTGATCATGGTAATATAGGTGACCTATCATCTAGATTTAATGCAGCAGATGCTTCACCAAAACCATTTGA
>Ga0115012_10001752_pt1 | contig 12581 bp, 8 predicted proteins | sample TroAtlMetagenome_FD_88706 | JGI IMG/M metagenome (GOLD analysis project Ga0115012, IMG submission 88706) | Marine eukaryotic phytoplankton communities from Atlantic Ocean - Tropical Atlantic ANT10 Metagenome | ecosystem: Environmental > Aquatic > Marine > Oceanic | place: Tropical Atlantic Ocean...
ATACCAAAGATACCTTCATGTACATGGTCTTCATTAAGATCGTACACATGATCCTTGTTCTTATCCCTGTACACCTTGACAGGAGCTCTTTGACAAAGGGCATCATATTTACCTTGGTGCTTTCTTATTTTGTATGCACCCCTGTATTGTCCGGGCTTGAGTATAGCCACACCTTTTTCGTTAAGAAGGTTGGCCATCCAATGTGTGCCTGGATCTGTGGTGCACTTATAGCAGTGAAACTGCCATTCACCATCCACCTTGTAGGAGATTGTGAGACAATCATCGAAAGCATTTGTCACTCTGTTTTTTGTTTCAGAGTTTCGCACGCCTACAATATTCACATCATAATCCCCATCACCATCAAAGTATTTGTAGCCTTTGACAGCCATTGCATCCTCTATTTGTTCTCTGGAGTAACAAGCCATAGTTACAATATAATGTTTTTATTTCTTATTGCCAAATGTTTTTTCAATACCAGCTATACCAAAGCAGCCTAGTGCGACTAAAACAAAAGCATCATAAACAAATTCATTTATGACGAGATCTTTGCCTAGCCAGCCACTTACAAGGTCAGCTACCATAACAATACACATAATAGCGAAAGCAATAAAGCCTACAATAGACTTTTCATTCCAATCGTTATTATCTTTAAATATATTCTTCCAACTCATTTTAGCAAGAGGTTAAGTGTGAACCATCACATAGTCCATCAGGATTCTGTGTATTTCCACATGTACATGGTTTACCTTTCATAATTTCTTTTTTAGTGCGTTCTTAGCTAAGTCCCAATTCTTATGTGCAAAAATTCCGAAGCAAACGCCAGCCCATATTTTAAGGCCAACAACCCATAGAACCACACCAACACCTAAGCCAGCTGCTCCTTCTATACCATTGCCAACAATCCAATTCTTAATTGCATTGAGTACTTTTTTTACTTTATCCATAATTGTTTATTTAAAATTGAGTACTTTGTTTAAGTTCCTCAATATCGTTATTAAGTTCTTCCAGAGTGACAGGACATACTAAGTCTAATCCTGCTTTATACTCTAATTCTTTTGATCCATCTACAAATACTAGTATGGTAGGGACCATCCTTATTCTATATTTCTTCTTGATTCCAGGAGCATTAGCCAAATCTAATCGGTGGTATTTCAGCCCTTTCAAGTTTTTCCAGTCGTGGAATGCGTTATCTTTGTTAAACTCAGCCCACACTTCTATGACTACAATACTTTCATTATCCCCGAAAGCACTTGTGCCTGTTATAGCAACGTCAAATTCCTCCTCAGTTATAAACTCTTGTGATAATACAGTAGTTGATATTAACAAGAGTATTAGTGTGAGGATACTTTTCATTTATCTTCCTTTAGTTAGTTCGTAAATTCTTTCTTCCATCTTCTCAAACTTTTCTAGTAAGAGATCCACATCTTCCTGTGTGTCCATGATTGTTTGACGAACTAATTCATCTTTCAAATCATATTCTACCTTTGATATCTCAGGTTCTGGTAGTGTCATAGCGAGAGCTATGTCAGATTTTAATACGAAATACATACTTGCCAAGGATACAAACCCTCCAATGATAAGTCCAAGGGTTTTCATATCCAATGTTATTTTTGTTTCCTCTCCGATTTGTGGGGGTGTCTTTGCCATTTTATTTCTTTTTACTAGCTGTTACTTTGCTTTCACCTTTGGTTACAGTAACATCAGTATCAGTTACATCAACTTGCATAGGATCATCTTCTTTATCAGATAATTCTTTAATTAAGCTTTTAATTATTTCTAATTCTGGTTTTTCTTCTTTTTCTACTGCTCCAACAATGTGTTGTAGTATACCAATCATTGCCATTGCTGCAGTTGAAACTAAACCAATAACTGCTGTCAAAGCACCACCTTCTAGAAATTGAGAACTTACTACACCTATAATTACTAATACTGTTATATAATTTATAGCATGCTTACCTAAATGTTTAGATGCTATTTCTTTAGCTGTACTTTGAGCTTCAATTTTATCGATCTCTATTTTAGCTAAAATCTCTTCGTTTGTTTTCTGTTTCATTTTATTTGATTTTATTTGAATGTAAAATTGATTCCTATAGAGGAGTTAAATATTTCACTGTCCCATAGCTTTGCATACTCTCCCTCTACGTATACTCCTAGATGTTTGGATAACTTCCAGCCAGCACTAAGGCCTGCAGAATAATCATCCCACTGCTCAAACTCAGAGTTTTGTCTTAATCCTCCGAGTCCCCAGTTATTCCTATTACCGTAACTGAAATCCTCATCACCAGCTACATATTTATGGTAAGGTAGAATCCAGTTAGCATATGCGTGTAACCAGAACTTACTCTTGTAGTGATAGAAATCCATCCCTACGATTGGTGCAACTTCACCAAATGGATCTAGTAAATCCCATGCTTCTCTATTGAATCTATTCATGAGACCTGTAAAAACAGTTTCTCTAAATTGTAAATCTGTATAAGCTACGGTTTCACCAGCAGGATTAACCCAATACCAATCTGATGTTTCCTGTCCATACTGATCAGTAGTGGTGTAATATATATCGTCATAACCATACATAAAACCTAAACTGTACCAAGGATTAATAGCATCACCATCTTGGTCTACTTCATTAAGCCATATTTCAACCGGGTTATATCCGTAAGCACGCTCGTGAGTACGATACACTGCACCAGCTGATATACTAAACTTCTTACCAATAGGTAGTCTAGCTCTTACTTCTGCAGATTGATAGTTTACATTTACCTTTCCTACCTCTCTACTTTCTAGTTTTACAATGTGATATTTACCTGTGTGTTTAACAAAGTACCTGTGATTCTTAAAGTTCTCTCCTCTCCAACGCTCTTTCTCATAGTGGAACTGATACTCTAATCCATCTATTGCAGATGTTGGTGCAGTGAATGCTAGCTGATTCTCTGTACCATCATAGTAGTTTCTAGGCTTTCTCTCATAATTAAAACGTGCCAGCTTTCTGATTCCAAATCCCATACGATAATCAAATTCATATTCTGGTGTATTGTTTACAACAACCGGTACATCATAGAGTCCACCGTCTGGATTAGTTCTAACAAAATAAACATCGTTAGGAGGTTCAACAGAATTTCTAACATCACCAGCTCCATATACTGTTCCATACTTTAGTAGGTCATCGTATACAAGTTTGAAAAGATTCTTTTTCTCTTTCTCCTGTCCAATAAGCGTAAAGGATATTAGCAGGAATATAATAGTAAGTATTGTTTTCTTCATAATTAATTTATTCCACCACCACGATTAGGTGCAACAGGAGTTGAAGGTGGATTTATAACAGCTGGAGCAGGTCTACTGCTTCCAGTGTTAGGGCTATTGTTATTTGAGTTATTATTGTTATTATTATTATTACTCCCACTCCCAACATTAGGTACATAAACAGGTCGAGGAGCTGGATTATAATACCAATTATTATGATGCCATGTATTATAGGGCACGTTATAATAACGGTGAGGGTAATGTGTTATGTTGTAATACACATTAGATTTGATCATACTGATCGGTAACCTAAGAGTATCACCTTCAGAAGTAACTGCAAGTACGTGAGTTATTTCAATCTTAGGTTCAGGTTTGTAGATACCACATCCTACCAATAACGCACACACCAGCATAAGCAGGTAGTGTTTCATATAGTTAAAGTTGAGGATTGGTTTAAACAAATATACCATCTCTCATCTGAACCACCAAACATTTACATGAATATTTTTGCTTAATATAGCATAAACTTGTAAGTTTGTATATCAAAATCAACAGATATGCCTTACAGTTTTTCATATTACAAACAAGAGTTATTAGAATGGTTCCAAACACACGTTCCTATCCACAAAAGAATACTAGATGTGGGTCCTGGTATAGGTACCTATGGAGATTTATTAGCTGGACAAGGTTATAGAATTGATGCTGTAGAAATCTTTCCTCCTTACATTCAGAAATATGATCTTATAAACAAGTATGATAATGTATTTATAGGAGACATCTGCAAGTTTGATATAAAAGATTATGACTTTATAATTTTAGGAGATGTACTAGAACATATACCCAAAGAAGATGCCATAAAACTTTACGAGAAGATTGTACCTGCTAAAGAGTGTTTAGTAGCTGTACCTTTTGAAATGGAACAAGGAGAACATGAAGGTAATATATATGAAACACATCATCAAGTAGATCTTACACCAGCTGTAATGAAAGAGAGGTATCCAAAATTATCTGTTGTAAAAGAAATAAATGATTATGGATATTATTCTTTTGTTCACTCCAAGATAGATAAAGCTTATGTACTTTATGCAAATAGTTCTTATTACGATACTGTATGTGCAGCTGTGGAATCTATTAATAAGGTAAGTGAAGTTAGTGTATTTGTATTCTTATTAAATGATAGTAGAAAAGTACCAGGGGCTATTACAATTAACTGGGAGTATACAGGACTTGATATTAAGCAGACTGAATATATAGATCGTAATGATAGTGGAGTGTATAATCTACTCATACAAAGACCAGCGGTGGTTAAATGGGCATTGAATAATGTAGCTAATAAAGTGGCCTACATTGATTCAGATACTGTAGTTACACCATATATAGATAGGATTTTTAAGTATGCCCCTGATGATACAACTCATCCCTATTTTACAGAAGGTATATATGATTATCTATTTATAAACGGTAGAGGTGGAGTAGAAACTAGAGAAGAGTTACATAAAAGTTTAGAACATCCAGCTTGTGATTTATTCGGTGTAGATCAATCTAATCGGTCGAAATACCACCAAACAGGATATTTTGTAGCCACCAAGTCATGTATGGACTTTCTTGATGAGTGGGAGTGGATGTGTAATCATCCTAAGGTAAAGGCCAATCCTCAATACTATGCTCCATACCATGAAGAAACTATAGCTAATGTATTGTTGTGGAAATATAATATACAGAAAGGATTACCTTATATGTATCTTAATTATAACAGATTTGTAAATGTATATGACTTACCTTTTAGTGGTAAGACTAAGTACTTAGAGGAGTGGGTAAGACTACCAGCTAGACAAAATCAACTTCTAGCATTACATGGAGAGAAGCGTCCAGAGTTTATGAAAGCTACAATGAACCAATTTAAAAGAAAGATACTATTCTTAGCCCCTCACTTATCTACAGGAGGTATGCCTGCTTTTCTTTTAAAAAGAATAGAAGCTTTAAAAGATGACTATTATATTATTGTAGTTGAACATAAAAACTTTAGCGATGACTTTGTTGTACAAAAGAATAAGATAAAAGAAATAGTAAATGAATTCCATACTTTGAAAGGAGACGATCCTCAAGAGTTACAAAAACTTATAAATTCTAAACTTATAGATATAGTACATATAGATGAAATGTCTGAGAGTTTACATGATAAAGAGGTAGTAGATGCTTTGTACTGTAACTGTAGAAGCTATAGAATAATAGAGACTTGTCATAATATTTCATTTAAACCAGATGTAGAAAAGAAATATCATCCTGATGCTTATGCATTTTGTACACCTTATCATCTTACTACATTTAATAATATGAAAACTCCAATCAAGGAGGTAATAGAATTTCCTATAGAGCCTTCAATATCTAACAAGTTACAAGCTCAGTCTGCGTTAGGTTTGGATTCAAATAAAAAACATGTTCTTAATATAGGCTTGTGGACTAAAGGGAAGAATCAAGGAGAAGGTTTGTCTTTAGCTAGAAAACTTCCTGATGTACAGTTTCACTTTGTAGGTAATCAAGCAGGAAACTTTAAAGACTATTGGGAACCTCTAATGAATAATGTTCCAGGTAATGTAACTATCTGGGGAGAGCGAGCTGATACAAGTACTTTCTTACAAGCAGCTGATGTATTTATGTTTAACTCTACATGGGAATGTAATCCTCTAGTTATTAGAGAAGCTATTTCGTATGGTCTACCTATACTTGCTAGAAACTTACCTCAATATGGAGATATGTTTACTAAATATATTACAGCTCTAGATCCTTTTAAGATGAAGAATCAGTTAAGGCAATTACTTAGAGAGGGTTGTAGTTATATTGTACCTATGGAAAATGTACTATCACACTTTAAGGATAAGCATATAAATCTATATACTCAAGTGATTGAAGCTGAGAAAGTTAAACATGTTACACCTGTTGACTATAATATATATCGTGACTTTGCTTTAGGTCCTTACGTACATATCACAGGTAGTAGCGAAAGTTTATTTAGAGTAGAGATATATGATGAAGAGGAGTTAGTGTACAATACTACTATGTCATGTGGAAGCTATGCTAAAGTAGATAGAAAGTATTATACTAAGTGGAGAACACTAATATATAAAGACGATATACTAGTACTAGATGATGTTCTTAATTTAGAGAACAAAAGAGTACACATTGGATTAGATAGTTCAGCTTTAGGAGACTCGATTGCATGGATCCCTTATGCTTTAGAGTTTCAGCAAAAACATAATTGTAATGTAGTGATAAGTACATACAAGAATTTCTTATTTGAAGAAGAATATCCAGAACTTGAATTTATTAAACCTGGAGATCCTGTAGGTGATATCTATGCTCAGTATAAAATAGGTTGGTTCTCTGATCAAACTTATCAGCCTGTTCTTCCAAATACTATACCGTTACAACAGACTGCATCTAATATATTAGGATTAGAATACAAAGAAATAATTCCTAGGATTAAGAGTGATTTTGGAAATATAACACCAGGTGTGTTACAAAAGTGTGTTACAATTGCTACTAACTCTACAGCCGGATGTAAGTTTTGGACAAGGGAAGGATGGCAAGAAGTTATAAACTACTTACATTTTGGAAAAGGATATAAAGTTATAAATACTTCTAAGGAAGATAATCCTTTTGATAACTGTGAAAAGATAAAAGATATCTCTATAGAATATACTATAGATTGTATAAGACAGAGTGAATTCTTTATAGGACTATCGAGTGGATTAAGTTGGTTAGCTTGGGCTCTAGAAGTTCCCGTTGTTATGATATCTAATTTTACTGAAGAAGGTCATGAATTCTCATGTCATAGAGTAACCAAGACTGATGTATGCCATGGTTGTTGGAACGATCCAAAGTATACTTTTGATAAAGGGGATTGGGATTGGTGTCCTGAACACAAGGGTACAGATAGACAATTTGAATGTCATAAATCAATCACTGCAGAAGATGTTATAAAAGCTTTACCTATTCATTACAACCTATCCAACTACAACTAGGTGCTATAGATGAATTAGTGAAACGACCGGTAAATGCTCCTGTACTTTGTGATATTATCTCACCACAATAAGTTGCCCCACCTCCACTACAGTTAGTAGATAATGCAAACTGTACAATATCACCTACACTAAAGGTTCCTCCAGGTATAATTGCTGTTGAACCAGAATCACAGTAAATAGTTGCATCTACATATACATCTGATCCACCATCACATCTTTCAACTAACCATCTTAAACCTGTAGATCCAGGATTAGAACGAGAAGTTGTAGTGGTTGTAGTAGGAGGATTACCAGCTCCACATTCAGCAATTCTTATTTTTAAAACTCCAGCAGTGTGGTATAAACCATATAATGGTATACCAGCTTGTGCAGCTGCACAGTCACTACCATAGTTATGATGTTCTCCAACTTCTGGCATAATAACACAACTCTCTACATTATTTACATCACCTACATTTGGAATATTGTTAACAGTACCCTTCTTAGTAACCATTATAGCATTTCTCCTGTTTGAATTTTGACCTCCAAACCCTGCACCAACTATAAATATTGAAGGTATGTTTTGAGAGTATGTGTAGTTTGTATTTGTGTAGTCATTATATTGACCTACTACCGTTACATTAGGTGATGTAGTTGAAGTAGTACTAGATCCAGCTGTCTCTCCATCATTAATCTGTAAGTAACGTCCCATACCAACGGACTCATGTTTGTATAATCTAACAAAGAATCCTAAGGCACCTGATCTACTAGTAGGGCTACTAGATTGGCCAAGTATATTCTGACTACCAAATGCAAAACTACAACCTGTAGAAGTTGTATAAATAGTATTAGCTCCTCCTACTAGTATACTATATCTACCATACATTTCTGAATTCTGTCCAGACATTATGTTTGATATACTTTGACCAGTAGTTAAGTAGCGGTTATTATTACCTGCTAGAATGTTATTTTTATTTATTTGACCACCACTTGAAGTAGCACCAGTACTGTTACCTACTCCTATAATTAGGGAGTTTGTTTCATATGCAGAACTACTACCACTTATACCTACAGTATTACCATCACCAGCAATAAGGTTGTTCAGACTCGGACCATATACATTCATGTTATAACCAACGAGCAAGTTTCTCCCAGCTCCTTGTTGTATATCATTGGCACTACCACCTACTATATTGTTATTTGTAGATGGATATGTTGTACCTGTAGTACCCACCTCATTCGAAGCACCAACCATAAGGTTACCATCAGCTCTAAATATTTCATTTCCACTTCCAGAAATTATGTTATTAGTAACAAGAGAAGAAGCATTGTTATCACCTACCTGACTGTTGTATCCACCAATTATGTTTCTAGCAGTGCTTGGTGAAGTAGCAGACTGATTCCCTTTAATGACCATTTGTCTACCAACTACAAGACTGTCATAAATAAACATATCTTCATGTCCAGTATGTTCATATCCTCCTATAATATTTCTCCCTCCACCAATATATCTATAATCTACTGCACCACCACCAGAGGCATCTTCACCATGTTCATATCCTACAACTAAGCTGTATTCCATATTTACATAGGACTTGTATGGGCTAGCAATAGTATGATCAAGAGTTACATCATTAGGGTCAGTTGGATTTTGATCTCCATAGTTATTTTGGAACCCTGTAAATATTCCTCCATTATTACCTCCCGCAGGAGCACCAATATTATTTTGTTCCCCAGCAACAATACCAGAATCGTGATTAGAATTAATAGTATTATCTCTTCCGAATATTGCCATAGCTCTTCCGAAGGTCGATCCTTCTAGAGAGTTATTCCAACCTGTTACAATTGTACCGTATGTATTAGTAGCTCCAGCTCCACCAGTCCAAATTACATCATGATTAAATCCATGTACCAATATAGTGTTTACATGTTCTACTTCATTATTTGAACCAGAGACAAGGTTATTACTACCTCCTACATTATTACTACTACCACCCACTATAATATTACTTGAGTCTACCTCCAGTGTATGACTAATACCACTAATATTTGATCTTCTTAAAATCTTTCCTAGGTTATGATTCTGTCCTGAAACAATAGAGTTAATAACTGTACCGGTTGCAGGACTAGTCTTATTAACAGTGTTAGTGGTACCAACTACAAGAGATCCAGTGTTTACGTTTGCAGTGATAGCAGCTAATCCATCTACTTCATTACCTTGTCCTACCACAAGCATCTTGTCTCCTGTAAGATTATTATTAAATCCAACAATAGCTAAGTTACTTGATAATGCATCTCCGACCTCATTCTCACTACCACAAATCATGGCAGAACCATCATATGAAGTAGAGTATATGTTAGCTACATATGTAGTATCATCTTCATAAGGAGACACTTCAAATCTAGGAGTAACTCTAGTTACATAGTGCGTACCATTACTTGGTTGTGTGATTCTTATACCCTCAGTTATATATGTGTAGTTTGCATTTGTATAAGTTGCACCTATCTTAATTAGATCATTGTTAGCTACATTCAGTGCAAATACTGCATTAGTTAGAGTAGCCTGAGTAGGCTTAACAGTCATATCACCTACCACTTCTAAAGTGTTACCAGGTGCAGTTCCTGCGTTTATACCTAAACGTGCATTACTATTATCCCAGAAGTGATTATTACTACCACTCACAGTACTAACTGTAGCACCAGGAGTTCCTGACCAGTATGTCACTTGTCCATTCGCTACACCAGAACCACTAACTTGACTAGCAGGTGTTGTACCACTTGAACCTGACGTGCCAGATGTACCAGAAGAACCGGAAGTACCTGTCGTGCCTGAAGTACCACTTGTTCCATCCTCTCCATCATCTCCACTAGTACCGGACGTACCACTACTACCAGTGTTTCCACTACTACCACTTGTACCTGTTGTACCACTCGTACCTGAGGTACCATCTTGTCCATCATCACCTGAAGAACCTGATGTACCAGATGTGCCTGTTGTACCACTAGTTCCACTAGTTCCTGTCGTCCCACTAGTACCACTTGTCCCATCATCACCGGATGACCCACTTGTACCAGATGTACCATCAACCCCCGTTGTACCACTACTACCAGATGTGCCACTAGTACCAGATGTTCCATCTACTCCAGTTGTTCCTGAAGTACCCGATGTACCACTTGTACCTGTTGTGCCTGAGGTACCAGCTGTTCCACTTGTACCACTCGTTCCATCCTCTCCTGAACTTCCAGAAGTACCAGACGTACCATCTACACCTGTAGTTCCAGAGGTACCACTCGTTCCACTAGTTCCATCCTCTCCGGATGTACCTGATGTAGCTGAGGTTCCAGATGTACCAGAAGTACCAGAGGTAGCCGAAGTACCACTAGTTCCTGATGTACCTGTTGTTCCACTTGTACCATCCTCACCACTGCTTCCAGATGTCCCACTTGTACCATCTTCTCCAGAAGAACCTGAGCTTCCACTTGTACCACTTGTACCACTGCTTCCACTTTCACCACTACTTCCACTACTACCAGCTGTACCAGATGTACCGCTAGTTCCATCTATTCCAGAAGTTCCAGTTGTTCCACTGGTTCCACTAGTTCCTGTAGTACCTGAAGTCCCATCGTCTCCAGATGATCCACTAGAGCCTGATGTACCACTGGTTCCTGTTGTACCGGACGTACCACTTGTAGCTGAGGTTCCTGAAGATCCACTGGTTCCAGACGTACCAGAGCTACCACTTTCTCCACTTGTACCTGTAGTTCCACTTGATCCACTTGTACCAGTAGTTCCCGAAGTACCACTCGTACCAGATGTTCCCGAGCTTCCATCATCACCACTTGAGCCTGAGGTACCAGAAGTTCCTGAACTACCACTTTCCCCACTAGTTCCTGTTGTACCGGAAGTACCCGAAGTACCGGTTGTTCCACTTGTACCATCTACACCTGTTGTACCAGATGTACCAGAACTACCACTAGTTCCTGAGGTACCAGAGGATCCATCTTCTGCACTTGATCCACTAGATCCAGATGTTCCTGATGTACCACTTGATCCAGTATTACCAGAGCTTCCTGAAGTACCGGAAGTTCCAGATGTACCTGAACTACCATCAGCACCAGGATCTCCTTTATCACCTGTGGTTGCAAAACATATTAATACGTCATCAGCATTACTAAATATTATTCCAGTTCCTTGTGATGATGCTACAGCATCTATATCTAGTGTCCACCAACCAGAATTATTAGTTAGATCATCTATAGCAAACAATATAAAGTCAGCAGTATTGAATTTTTCTGATATTCTAACATGACCTTTTACTGCATTTGAAGATGCTGCTATTGCTTGTAAGAAGGAATTAATAGAGTCTCCATTATCATCTAGGATATCTATATACATTTCATCAGAGTTAGCTTGGTCTTGGTTATTATTTAACCTTACCTTACCTGCTCCTGGGTCACCGGAAGATATTGAGCTATCGAATGTATAGTCAAAACATGCACCACCAAAGTTACCATCTGAACCAGATGTACCTGCAGTACCAGAACTACCTGACGTTCCAGATGTTCCACTACTACCAGCGTCTCCACTAGAACCACTAGTCCCTGAAGTGCCACTAGTTCCTGAGCTTCCGTCCTCCCCTGAAGAACCACTGGTACCAGCTGTACCACTTGTTCCTGAAGAACCACTTTCTCCACTCGATCCACTTGTACCGTCTATACCACTCGTACCTGTTGTTCCCGAAGTTCCACTAGTACCGGATGTACCATCATCTCCACTACTACCAGAAGATCCAGAAGTCCCACTTGTACCAGAACTACCGTCTTCACCACTAGAACCACTTGTACCCGATGTTCCATCAGTTCCACTCGTTCCTGTTGTACCACTTGTCCCACTGGTACCACTACTTCCATCATCTCCACTAGACCCACTGGTACCTGCTGTTCCACTACTACCGCTCGTACCATCTATTCCAGATGTACCGGTCGTACCACTAGATCCAGAACTACCACTGGTTCCAGAAGTTCCATCATCTCCAGATGTACCATCTTCACCAGAGCTACCACTGCTTCCACTTGTACCACTAGTACCAGTAGTTCCAGATGTAGCTGATGTACCAGAAGAACCACTTGTACCAGCCGTTCCACTACTACCACTTTCTCCTGAACTACCACTTGAACCAGATGTTCCACTAGTTCCATTTGTACCACTTGTTCCATCTATACCTGAACTTCCACTAGTACCACTAGTTCCGTCATCACCAGACGAACCTGATGTACCTGTAGTTCCACTGCTACCTGCAGTTCCACTAGATCCAGAGCTTCCAGAGCTACCGGATGTTC
>Ga0115012_10001759_pt1 | contig 12539 bp, 8 predicted proteins | sample TroAtlMetagenome_FD_88706 | JGI IMG/M metagenome (GOLD analysis project Ga0115012, IMG submission 88706) | Marine eukaryotic phytoplankton communities from Atlantic Ocean - Tropical Atlantic ANT10 Metagenome | ecosystem: Environmental > Aquatic > Marine > Oceanic | place: Tropical Atlantic Ocean...
ACACGAAGCCGGTGAGGTCGCCAGTCGAATGGCGGTGGACACCATCTGCCGTGAAGCCGCGATTCGCTTTGAACGGGCCAACCAGATTTCTCCCGAGACCTTGGAGAACATCCTGGACGAGTCCTTCCAGGCCGCCAACAATGGAATCAAAGACCATTCCGAAGAAATGGGCAACGACATGGGCACCACCCTTGTGGCCGCTCTGATCTACAAAAACTCCCTGGCTTTGGTGGCCAATGTGGGCGACTCCCGCGGGTACCTGATGCGGGATGCCGTGCTGCACCAAATCACACGCGACCACAGCTTGGTGGCCCGCATGGTGGAACAAAACCGCCTCACGCCAGAGGATGCCCGGCACCACCCGCACTCCAACATTTTGCTCCGCACCGTGGGGACCGAACGCAACGTTGAAATCGACATCTTCTCAGTGGAACTCGAACAAGGCGATCGCCTGATGCTGTGTTCGGATGGACTGTGGGGCGAGATCGAAGACGAAGACATTGAGGCCATCTTGAACCACTACCAAGACCCCCGAGTCGTCTGCCGGGAAATGATCCGCGCGGCCCATCACGGCGGTGGCAAGGACAACATCACCGTAGTGATGGCCGAAATTCAATAGCGGGACCCACCATGGAACTCCCCGCTCCCGTTTTGAAGTTGTGTCAAGCCGTTCGGCAAGCCGGAGGGCGTGCTTGGCTTGTGGGCGGAGCGGTCCGCGACAACTTGTTGGGCATCGACTCCAAAGATCACGACGTTGAAGTCCATCGCTTGGAAGTGGATGACTTGCGCGCCGTCTTGAAAGACTTGGGCAGCGTCAATGAAATCGGCCGTAGTTTTGGTGTGTTCAAACTGAAGTCGGGGGATCAAGAAATCGATGTATCGATCCCGCGGCACGACTCTCAAACCGGAGTCGGACACAAAGACATCGTGGTCGTTGGAAACCCGTTTATGGGGCTGGAATCCGCCGCCCGGCGCCGAGATTTGACGATCAACGCCATCGCATACGATCCCCTCACGGACGAGTACAGGGACTACTTTGATGGTTTGCGGGACCTGAAGCGCGGGCGCCTTCAGGCCGTGGACTCTCGAACGTTTGGCGAGGACCCGCTTCGCGCACTCCGGGTCGTCCAGTTTGCGGCTCGATTTGGGTTTTCCGTTCACGATGACCTGGCCGACCTGTGCCGGACTGTGGACCTGTTTGCCCTGCCAGCCGAACGCATCTGGTCCGAAATCGAAAAACTCCTCCTGAAATCCGCAGTGCCGTCCTTTGGCTGGGCGCTCGCACACGAGCTCGACATTCTCGACAAAGTCCTGCCCGAAATCGCCTCCCTGCCCATCGAACCGGTGTCCGCGGCGCTCGATCGAGCCGCCTCACGAAAGGACAGCGTGGAAGGGAAGGGCCGCACGGTGGCCTTGATGCTGTCCGCGATGTTGCACAACGCAGAGCAGGCCCAAATCGAAGCCTCCTTGGACCGATTGGGGGTCCACAAACTCCACGGCTACCCGGTCCGAAAACGAGTTCTGGAAGTCATTCCGCGAATCCCCACTCTGAGCCGCACCGCTGAAGACCGCACCTTGCGTCGTTTGGCCGATGAAACGGAACTGCAACTTGCGGCACTCGCCGCTTTCGCTGCCTCCGGGCACCGCGAAGCCATGCAAAACCTCGACCGCGCCGCGCGCCTCGGGATCTCATTGGAGTCGCTGCCAACACTCCTGACCGGCTCCGACCTTCGCAAACACGGCGTCGATGCCGGCCCTCGCATGGGCGAGATCATGCGCTCGGTCAGGGATGCTCAAATCGAAGGCGAGTTGTCGGACAAATCTGGCGCTCTGATCTGGCTCAAGGATCACCTCAAATGATCGGCCTGTGGTTGTCAGCAACGGCCGCGTTGGCCGCTCCACAAATGTCGGTGGAGGTCCACAATCGATGGATTGCTGGACACCGGATCCAATTGGCCGTTCGCATCGAAAACACCGATTCGACAGAGGCTGCGGTGCCGGACCTTGCGAACCGCCCCTGGCTCGTTCGCTTTGAAACCGTCGACCCCAGCGGAACTCGTCGAACGGTCCACAGCACAGCACCCGAAACCGACCCGGGCGGCACCATCGCATTGAGCAGCGGGCAAATCCGTGTGACCCGATTCGAGATCCCAACCAGCGAAGGATGGACCGCTGGTGCGGCCTCAATCACCGTGAATGTGGATGGCGCGGCGATTGGAAAGCACCAAATCGTGTTGAACAATGCCGAACTCGCCACGGAGTCCGACACAGCGAAACCAGTCGACAAAACCGGATCGGGATCGCAACTGATCAGCGTGCCCGCAAACGGCCGCACCGACGTGTTCATGAAACGGCTAAACACCCTCGAGTTCGTCACCACGATTGATGAACCCGCGATCGCGAGACTCAGCGTCGCCCGGGCAGAACAACGGATCGGTCGATGGATCACTTGGCAAGGAAAGACTGGTGAGCTCTGGACCGCCCAACAAGGCGCTCACGGGCTTCAAGGCGACCCATACCGGGTGCACCTGCCATGGCCTGATGCATCGCCGTGTGGGCGCGCCGCCACCGCAGGAAGTGGCCACATGGTGATTCCTGTGTGCATTCGTTCACCCAAAGGCGAAGTGACCAAAACGACCGCCATGGTCCTGACTCCGAGGGGGCAGGCTCAGTTTAGGACCATCGGCAACTACGAACCGAGCACCATACTGACCAACGTCGACGCGGCGGGGTCCGTTGAGTTTGTGTTGGTCCGGAACAACGCCATTGATTGGGCATGGTTGGGCACAGACACTGCCGCCGCCTTTCCGGCCTCGATCAAAAAGGTCTGGCGGGGCGGTGATGTTCACTCGGTGAGACTCGGGTTGACCGAAACCAACCCGCCAACGCCAGCCGTCCATTTCACCCTCGAGGGCGAACTGACGGAACGAACGTTGACCTCTCCGAGATAGCAAAAAGCCCCTCAACATTGAGGGGCTTTTTATTGACTGAACGGGACGCCTAATCAGCGTCGCAACACAGGCCCGTCGAGTCGCACCAGCTGCCGCGAGTGAGGTCATCGCCGTCATCGTCTTGGCCGTATGCATCCAGGCAAAGGTCCGGGTGCACTGCGTCTTCGTCGCCGCACATCTCAGGGTTGGCGCAGCAGAATGCGGCCAAGCTTCCGGCGCATTGTGCGTCTTCAAGCTTGTCGGTGCATGACTTAGTGACGCCATTTTCGTCCAAGGACTCGCCGCGAACAAAGCACTCGGACTTATCGATCCGTGCGCACCGCTCGTTGACCACAGCCACACCGAAGGACAACACGCCGTCGTCCACTGGCACGCTGAAGGTGTCCAGCACAACCGTGTACTGCACACCGGCCTTTTGATCGGTATCCACGGTGCAGTACTCAGTGGTGGCGCGTCCGGCGTGGGCGTTGTCCATACCGGTCTGAGAGCCTGTCTGGAAACATTCGCCGTATTCAATCTCTACAACCTCTCCTTGGGAGTCGGTGTAGAAGCCGGTGAAGTCTCCGATTTCAACGCCGGGTGAACCGGTGTAGTAGCTGCTCATGCCCGCAAACAGGTCCAAGTCGCCGTCGTCGTTGTAAAAGTCGGGGTAGCCGTACACGGGGTTGTACGCGGACGCGTTGGTGACCGGATCCGCGACCGACTGAGACCAGAACACAGTTTCAGGGTCAACCACGATGCAGACTTCATCGCCGGTACCGGTAAAGGTGAACGTCGCACCACCGCGCTTGCCGTCTTTGGCTTGGCCAAGTTGGCCGTAGTAGTACGGAAGCGTTCCCGTCTCTGCGACGTGTTGGTCGTAGCGTTCTTGGCCCGTCAACCCGTCAAGGTCGGGGTTTTCCGAGTTCCACTTGGGATCGCCTACGCTGTCCTCAAGGTTGGGTTGGATGTACGCCAAGGTTCCCTGCTGCTTCGCGATGAAGCTGTTCAAGGTGTCGGCATCCACCACCTCGAGTTCACCGATCTCGATGACACCCGGGTAGTCCTCGGAAGGCATGGGCACCAAGCCCTTTGCGTTCCGATCGCAGCCCGAAAGGCCGCTCAAAAAGATTACACTGACCAGTCCAAACATGGCTCAGCCCTCAAACTTGAAAGTGAAGTCGATGACAAACTCATTGTCTGCGCTGTCAACGACGTAGGGATCTTCGACAACCCAATCGCCCTCATCCACGTACAGGCCGGGGAAGTTCAGGAGGTCGGGGTAGCTGGACCCTTTGTAGTACTGCTCGGTGTACCGGTAGTGGTAAGCGCCTTCCGACTCATTGCAGGTCGAAAAGTTGTACCGAGCGGAGGGCATATCAACCCAACCCCAAAGCTCCATTCCGTCCACGACCAGTGCGTGGGGGATCGTCACGTCGGCCACGTAGTGTGTGCCTTCGCTGTTCAGCTTGAAGTAGGGCTTGAAGTAAGGAAGAACGTCTTCTTCGGGATCGTCATCGATGAACGACAGCTCATCGTTTGACGTGACGTACTCCGTGGTGAAGCAGTGCTCTTGGAACGTGCTGCCGCTGGTCACCTCGGTGCCATCGGGCGCGATGATCGGCTCCTGCACAACATCGGAGAAGAAGTCGATGATGTCGCCGTAGTCCGAGTGACGCCCTGTCACGACCTTGCAGCGAAGCTGCTCGTAGCAAGCGTAGTCGAATCGCCCGACGGTGGTGCCACCGTAGGGGTACGTGTCCCCGGGCTTGTCGGCGTCCAAAATGGGACCCATTTCCGGATGCGGGTAGTCAAAGTGACCGTCTTCCACCGAAGGGAAGGCGCCCACATAAACCGGCCCCAACAGACCCATTTGATCGGTGATGTCCAGCACCGGCTGTCCATCTTCGTCCAACGTAAATCCACCATCAACGATGGGGGTGCCGTCAGGGTCGATGAGCTGAAACGACTCGAGGGCCTCCAAAGGGATCCGAACCTTTCCGGTCAAATCGCCTTGTCGAAGATTTTCCTCAAAAGCACAGCCCCCGAACGAGAGGCCAACCAAACCAATAGAAATAATGCGCATGATTAGAACTCGTACCGGGCGCCGACCATCATTTCGACTGGATTTTGTCGCCCATAAATAATCCAGCGGTTGTCACCTGAGATACCTGCCGAGTCGCCTTGGCGATTGTTCAACAGGTTGTAAACTTCGGCCACGGCCCAGAGTTTTCCGGTTCGCACTGGAACGGCCTGGTCGACCTTGAGGTTGATGCTCCACCACGCTTCTTCCCGCGTGTACGTTCCTGCAGTCTGCTTGAGCATGCTGGAACCGTTGAAGTACCCACCGGAGTAAGAACGGCTTTCGGGGTTCCCACTTTCGTAGTACACGACGCCGCCGAGGCGGGTTGTCCATGGATCATTGGGGATGTCCCACGAGAACCCGGCGGACACGTCATGACGCACATCGGTGAACAAGAAGCCATCGATGTAGTGTTTGACCTGTGGAGAGACCGCCAACACAGAGGATGGCGAGCTTTGAACCGTTCCGCGGGAATAGGTGAGAGAGTAGTTACCCTCCACTGCCCATCGGTCGGCCATGTTCCGCTTCAGGCCCACGTCCGTACGGAAGTAGTTCCGTTGGGCGATGTTCGGGCTGCGAAGTCGAAGCGCCTGCTCGAACGTTCCATCGCGCGAGCCGAGCACGTTGTACCCGTCTTCGTCCCAGATGAGGTTCAAGTCATCGGCGGCCCAAAGGTTCCGCGTGAACTTCCCGGTGAAGTACAACTGCATGGCCAAGTCTTGGATCAACTCCCGCTCACCACCGACGCTGAACTCATCCGAGTGAGGAGCGATGACGCCCTCGGCGACCGAACGGTTGTTGTCCAGCGGTTGGTACAGGTAGTTGTTGGAAGCCGGGGATTCGTACTCACCAAAGTACTCTCCCAAGTTCAGCTTGTAGCCGTTTCCGGACGTGCCCATGAAGCTCGCGACGGAAAGGCGACCGGAATCATTGAAGCGACCGGCTGAACCAACAATCTTGGTTTTGCCGTTGGCCCATGGGTCCCAAATGACGCTGAAGCGAGGGCCCCAGAGGCCGACGTTCACAATGTCTTCGCCGGCATCGTTGCGGAGAACCGAACGATCGTACCGAGTACCGAACCGGAAGGTCAGGTTGTCGATGGGCTTGTAGACGTCCTGAATGAACGCGCCCCAGTGGTCGGCCGTCGAGGTGAACTCGTAAGGTCCCGTGCTTTCCACCCAGTAGTAGTTCTGGTAGGTGTCCGGGTCGTACGTGATGGCGTTCAAGTCGTAGAAGTAAACGTTGCCGCTGTTTCCGTACGCTTGGTTCCACGCCGTGTGATCGGCGCCGATTCCCACTTTCAAGTCATGGGTTCCTGCGAACTCAACCTGCAAGAGCGAGAACTTGCTTTCCACACTCGACCGCCAGCGGTCGTCGAAGAGGAAAAAGCCAGCATTGTCGCGATCGAAGGCGTTGTATTGACCCAGACGCGCTGGCGTCACAAAGTCAATGTTGTTCTCGAGTTCATCGTATTCGCACGGGTGGTACCGCAGGCCTTGGTCGTGTGTACAAGGAACCGTGTACTGCTCAATGTAAGACTTCTGCACCAAAGACTTGGTTTCGAGGAACATCTCAGGAGAGATGAACCAGTCCCATTGCAAGGAGGTCAAGAACCCGCCTTGAGCCTGACGGTACTGGGCTTCCGGCTTCACAAAGCGGTCGGATTGGTCCAAGTTGTCGATGGCCGAAGGGTCGGTTTGAGCGATCACCGTGACGCGGTGTTCAGCGGAGGGCTGCGCGGTCAACTTCGTGAACACGTAGTGCCCGTCGAAGTCCCGCGGGAGATCGATTCCAACGTTCGAAATCAGCGACCGTGTGAACTGGTACGACGCGATGTACCAGACCTTGTCGCGAACGATGGGGCCGGACACCGTGGAGCCGGCGCGGATCACCTCTGATTGCGTATCGAAGTCGGTGGGCGCCAACTCGTAGCCATCAGCGGCGTAGCGGGAGTCCTGCTTGGGCGCCCAGTTTCCGTTGGTGTAGTAAATGCCGGTGTTGACCTCGAGGTTGTTACCTCCGGCCCGCGTGACCACGTTGATCGATCCGCCGAGGTTGTAGCCGTACTCGGGGTCGAACGCCGAAGTGAGAACTTCGATCTGCTCGATCGCATCGTAGTTGAAGTTCAACGAGAACGTTCCCGTGACCGGGTCGGTGATGTTCACACCGTCCAGCATGTAGGTGTTTTCGTTTGAGCTCGCTCCACCGATGTTTGCGTTGGCTCCACCCGTCACACCCGCCGCCATCTGAACGGCTTGCTGGTAGGAACGTCCGGCAGGAATCCGGTCAAGGAACTCCTTCGTCAACACAGACCCACGGGTCGCCGACTCGGTATCGATCGTCGGCCGGGCTTCCTCGATGATCATCTCTTCACCGGCCTCTTGGAGCGGCAATTCAATGGCAAGGATGGTGTTCCGGCCCACGTTGACCGCAAGCTTGGGGTACGTCTTCTTGGTGAATCCCGCCTTGGAGGCCACCAGTTCGTACACACCGGGCGGAAGCTCGGCGAGGTAGAACCGTCCGTTCGCGTCGGTCTCGACCGAACGAATGCCCATCAGGTTTTCAGAAGAAACGGTGATCAGTACAGCAGGGATCGGCAGATCGCTGTCGTCCACAACCACACCCTTGACCGTACCCGAAGTAACGGAGGCCAATGCGGTGCCAGGGAGAACGATGGCGAGCATCAGAAGAATCTGCAGCAGTTTGAAGAGTCGGGGCATGGCCCTTTCCTTTTGCTGTCCCTTGCGGGACGTATTGTCCTGTGAAGGACGTGGCTCAGCGAGTCGTAGCTGTTTTGGCATATGGTGTTGCTGTGTGGACAGTCAAGAAAACCAATGAGTGGTTAACGCGCTGCTCACGCAGTTCACGAAGTAGGGGTACCTACCACGTTATCCGGACCCCCGCAGGCGCTCCCTTGATCCCATGCGAATATAATGCTTTCTCCGCCCATTTCTGGCGATATGCAGAACAGATACTGCATCGAATCCCCCCAGGTGTTACTCGCTACCTACGCTGGTGTGCGCAGGGTCACCCCTCTTTAAAGAGCACACCTTACAATTTGGAGCGTTCCATGAAGAAGATCCTTTCCGCCGCACTGTTGGCCACCTGCTTTGCAGGCCCCAGCACCGTGGCCAACGCAACCACCATGGTGGAGTTGACCACCCCACAAATGGTTGACGCCGCGAACAACATCGTCAAAGGCACCATCACTGAAGTGTGGGCTGAAGAAGACGAAAACGGTGTCGTGTGGACCCGGGCCCAACTCGAGGTGTCCAAAACGTACAAGGGCAACACTCAAACCCGAGCGTTCATCGTCGACCAAATGGGCGGACGGTTCGGTGGCAACGTTTCCAGCGTGGAAGCCGCTGCTCACTTCAGCCTCGGCGAAGAAGGCGTCTTCTTTTTGGAAACCCTCGACTCAGGACGCACCACAACGGTCGGAATGAGCCAAGGCAAGTTCACTCTTCGGCTCGATCCCTACACCGCCGACACCATCGTCCAGCGGTTCACACCGCCGGCAAACCAAGCCTACGATCACCGTTTCATCCCGCTTCCCGCTGCCGACAAGCGCGTGTTCCTCACCGAACTGGAAGCCACCATTGAACAACGGGTCAAAGCAGGCTGGGACGGCAAGGCCATCCCGGGCGCCAGCACCGACCGCCTTCAAAGCATCAACGCAAAGGGGTCGGCCCAATGATGATCTCCGCACTTTTCCTTCCGCTCATTGCAGCTGAACCCGCCCACGCATGGCGGCACAACCGTTGGGTTTGGGATCGCGATCTCTTCCCCATGGAATGGTACATGGGTGACACACCCGAAGATTCCCTTCCCGCAGGAACAGAAGCTGAAATCCTGACCAAGGCCTGGGGCCATTGGGAAATCGAAGCGCCCTGCGCGTCTCTCTCGACCGAATACATGGGTGTACGCGAGGGCAACCGCACGGGTAAGGACGATGACGACGTAAACACGTTTTACTTCGACGATCCCAAAGGCGAAATGGGAACCGGTGTGTTGGGTGTGACGATCACCAACTCAACTTCCGATGTTGCGTTCACCTTGTCCGGCGACACCTACACCTACGCCAAAGACTCGGACATCATCTTCAACAAAGACATCGACTGGGACACCGACGAAGGGATCGCAGAAGGTTGCAACAACGAGTACTCCCTCGAAGCCGTTGCCACCCACGAGATCGGCCACCTTTGGGGTCTTGGTCACTCGTGCGAAGAAGGCGAAGCCTGCTCCGAACTCGACCTGCGGTACGCCACCATGTACTGGTCGATCGGCCCTTGCAGCACCTACCAGAGCGAGTTGAACAACGACGATATCGAAGGAATCACGTCGCTGTACGGACCGTACGCGAGCTTCTACTCCGACTCGAAACGGAACGGTGGAGCCCCGCTCGAAGTCTGTTTCGAAATCGAAATGGATGACGAAGGCGAAGGCTTCGAAATCGAGTGGAACTTCGGCGACGGAAACACCTCGACAGAAAGCACGACTCCGGTCTGCCACACCTACACCGATGCCGGACAGTACACGGTCAACATGAGCGTGACCGGCACCCAAGAAGAGTGCGGAGAGTGGCGATTCACCCAACGTGAGTTGGCGTTCGTCACCGTCTGCGACACTCCCCGTCCTGCCGATGACTTCGACGGCATGTTCACCTACGAACCAATGGAAGATTTCGTCTACCAAATGGTCAACCAAGTGGACACCAGCGTCTACGGATGCATTGAGCAAATCCGATGGGATGTCTTCAAGGGCAACAGCGACGAGCCCATGCAATCCATCAGCGCTTGGTCCCCGAAGATCAACTTCGAGAAAGCCGGTGAGTACCGCGTCGTTCTGTACGTCGGAGCCCCCGGAGACTTGGTGGCTGCAGAAGAACTGTTGATCAAGGTGGAAGAGGTCAGCGCCTCTGGTTGCGCGACAGCGCCAACCACCGGTGGTCTCGCTGGACTGCTGATTGGTCTGGTCGGATTGCTGGTCCGCCGCCGCGACTAAGTCAGGCGGCAGGTTGATGCCCCGCATCATGATGCCGATGGTGGCCGCCCTCCTTCTCATGGGGGCGGCCACTTCTGCGTTGGGAGCGCCGGTTCTGCTCGATCGACACCCCGAACGCGTGACCGAAATGGTCATCGCAGAGCAATCTCGTCCCGACGTGGAACGTCATGCAGCGGTCCAGGGGCCCTGGCGGATCGTGCACACAGTCTCCGGCGTTCGAACATGGGAAGCCGCCATACCCGTGCGGCCGCGCACATTGTTCTTCCATCGCCCCCCCAGCGGAATGAAGCTTGAGCGCTTTGGAAAGACGGCGGGAGCAAAAAAACGCAAGATGACCGCGGCCGGTGGCATCGAGAACGCCGCAAAGGCCAACACATGGACCTTTTCTGCCGATGCAATCCAGGTTCGACGGACGCTGAGTGAGGGCCCACCCACCCCCGGCGAATACCGGGTTCGGTACGCCCGAGCCAAAGAACGCGAGCAATCGCTGAATCGCTCCATGATCGACATTCCGCTCGCCGATTTTGTGTTTCGCAGCCTGCAGGTGGGCGACACCACCCGGCACGGACTCTTTCTGCCTGCTCCATCATTGATTCGCTACGTCGTCGAAGTACCAGAGGCGGGTGTCCTGCGGTTTGACGCCTCCATCATTCCCCCTGAAAGCACCTTGGACGGTCAAACATCCGATGGTGCCACTTTGATCGTTTCGGCAGGACCGCCCAGCAAGGCATCCAAAATCACCGAAATCCAGGTGGACAATGCACCGCAAACCCACCGGATCGATCTGTCCGCGTTTGCGGGCAGTCAGGTCGAGCTGGTGCTGGAAACCAAGGGCGGCCCCAGCAATTCCTTGGACTACGTATTTTTGGCTGAGCCCACTGTGTACTCCCCGACCCCCGAAGCGCGCCAAATGGTGCTGGTGTTCATCGACACCCTTCGGCCAGACGCCATGAGCCTGTACGGGTACGACCGCCCCACCAGTCCGAAACTGGACGCGTGGGCAAAAGAGGCCGCAGTCTTCACCCAAGCCCGTTCGGTCGCGCCGTGGACGCTTCCTTCCGCGCGAACCATGGTGACCGGGACTCACCCAGAGCGATGGGAGAAAATCACGCGACTGCCGGATCGATTGGCCAACAGTGGCTGGGCAACCGGAATGATCGCCGGAAATGTGTACCTCTCTTCGAATTTCGAAATGTCGGAAGGATGGGGCACTCATCGTTGCATCAACTGGCCCCAGGGTTCTCTGCAAATCAACCGTGGATTGTCCTTCCTGGAAGACAACTCGGACCAAGACACGTTTCTTTTGTTGCACCTCATGGACATGCACCTGCCGTACACAGAGCCCTTGCAATACCGCTCACTGTTTGCCGGCCCCACCCCCGAAGCCTTGGGGAGCAGTTACTTCCTTCGCCACGACGTGACCCGAGCCGTCCGCCAGCTTGGGGACGACGCGAAGGCGTACGTTCGAGGCCGATACGACAACAACATGCGCTACCTCGACGATCAACTTGAACGGTTGTTCGCGAACCTCAAGGACGACGCAATCGTCATGATCGTCTCCGATCACGGCGAAGAGTTCTGGGACCATGCAGGATTCGAGCACGGCCACACCCTGTACGATGAACTCCTGCGAATCCCAATGGTGTTGAAAGCACCCGGTGTGGAGCCTGGAACTTTCGAAGCGCCCACGAGTTTGCTGGATGTCGCCCCCACCCTCGCGGCCGTGGCCGGCGTGGACACTGCAGGCATGGTCGGAACGGACCTGCGCTTGCTGGCAAGCGGCAATGCGACAGACGTATTCAATCAACGTCCCCAAGCCTTTGGCCGCCCGTTGTACGGAACACGGCGCTGGGGAAGCCTCGAAAACGGAATCAAATTCACGGTTCATGAGGGCGAAGAAGAACTCTTCGACCTGAACACCGACCCGGGCGAGACCAACAACTTGATCGCCAAAATGGACCCCACCGCAGGCAAAACCGCGATCGGAACCGCCCTCGAACGGCCCGTGTCCGAGGTGTGGCGTCTGGTGTTGGATAAATCCCGCAACGGCGACAGCGTTCGTGTAACCATGCGGCACCCAATGGCCGCGGCATGGGTGGGCGATGACCCCACCATGAAGGGCTCCGCAAAAGTGAACATCGAGGCCGACCGAACCGTGGCCCGCTGGCCAAAGCAACGGGGAATGGTCGAGGTGTTTTTGTTGCCTCCCGAGGACACACCGGACACCATCGACGTCGACATCACCATCGGAAAAAGAACAGAAACGCATACGGTTGTATTGGTGGAACGCGATCGACCAAGGGCGGGCAAGCCGGACAAATTGCTGGACGCGCGCTTGAGTGGACGACGGTTGAAGATCACCACCTCTGTGGCCCCAATACCGTCCGACCTCGACAGCGCCATTGAAGGCTTTGACTCCGAAGTCGCCGGTGATTTGGAAAGCCTTGGGTACATCGAAAAAGAGGAAAACTGAGCGCGTCAGGCAATGTTTGGCATTGGTGTGCGTTCTCTACCTGTGATGA
>Ga0115012_10001760_pt1 | contig 12537 bp, 11 predicted proteins | sample TroAtlMetagenome_FD_88706 | JGI IMG/M metagenome (GOLD analysis project Ga0115012, IMG submission 88706) | Marine eukaryotic phytoplankton communities from Atlantic Ocean - Tropical Atlantic ANT10 Metagenome | ecosystem: Environmental > Aquatic > Marine > Oceanic | place: Tropical Atlantic...
CTTCTATGATTACTGATACCAAATGGATTCAATTCTGTTGACCCACTTAAAATATCAATAGATTGAGTAGTGACTAATGCATTAGTTGTATTATTAGAAGAAGTTACTAATAAAAATTTTAAAGAATCAGAATCAGATGTTTCACCTGAACCAGAATATCTTGATGTATAATTAAATGAGTATTCAGACCCACTTACAATTTCAAATTCACCAATTGTTCCATTTGACTCTATTGACTGATTTCCTTTAATCTCTAATGAATTGATTAAATGTTTATTGTGAATTAATACGCCTGATGATGTTGTATAATAAACATCTCCTACATCTGATACTATATTTTCTTTTCTTAGTTTTCCATAATTTATAACGGTCCTTTTCGGTACTGTAAAATCTCTTAATAGTTCTGTTGAATCAAGTTTGTTTTCTTGAACCACTTGGAAATCACCTAAATCATTTCTTGATTTTCTAAATATTTTTATTCTTGCAACATCACCAGTAAATGTTGCTAACTTTTCTAATCTAATCTCAGCATATGATGCGGTAATATTTGAACCGCTATCAATAGATGCATCTTCTACTGACTCAAAATCCATAGAGTAAGATACTGGTCTAAATTCGTTGACTATATTATCTTTTAAATAAGGTTTTCGAACTAATAATTCATCTTCATTAAGTACTTCTAATACTGAAGATGAATATCCCAAATCACTTACAACCAATGTTGTGTTTTCATCCATTGATTGTGTAAATTTGTTACCTTCTTGTAGTTTTATTCTATATTGTGATGGAGAAGTCCATGTAGAAAAATCAGAACCAGAATCAGGTATTTCAGGTATACCAATTATAGAACCTGATTTACTAAGGGTCATGTTATCCTTTATAATTAAAGGTTTTTCAATCTCAGTTACAGTAAATGTTGGTCTTTTGAAAAATCTGACTGGTGTTTTATTTGGAATTCTTGGATTTATTTTAAAATTTTGAGTCCACCTAATATTTGGTCTACCTTTAAACTCATTGGGTACTTCAATTTTATTACCACTCGCATCAAAGTAAGATTCTAACTCTGCTAATATTGTTAAAGAACCCAATCCTATTGGTGTGTCATCGTATACATGAATAGCCATGACAATAGAAGTTCCTTCTCTAAAGGTTCTACCAAATTTAACACCTGGTTCAATAAATAATGTATTTCCTTCTACATCTAAAGCTTCGAATCTTATTTTTGAACCTTTTGCAAAACATTCACTACCTTCAAATAAAAATGCGTTTTTACCACCAGTTAATGTGTTTTCTAATTCAGTTACATTAAAGTATATTGAGTCTATTTCAGTATCATCTATAAAGACACCAAATTTGTCAAGGTCTTGAAAAGGTGAATATTTTTTTATTATCGCCATACCTATAAATATGTAAAAGTAGAATTGTTAAACAACTGCTCTACCTTTCATTTTTTCCCAATCTCTATTTTTTCTGACTAAACTATTTGTTTCTTCAACTGCGTTAAGAACATTTGTTTCGGTATCTAAATTCATAGCTAAGTAAATAAGAGCTGATAAGTCTTTTGGTAAACAATGACCACCGAATCCAAAATCACCATCTGGTCCAGGTACATTCCAATGAGATTTACCCAATCTATCATCCAATGTAGCATATTCTACCACCTTATCGTAGTCTATTTTTAATTTTTCACAAACCTGATATATCTCATTAGCAAAAGAAACTTTAGTTGCTAAAAATGAATTAGTTAAATACTTTACCATTTCAGCATGAGTTGAATCTGTTTTAATTATATGTGCTTTAGGAAATACCTTAGAATATAATCTTCTTAGTTCTGTAGTAGCTGGTCTTGGTCCTCCTAATATAATTCTACTCTGATTATTAAAATCTTCAACCGCATTTGCTTCAGTTAAAAACTCTGGATTAAAAACCAGATTTAAAGAATTATATAAAGAATTCCACCTTGATGTTGTACCTGGCGATACTGTAGATTTGATTACTATTGTTTTTTTAGTTTCTTGATTATCTGTAATTAAATCTATATTTTCTAATTCTGTTTGTAAAATATCAACATTACAACTACCATCACTATTCATTGGAGTTGGTAAACACAAAAATATAGTATTACATTTAAAAATTAAATCTTCTTTTGTAGAATTACATTTTGATTTATCTAAATCATAAGTTAAAACATCAAAATAATTTTTAAATTTTTGGTAAATTGCATTACCAACAAATCCTTGTCCTATAATTCCTATCATAATTGTTCTTCTAAATATTCAAATAAAGTTTTTGTTATTTTAGGTTTGACAAAATCAGTATCTAAAGTATATCTTCTATCATGTCCTAATCTATCTTTTACAAATTCATACTTTGGTTCTTTTCCAATTAAATCTCCTATATGATTTATAATATCTATATTTTGTAAACACTCACCACTACCAATGTTAAATGTACCTATATCTGACTCTAACATTAATTTTAATATTTGCTTTACATTATCTTCAACCCAAATCCATTCTCTGATTTGTTTACCATCACCATAAACAGGTATTGGTTTATCTTCTTTTATAGATTTCATAATCGTTGGTATAAACTTTTCATGATGTTGTCTAATACCAAAGTTATTACAAGTACGAGTTATAACATAAGGTAATCCAAATGTATGACCACAACTATAAACTAACATATCAGCAGATGCTTTTGTTGCTGAGTAATATGATGATGGGTATAAAAAGTTTTGTTCAAACGATGCATCTATATTTAACATATCTAAATCACCATATACCTCATCAGTTGATATTTGTACAAACTTTTTTAAGTTTTTATTTTTTCTTGCCAATTCTAAAAGATTATATGTACCTTCTACATTTGTCTTTACAAAAGGTTTTCCATCTTTAATTGAGTTATCAACATGAGATTCTGCTGCGAAGTTTACTAAATACTCATATTCACCTAAATCATTCTCGGTCACATCACATATATCACTTACTATCAACTCAGTATCCATTGGTAACCAATCTTCATTTGATGCATAAGTCATTTTGTCAATGACTAAAACTTCGTGACCTAAATTTTTACATAAATGTACAAATGAAGAGCCAATAAATCCACAACCACCAGTAACTACTATTCTCATATTAAATAACTTTCTTTTTCTTTATTTATAAATTCTTTATCATGATACTTAAACAAAACTGAATATACCCTTTCATTTATTTGCCATTCTTTAATATGTTCTAATCTATTACACATGGAATAAATCATTTCATTCCCAAACGCAAATTTGTTTTCCATTAAAAGTAAATGTCCACCTACCTTTAAATATTTGTGTAAATCTTTGAAAAACTTTTTATGAAAATGCCAATCTTCATCTACCCATATTCTTGGGTCATATTCTGTATATTGTTTTAATGTTTCTGGTTTTGCTACTAAATGTGGTGGGTTTGAACAAATAAAGTCTACCATAGGTCCATCATAATTATCAAAAGTATCACTTAGATAAAATTTTGCATCTAAATTGTTTTCTAAATTTGTCTTTTCTATTGATTCAAAACAAGAAGGATATATATCAACTAAATGAATATCCTTTACATTATATTTACGAGCTAAAAAGTATCCCATAAATCCAGGTCCACTACACATTTCCATAATAGAATTAAATTTTGGAAAATCATATTGTCCTACATACTTTATCCATTCTCTACCCCCACCATCGAGTTCATCTTCATAATAAATGTTTTTAAAATTTAACATGACTGAACCCTTCTACTTTTTTAATTTCTATTAGATTGTCAACTACATCTCTCATTGAATCAATATGTGATATAACTATTACAAAATCAAATTGTGTTTTAAGATATGTAAACAACATAAATAAAGATTGTAGGTTCTCACTATCTAATGTTCCAAATCCTTCATCTATCACAAGGAAATTAGGTCTTGGTAGGTTACATACATTGATTAAAGCAACTCTAATTGCTAAACCACTAATAAACCTTTCCATACCACTACACATTTCTAAACTCCATCTTTGGTCTCCATACACAAGATATGCATTGATGTTCTTACCATCAATCTCTAACTGCATTCCAAACTCTACTATTTGAGCCAAGATATTATTTACCTCACCTTCAATCATTGGTAAAGCTTTTTCGGTCAATTCATATGATACACCATCTTTAGATAATGAATTAAGATAAAACTCAAATAATTTTGATTGTTCTTCTAATCCTTTTACTTCTTGTATTCTATCCTCTATAGATTCTTTTTGATTTTGAAGAGCAGATATTCTACCATTTAATTTTAAAATCTCTGAGTTTCTTGTTTTTATTATTTTCTTTACATCATCCAAATCTGACCTTACATCTATTATATCATTTCTAATTTCTTTGTTTCTTTTTATTTGTTTTTCATTCTTATAATATTCTTTTATAAGTTGGTCTTGTTGAGCAATTTGTTGTTCATTTCGCAATTCTTCAGTTTCAATTGTTGATAACTTGTTAATAAGTCCACTTATTTCTCTATCAATTTTATTTTCCTTATCTCTTGCTTCTACAAAATTACTCCATTCTTTTTCATATTCTTTTAAGGAATCAATATCAATATTAAGATTTAATTTATCTTTTTCAAATCCTTGTAATATATCTTCTACTTCTTTTAATTCAGTTTCTACTTTTTCTTTTGTTTCCAAAATAGATTTAGAATTCTCCATACAAATGTCACAATCTTCATTATATTTGTGTGAATCTAAATGTTCTTTTCTTTCATATAAAGAATCTTTTTTAATATTGACCTTTTGTATTTCATTATCTACACTTGATAAATTCTTTTTTAAACTTTTAAGTTTAGTAATTCCCTCTTCTAAATCTTCCTCATCAAACTTATCAAGTATTTCTTCTAATTCTATTTGTAAGTTTTCTCGATGACTTATTCTTTCTTGTATAGAGTCTTTTTGATTTACTATATCATCTTTTTTCTTTTGTAGAATTTTCAATCTTTTTTCTAACTCTTCTATCGATACACCACTATCAGCATTTAACTTTACAATCTTTTCGTTTAATCTTACAATTTGATTTTGAAGGTCATCCTCCTTTTTAAGAATACTTGATTGTTCTACCTCTAAAAGTTTATACTCGTTTTTGTCCTTTTTTAAATCGATGTCGATTTCCGCCAATTTTGTCGTGAAATCATCACTCTTAAATTTTCTGATAAGTGTTGCAGTGTCTCTATTCTCATCACTTGCCTTTTGGTATAGTTTATCAAAGATATCTACCCCAATAAATTGTGATAGTATTTCTTTTCTCTCGGATTGTGACTTATCAATAAAAAGAGCATTGTTACCTTGTAGAGAAAGAGCAGTTAAAACAAAGTCCTCAAACTTACCAAGATACTTTTCAATATTCTTATTTGTGTCTTTTCGTTGTTCACCATTGAGTGATTCTACAACCCCACCATCTTCTTTCCAAAAGTTTACATCTACCTTTACAGATGTACCCCTTCTAACATACTTAGCTTTCCTCTCTATGAAGTAATCTACTCCATCTATCTCAAAGTTAAACTTACAATAGAAAGTTGATTTACGATTATTTAAAACATTTCTCGAGAGTGTTGTTCTACTTGTCCTATCATAGATACAGAATGATAGAGCATCCCACATGGATGATTTACCACTTGCATTAGGAGCAAAGATACCCATGATACCTTGTGCCTTATCAAATCGGATTAAGTTATCCTCACCATATGAGAACATATTAGAGAACTTAAACTCTTTTGGAGTCCATAGAATGTTACCTGCTGATTCTGAGTCATCTATTGTAGAGTTTAGTTCTGTATTGATATCACATATCTTATCTATCTCTGAATCTTCTAATAGGTATTGTCTCTCTAAGTAGTCTCGTATGAGTTGGTTTTGGAAGGTTTCATCTTTTACATTACCGACAATGTTTTTGTTTACCTTTTGATTTGTTTTTAATTGTCCGATTGTATCAGTTCTTGTTACAGTAACTTCAGCAACTTTGAATAACTTCTTTAGTTCAGTTATTCTTCTTTTCATATCACTTGGTTCAGTCTTAGTAAACCTTAATCTCAGTCTTGGATACTTAGGTAGTTTTGTACCAACCTCATCATACACCCATTGAGGTATCTTACCATTAACTACATCAACAGTTAAGAATCCATAATCATTATGAAGATGGTGTTCAGTAAATGTTCTTGTTGAAATATCCCAGAGTAAATAACCATGATTTTCTAATAACTCTCCGTGATTTTGTTGAATCATAGAACCAGCATAGGCAATATGTTCGTATCCTTCACCGAAGGTTTGTCTCTTGTGTATATCACCCAACATGGCCATATCGAATCCATCGAACATATCTACTTGAAATGAATTGGATGAAACGGTATAGCCGATATCTGTTTGAGCTTTGTTTACTGGTCCATGAAAAAGACAGATTGTATTTTCTCCATCAACGGTATCTCCCTTAGGCCAATTTTCTTTGTCATCCAATATAGAATAGACAACAAAAGTAAGATTATGGATAGGGTAAACACCAGTATCACGAAGATAATGAATTCTATCATTTCCAAGATTTTCGATAATAGGTGTGAGTACATCAAGTCTATGGGAATTATTTAAATTACAATCGTGGTTACCTGTGATTATTACAGTTTCTCTTAACTTCGCACACTCTGTGAGAAACCAGCTTATTTCGTGTACGAGTTCTGGTGACATCTCTGTTTTAGCATGAGCAATATCACCAGCAATATAGATGAGTGAATCTTCTATATTATCTTTTTTTACTTGTTTAAGAAATTTGTTGAATACTAATTTGTATTCTTTGTGTCTTTGGAGGTTACGAATATGTAAGTCCGCCAAATGATAAACTTTGTTTATTATCATAAAGTTGATAGTTTTTGTGATATAATATCACTAAATCCTGTAGATTCAGAAGTTTTTAATTTTTTATTTATTTTTGAAAATCCCATGTCACTCGCATCTTTTTCAGTAGGTAAAACATTTGTAACAGTAATTCCATTGTTCATAAAATAGTTTACATAATACAAAGCTTGTTCTTGGGCATCTTTATCTAATATTACAGATATTTTTTTTACTCCATTTTTATAAATGGAATCCATTAAAGTTTTGGGAATAAATTTTCCTAATAATGGTATTGCATTTCTTTTTACCGCCATCGCATCAAATACACCTTCAGTAAGTGTAATTGGTTCTTTCCAATTTATTTGATTTTCAAAGATTGTAACATTTTTCGAAACTGGCGGATTTTTATATTTAAACTTTTCCTCTTCGTATACAGAGCGTGCGATGAAGTAATTGAGTCTATTATCTCTATCATAACTCGGAATAATAATACGATTGGTGTAAATACCACCATCACAATACCCAATATTATAACGAATAATATCTTCCTTAGTAATACCTCGGTTCTTAACATACTGCTCAACCTTCCTATATAATGGATTTATACCTTTTGGTGTATCCAATAGTGATTTAAATTCAGAAGGTAACCTAAGTTCTACCTTTTCTTCATCAGTAGATGTTGTTGAAACAATATAGTCATCACCATATATTTCATATATCTTCCTTATCTTAGATGAATCTACTTGCAGTTTTCTAAGTAAAGTTTGTATTTTTCTTCCCTTAGCATCACAAACCCAACAATGCCATTGTTGTGTGTCTAAGTTTATTTGTAACTTTTTCTTATGGTGATGACAAAATGGACAATGATGTGATTGTTCGTTTCCCTTTAGAGATGTACCAACCCCTAAAACTTCATCCAAAATGTTAATAATAACCGATTTATCTCGCTGTGAGAGCATAATTTATTCAATATACAATGTAAATATACAACATTTATTTGACAATTCCAAATTAAATTACACTTTTTTTTGCCAAAAGTATAGAAAAATGGATTGAATACCTAATTCCTTCTGTGACTGGTGTTACATAATGGTTATCATTCCTTCCAAAAGTGAATAAGTCCCCTATATTAGAGGATAACTTTTCATTTTCTACTACGAACTCACCTCCAGAAAAATCTTCGTTTAGAAGGTATCCAGCACTTAAATATCCTGGATATGATGAGGCATCTATATGTTCATTAAAAAAATCACCTTTCTTATATAATAGAAGTGTAATCCAATCTGTTGGTATATAGTTTTTATTTAACTCTTTTACTTCTTTTTTAATCATATCAATAAACCAACTAAACATTGGTATGTTGATATCTGTTTTTAAATGTTTTTTATGTTGAAAATCTACTGATTCAAAAGTTATGTTTGATTTTTGGATTTGTTTTATTAACTTAACACAATGTTCTTTTTTCATTCTTCTAAATCTTTTCTAAAGAATTTTCCTAAAATATTATCATTGAAACAATGAGATTCATATAAAACATCATGTTTTATCTGTTCTTCTAATTCATAATAAGTTAAAGCTTTTTTTGTTTTACAGAATCGTAAGATAAATTTTTCAATATCATCACCATCCCACTTCTTTACTTCAGCGTGTGATGATTGGTAATCTTTCCAATTTGATTCTTTTACTACCTTTCTTTTTCTTTTTGTACCTTTAAGTGGTGGTAGTGTTCTGTGTGAGTACAAAGATTTTCTTCCGATATAGAATTCACCTGTTATTTTCTTACGGATTTTATATATAAATCCTATAGTATCTTCAGGCATATCGGAAATTTCGGTAATCAGTTTACCTTCATATTTCCATGTGGGCATAGTCAAAAAGTTTAGTATTCAACCGAATCAGAGTATTTTTTTAAATTCAGTTTGCCGCCTCTTGCTTTTTCTAAGTTTGGTTTTGTGGATATATCTTTTCCACCATCTACTGAGATGGGAGTTTTGTCTTTTGAATCTTTTCCTAATTTGGAAAACTCAGAAGATTTGAATAAGTCTATTATTGAAGCCATAATGTTTCCTCTTTTATATAAATATAAGTTTTTTGTTTAAACATCAATTCTTACTATGAAGTTTATAGGATAGTCAGGTAGGTTTTTTATTGGTTTAGGTAACTTAGCTACTGCCATCATTTCATTTTCATTATTATACAATCCAATTGTTGTAATAAATGGTGCTAAGTATGAACCAGTTAAATCTATAGAACCAGAGTTCCAATAGTCCTCCCAACTACCACTAATATAATCATTAGTGACTGATGATGTAACCGAACCACTATAGTATGGTTTTCTATCAATACTATAGATATCTCTAATTTTTACAGTTTTTGCGTTGCTTCCACTAATAGGTGTTGTAGTAAAATCTTGTGAACCACTTTCAAATACTGTTACTGCAGTTGGGTTTTGAGAATAATTAAATTCACAATCACCAACTTCTAAAAAGAACTCATGTTCATAAATCGTATGAGTTCCCTTATACTTTAATGTATAGCCTGGTGCTATTGTTGTACAATTTGCATTATTCATAATGAATAGGCCATCTCCATAAAATACATTTCCTACTATGTAATCTGACCAATTTGTAATTAGTCCAAATGGATTATCATCATCTGCAAACCTTATAATACCACACTCAAAATCCATTGTAAGAATTGATACTGGTGCAATTGCGGTTGCTCTTGTATCAGCTCCACCTTGTGGTGATATTGTCAATACATTTAATGAACCACTTTCAAAGTTTGTTAAATCAGTTGTTCCATGGTATTCATTTCCATCGAAATCTTCAAAGTGAATTTCACCAGTTTCATTGTTTAACAAATTAATTTTAGCTGCTCTTGTTGTTTCTATTAAATTACCATATCCATCATCTACTATTTTTAAAACCTTTGACTCTACTTTAGGAGTGTCTATAAAAAGTTCAATAGAACCAGGTTTTATTTCTTCACCAAATTGTGATTGTGATACTGCAAGAACTTCTATATGTTTTCCTAATAATCTCTGATTACCATAAGCAAATCTTGGGTGTTGTTTACCTGCACCAGTTAATGGTGATAATTTATTATGTGGATGATAATATTTTGTTTGAATTGACTGGTATAACAATCTTTGATAAAACTCATTTGTTTTAGCTTCATTGTTTGGGTCAAAAAAGGTATCTAAATCATAAGCCCCACCTGGTATAGTGAGAATATCTATTACTTCATCATCATAAGATGCAGAGTGTGCCGTATAAATAGGATAACTACCAGAACTATGCATATAGGTTTTGTGAGTCCTAAATGGTCTAATGTTTGCGTTTTCTGCTGGTATTTCTTTTAACATATGATATTACTCCTTTATATAAATATCACAAAAAGAAAAACCTCACTTTTGATGAGGTTTAACTATTTTAAAATGTATGCCTACTCTTTAAAAATCTAATTTTACTTTTACCAATACTTCTTTATCAAACGATTTTGCAATTGGTTGAGATGTTTTAGCTACTGCTAACATTTCGTTTGCATTATTATATAATCCAATTGTAGTTATATAAACTCTTGGGTCTCTTTTAAAAGATGAGACTGCAAATGCATTATCTGAACCACTTACAAATGTTGGATTGTTAGAGAAGTTAAATTCTCTGTTTTGTGCTCTTACAAAATAATGTGATGTAGATACATTTTCAGTTCTTCTTGCTTCAAAGTCTGAACCACTTGCTATAGCTGCGTATAACCAATGGTGTGCTTTCTTGTCAGCATCTACACCATTAAATTTAGAACCAGTAGTTGAGTAATTCAATGTCGCTGAACCTGTATGTGCTGAATATTCTATTTCAGCTTCTAATGCACCAGGATTAAGTAAAATAATACCTTGGTCTGGATAGAATAATCCATATCCTTGTCCTACTGAGAAATTAGTTCCTGAACCTGATGTGTATTTTTTAGCTATAGTAGCTTCTGCTGAAGAACCTAAGTTAAGTGAACCACTTACAACATCAAATACTCTACCAGATTTACCAACTGTATCTGAGAATTTCTTACCACTATCATCGATAAGTGTAATATGTCCTCTTGAACCACTTAATTTAAGTGACCAGTTACCTGCATCTAATTGTTCTTTGTATCTTGCTCTCGCTACATTAATCACAAAGAAATCTTCAGTATTAAATCCTGCACCAGATGATGATGCGAATGTGAAATGAGAATCTTCTTGTCCAAGAAGTAAAGAACGATACTGCATATATGTTGCTTTAGTTGGGAACTTAGCGTTGTCGTTAGTTGAGAGGGCAACTGAACCACTACCACTAATATGTCCGTATGATATTGCGTATTGTACTTCACCACCGGATGCGGTGTTAAATATATTATAATAATAATCACCTGAGGATGATTGTGCCTGAGAACCTGTATGATGTTCTGATAAAGAACCAGTATCACCAGTCCAAAGACCAGTAGTTACTACTTCAACTTTACCAGTCACTTGGTCAAATTCATTAAACCTTTTATAAATTCCTGATGAAACTGATGCTCCTTCTGCTCCTAGTTGGTCTCCACCACTCAGATATTCATTAATAATACCTGCTAACTCATCAGAAGAAACTTCTCCATCGGCGTTCTGTAGATACTGTGCTAACTCATTGGTTAACGCTGCTCCTTGTTGTCCTGCTATTTCTGCCATAATTTTTTATCCTCTTTTATTATTCTTTAACAAATGTAATCGTTACAGGAATTGTTTGTGAACCACCTGTCTCATTACCATATACTGTAATTGTTGTTTTAATAGTTTCAGTAACATTCGGATTGGGAATAAATGTAAATCTTAAACCAGCTTCTACTGATGCAGTTGTTGTTACTTCATCTCCTAAGAATACCGGTACCGAACCTGCTGATACTGCTAATCCACTACCTACTATCGTACCTGCATTTTTATTAGCTAATACAACTGTATACCCCGAAGATGAATTACCTGCCGGTGCAGTAGTTGGTGTTAATGATACTTCACCACTATTCTGATTAACAGAGATAGAAGGTATACCAAATTCCACTTTAGGAATTTTAGTTGTTCCTTTTGGTAAAGTTACCAATTTATATCTTAATACTTGTGTTTCATCTGGTGATGCTTCTAATACTGGTATCGCTTTGATTGCTGCATCATAAAATGCAGAACCTTTAGGATGAGCTGGTTCATACAAACCATAATCTATTTCATCATCTCCTAAAGCGAATCTTGTAATGTTAAGACCTTCTCCAGTTGCGAGCTTCTCTCTACCCTTTTTGGTGAGGATAGCATCGACTGTAATTTCTGTGTTGTCTAAATATGCCATAATTGTTTATTCCCTATATGTTTACAATATATAAATATAACATTTTTAAAAATTAAATAAATTATTCTACTTCAATTATTGGTTCACCACTTCCTCTACCACTATCTGATACTTTTAAAGTGTTAGGATTAGTAGTAAATACCTCTATTGGTGGTGTTCCATCTAAGGTTGTTGCTTGTGTTTGTTTACAACCCTTAAAGTATGAATTTTCCATACCAGTTGTTAAATCAGATGTGTTTCTATGATGCGTTGGTAAATAACCATTTAATGGTGTTACCTGTATAATTGTTCCATCATTATCAACTTGACCAA
>Ga0115012_10001762_pt1 | contig 12528 bp, 13 predicted proteins | sample TroAtlMetagenome_FD_88706 | JGI IMG/M metagenome (GOLD analysis project Ga0115012, IMG submission 88706) | Marine eukaryotic phytoplankton communities from Atlantic Ocean - Tropical Atlantic ANT10 Metagenome | ecosystem: Environmental > Aquatic > Marine > Oceanic | place: Tropical Atlantic...
ACTGAAGACATTCAAGAGATGAAGGACTTGAAAGAAGCAATATCTGAAGAAGAATTGGAGATAGAAGCAGAAGTGGAATTAACAGATGTAGTTGATTCACAAGAGGAACTTTGAGGTGATTTTTTGGCAGAGCAACAAGCGGTCTTAGACAAGTGGTTCCTTCGACAGGACGTAATCAATCAATTGATTGAATCTGGAGAAGAAACTGCTGAGGCCCAATTATTTGCAGATAGAATACTTTCAATAGCCGAAACAGAAGAAGCCGAATTCAGGTCATTATCAGACCCATTTGATCGTTCAGTAGCTCTAGTTCTATCACTTGTGAGAGAAGAGGACTTGGATGCCTGGAATATCGATTTGTCTAAATTTTTGAAGTTCTTTACACAAAGGGTGAAAAATAATTCCAATAATCTTGATCTTCCCGCATGCGGTAGACTAATTCGTTTATCTTGGGAGGTATTACATCACCAAGCCATCGATCTTTTTGATAGAGTTCAAAGGAATGATGAAGAAGAAGAATGGGATGAAGGATTTGATTTCGGTTGGGAATCTGAGTATGATGACGAGGCTTTCTTGTTTACCAATTCGATTCTTCAAGGAGATGCCGATGAGATTTTACCATCATTATTTGGCGAGAGGGTCAGAAGAGAAGAAGGAAGACCTGTCACTTTGGGAGAATTGCTTTCAGCATTCAAAGATGCAGCCGATGATGCTGAGGGGCTCAGGCTTAGAGAAGAGAATCGAATAGCTCATCAGGCCGAATTAAAGGATTATTTAGAAAACATTGGCGGTAGAATGCATAATGAAGATTTAGAGGGCGACATTGGAAGATGTTGGTCTGCATTGAGAAGGACCTGTATAGAGCAAAATAGCAACAAAGTACCGGTTGAGAATGTAAAAGCCCATCTCAGAGTTATCTTAGAAGAATTATTTGGTGAAGTGCCTGAAGGTTATCAAGACGAGGCTAAGGTGACATCATTTATCGCTGGATTATTTTTGACCCATAGGGGATTTGCATCAATAAGTCAAGAAGTTGTTCCAGATGGCGATATTTTCCTTGAAGACCTATGGCCTGATTTGGATGATTTCCAACAAGTTAAACTAGCAATAGATGAGTTAGACGAGAAACAAAGCATTGATTCACAAAATGAAGATTCAGGGTCAGTTCAATTTGCCAAGAAAAGAGCAGAAAAAATTAGATTGATTGAAGAGGCCGAAAGGAAAGCGAAAGAACTAGAATTAGAAAAACAAGAATCTTTAGAAACAGTATCTGTGGAGACATCTCAAAGCGATACTAATTTCCAAAGTCACGAATGGTTGGTCGAGTAAGGAGTTGTTTACATTACTGAAATACAATTAGATACACTTTTGGAAGCAACTCTATTTGGTGCTGGAAGATCTATGACTGTCTCAGAGTTGAGTCTTTCCTTAGGTTATGATGAAGATGAGATGCTTGACTCATTATATTCATTGAGGTCCACTCTAAAGAGGAGGCGTGGAGGTGCTTTACAAATTGCCGAGGTAGGTGAACGCTGGGCTATTGAGGTAAAACCAGATATTGCTGACCATCTTCCAAAAGAAGCTAAGACTGAACTTCCAAAGAAGTTACTCAAAGCAGCTTCCCTTATTGCTTATCATCAACCTATGGCCCAATCTCGTTTGATTGAATTATTAGGACAGAAAGCATATGACTATGTTAGAGAACTCGCTCAATATGGTATGATTGATCGTAGAAAAGATGGTAATACTAGAAGATTGACAACAACGAGAAGATTTTCAGAAGCATTTGGTTGTCCATACACTGATAGAAAGAAGGTTAAGGCCTGGTTTAGGGAACAAGTTCAAAATACCGGATTACTTGATGATTTAGTTGGTAAAGAAGTGGTAAAAGAAGAAGGTGAATTAGATGGTTCAGTTCAATCCACTTTGAATTTTGAAGAAGAGTGAATCAGGCCTTTCGCAATTCTTCAAGTATTTTTTGTACCACGGTTTGTGTTTTAGGTCCTATGTGTGATTGTAGTTTTGCCGATACTAGTTCTATTTCGTCACCAACTGCACCTGCACTAACTGCCATATTCCTGGAGTGGAGTTTCATATGCCCAGCCTGTATTCCGTTGGTAGCAAGTGCTCTAAGGGCTCCAAGATTTTGAGATAATCCTGCGGCACAGATAATTCCAGCTAACTCGCTTGCAGAATTTACACCAAGAATGGCTAGATTTGTTTTTGCAACAGGATGAACTTTGGATGCTCCGCCTACAATTCCAACAGCCATTGGAGTTTCTATACTTCCTACTAGGCAACCTTCATCATCAAGTTTCCATTCGGTCATGGAAGAGTAGTGGTTGTTAGAAAAAGACGCCCAAGAATGACATCCAGCCTCAATTGCTCTCCAATCTTGTCCACAAGCAACAGCGACGCTACTAATTGCGTTCATAACTCCCTTATTGTGAGTGGCTGCTCTAAATGGGTCTGCTAGAGCGAAATGATGCGCCTCGAGTATTCCTTGAATAATCTGCTTACCATTTTCTTTAGTGCCATCATTAGAGAGTTCTTCAGGAGTAAATGTGGCCTCTACACGGGCTAGTCTATGAGCTGCTAAGTTAGAAAGAATTTTCAGATGTACTCTTCCAGAAGTCAGTCTTTCTACTTCTGGTGCAATCAATTCGGCCATAGTATTGACTGCATTGGCGCCCATAGCATCTCTACAATCGACTATGATGTGAAGTACAAGCATGGGTCCTGAAAGAGATTCGATGATTCGCGTTTCTATCCTTTTACAGCCCCCTCCAAGTTTAATCATCGTAGATGGTAGGCTATTACAGAGTGAAATCAACTCATCTTTAGCTTGATGTAATGCTAATTGAGATTGATTGATGTCAGGGCAATCAAGGATCTGAATTTGGCCAATCATCATTGGAGCATCGTTTTGAGTTCTAAAACCACCTTTCTCAAGGCATCGTTTTGCCATATTTGATGCTGCAGCAACCACGCTTGACTCTTCGAGGCAAAATGGGATCAAGTAATGCTTACTATCGATAACAAAGTTAGTCGCAATACCAACGGGTAAAGACATAGTTCCTATGACGTTCTCAATCATTCTATCTGCCGCTTCATCATCTAACTCACCATTAGATGCAAGTGCCATGACTTGTTGCTCGGTCAAATTAGCCAATTTTTTGACTAAATTACGCCTTTCAGCGACACTATGGCGGAAAAAACCACTCAAACGACTATTATCCACTGGCATGAGTTCTCCTCAAACTCATCCAAGCATGACAGACACATAAGTAATCGGATAAATGTCAATAATTTCTAAGTGTATTAGTTGCCATTATTATTTCCTTAATATCTAGAAATTAACGCAATTAACGAAATTTCTAACGCGTTAATGAACCGTTAATGATACGTTAATCGCCTGAATTACAACACTCAATATGGCTTATGGCATAATTATTGACGCTTACTAACGGGTACTTTGGTGTTGTAAAATAGGTCAAACATCAAATACCCATTCGAAGTTGAAGGGTTATGCGAGTTGAAGGTTTACAGATTGACTTTCCCCCTCTAACAGAGAATCCATTTTCAACAAGCCCATTAGAAAGTGGCCAAGAATCGTTGTATGTTGGGCGTTTGGATGTCAGAGGGAGAATTTCAAAGCACATCAATTTTAGATCTAACAGAAGATTGTTGATTGTAGGAGAGATGGGCTCAGGTAGAACGTCTTTGCTTAGATGCTCGGCTAGTGAAACACCAGTTTATGTTCATGTAGACCATATTTCAGCTACAAATCCAGCGCACAGCCTATTGGAAAATCTATATTCTCAGTTGATAGATTATAATATTCCTAAAAGCAGGGCGGAACTTGCACACAAAATTGTCGAAGCATCCTATACCTATACTTCGAAGATACCTCTTATTGTAATTGATATGCCAACTGTTGAGACATCTGTTATGACAGTGGCCTTGCGTGACGTTCTTCCACTGTTGGAGAGGCTTAAAGCGGTCGTTGTAGTGGTTGTTGAGCCTAAACAACGTAGTATACTTCCAGATAGTATTTTACACAGTTTTGCTAGTATTGAGACTTTAGAACCATTGACTATTGATGAAGTAAAGGTCCTAATTGAGAGAAGGGTTTCTTCCGCTACTACTCAAGATTTTCAATTATCGACTATTGATGCTGAATATATTCATACATTAAGCGGGGGAAAGCCATCAGAAGTAATACGATTCATGAGAGACTCTATCGATGTATCCTTACATTCAGGAACTTCATTAGAAATTAACCCTAGTCCACAATTTAATTATCCCTCAGAATCCAAACAAGTTGAAAATATTGAAGACAGTATTATAGATAGTAATCTTGAAGATACCAATTCAGAATCAAATCAAGAATTAGATATTGTCCAAGATTCAGAGATAATCGATGCATCTCTTCCATGGCAAGAAAGGGACCCAGTAGCAGAAATTCATGATTCTAACGACGCTGTAAGTGAAATATTTGGCTTTGATTTAGATCTAGAGGGTCTTTCTGATTCAATATCGGAAGATGAACCAATTGAACCATTCACATATTCTGCAACTCCTGAGAATGAGGAACTTATTATTGCTGAATCAAATCCTAAACCATCAATAGATGCAGGAACTTTCCATGGACTACTTGGTAGAACAAGAGGTTACAAGAAAAACAACGATAATGATGAAAACATGGTCATGGATGAAGAATCCTCTGGTGCAGAATTATGGGTTTCAGAAGAATTGATCAAGCCTTCAGAAGAGGAAGTAGAGATTTCGGAAAAGGATTCTGCAGCGCTAATTCATGATGAAATAGGTCTTCCTGAAATGATTTTTGAAGACATAGATATTTTAGACGAATCAGAAGAATTGCTTATAGATCAGTCATATGACGAAAAACCCTCAATTGGTTCTACAGGTAATCTAAGTAACACAGATATGAGTTATTTGTCGCCTATTTTAGAAGCATTACAAGAACTTCTCATTCATAATCAAGGCCCCCCTTCAAACCATTCAGGAAGGCAGCGTAAATTAGCCGAGGCTTTGGCTAGTATGAGAAGAGAGAAAAAGGGAGAAAAGTATGATTTCCCTCTCAATGCTTCAATCTTATCTGCATTATCTCATAGTGAGTCTTACGTAGTATCAATAGCGCAAGTAAGAAGATTTTCTCCCTCGGATAAAGAAATACTTGGAGAGCTGAAAATAAAACGACCTAGATTGTCACAAATAAGCAACCATTTATTAAAATCTGGAATTCTAAATGTAAGGACAGTAGGTCGGAGTAGATTTTTTCAACTAACTCAAGATGCTAGAGCCCAATTAACTGCTTGGGGATTAATAGGAGGTGTTGAGTAATGACATGGACAATTTCTTGGTCTTGGCAAGCACCGTCAAGAATCGCTTGTATCGCTTCAGTAGAAGGAGGTATTGCGATAAGTAGCGGTTTAGAACTAATATTGATAGAATCAAATGGAGACATAAGGTGGAGTGTAGATATGCCGTTTAAGGTTCATGCTATGGACTATAATAACGGAATTCTAGCTGTATTGGCAGCTCATGGCTTCTATGTAATCTCTACAACCGATGGAAGTATGCTACACGAGGGAAGATCCACCTATGGCGGTTTCACGGACATAGCGTCACGTCCAGGTGGTGGTTGGATTTTATCAGGAAGAGAAGGTCAATTACATCTCTTTACACATGAAGGAAAAGGTATACGTCGCTTTGATAGTGGCAAAGTCCGTCGATTAGTTGGTTGGTTGGACAGAGAACACCTGTTGTGGCAATCAGGTGATGGAAAACTATGGTGTGGCAGGCTGGCGCAAAAATATCAAAAGCGATTATTAGAGGATAGAATCTGGAGTTGGGTAACAAAAATATCCTCTGGAAGATTATTGTTACAAGCTAGTGGTGGAGATGTGTGGGAAGGAATACCTCATCCGTTTGGATGGGATACCATAGATAGACTTCAAACCGATTCCTTGGAACCTATGGAAGGTGTAAGGTGTGGCGATGGTTGGTGGATACTAGGCATTGAAGGTCATTTGACACATATTTCAACTGAAGAAAAAGAAGAAGATTTAGTAGAACTTGGAAAAGGAATGGGCCTAGGTGATATGTTAGAAGGATTAACTGCAGACTCAATGGTGTCCTCAACTCGTCAAGGATTGATACGATTTTGGACAGCCCCACATCTTGCTCAATCCCAGAGAGAAGGCCGATTTAAGGCTGCAGCAGATGCAGCACTTGCAAGAAATTGGGACGAAAGAAGAACTTTATTCCAAAGAGCAAGAACTGCTGAAGATGAGGGAAGACTCTCTTTAGCTGTAGAACTTTATCAATCACTTGGAAGAAGTGAAGATGTCAGAAGATTGCTGAAGAGACAAAAGGAGGGAGGAGAATGATTGATGATAAGATAGAAGTAACTACACAACGCGTAGATAAATATCTTGATATTACTACTAGGGCTAGAAATAAAGCTACACCACTTGTCGAGGAAAATTCCGACGATGGCAAAAGATTAGCGATTATGTTAAAGATGGCTGATGATTATACTTTTGACGCTAGACACTTTTTGAAAATTGGAGATTATGTTAGAGCATTTGGAGCAATAAATTATGCCCATGCATGGATTGATGCCGGTGTCAAGTTAGGTCTACTAGATGGTCATGGTGACGATGTACTTTTCACTCTGCCATAGTTTCTATAGATTTTCTATGATCTTAAGATGATTATTTTTACTAACTTCTATGACCTTTATTGACGACTCAAATAATCGCTTCTTCAATTCTTTATCGACAGTCAGTACTGAAAAACTCTCACGTTTTGCCAATTCGAAAATTTGGTCATCAGTATGAGTTGATTCGATTTCAAATTCGCTAATCGTCGATTTATTTTCTAGCATAGTTAGTAGTAATGATTTTCTTTTAGGCCTCGTGCTGTCTAATTGTTTTAATTCATCTAGGACAGAATCTAAGAGAATTAGGTCAAAATTCCCAATTATTTGTTTTAACTCAACATCAAAATTAATTCCAGAATCTATTATAGCAACCCATCCACAAGCATCAATTATTATGCTCTGGGACATAATTATCACCTATTCTATGATTCCATAGCCAATTAGACGCCATCTTGAACCAATTCTTCTAGACAGCGACACTCTTTGGCCGGAATCAACGCATATAGGTAATCTAAGTTCTAAATTTGTTCTAGTTTTCTCAGCGTTTCGAGTTACTCCAACTGATGTTGCAGTTGCAACGTTTATCATAAGCATCTCATTATTTCTCAGAGGTTGAATTTTATCAGGATTACTAGAGTCTCCTCCAACCATGTGTTCCATCAAATTAACTGAAATCTTAACATTTGAGCGAACCTCAGGTAGATTTCCTTTCAAAGCAACAACTTGACCAGATAGATTATCTGAGTTGGTAATCGATGGATCTAATTCAGTAGCCATACCACACAAACCACCAGCATGCATGGTTTCGAGATTATTTCCTCCACCTTGCATACTGCTTACAGTAGCAGCAATAGGCTCCCAATGAGTTTTTGAGCCCTTCTGAATTTTTCTTCCAGGTCCAATTTCAATTTCATCTCCAATCTTGAATTCACCTTCAATGATACTACCGCCAATAACTCCGCCGCGCATTTTAGTCGGTCTTGTTCCTGGCCTATTTATGTCAAAGGAACGAGCTACATGCATAATAGAACGTGTATCAGAACTTCTATCTGGGGTTGGAATAGAACTTTGAATCGCTTCAATAAGTACATCTAAGTTGACATCGTGATGTGCAGAAACAGGAATAATGGGAGAATCCTCAGCAACCGTACCCTTAAGGAAATTCTTTATTTCATTATAAGATTCAATCGCTCTTTCTTTACTGACTAAATCAATTTTATTTTGTACAACAATAATATTCTTGATTCCAGAAATATTTAGCGCCATCAAATGCTCTCTAGTTTGAGGTTGAGGACATGTTTCATTGGCAGCCACCATTAGAAGTGCTCCATCCATAATTGATGCCCCAGTAATCATAATTGCCATCAGCGTTTCGTGACCTGGAGCGTCGACAAAGGAAACAACTCGTTGTAAATCTTCTTTGGAATCCTTTTCTCCTTTAGGATGTCTTCCAGATGGATAGTAAACCCCATCTTTTGTTTTGTAAAATGCAGTATCTGCATATCCTAATTTTATCGATATACCACGCTTTCTTTCTTCTGAATGGGTATCAGTCCAGATTCCAGAAAGAGCCTTAGTAAGAGTTGTTTTTCCATGATCAACATGACCAACTAGTCCAATGTTGACAGTTGGTTGTGAAGGAAGCTTTCGTGACATATGCTCCCTCCTAATCTACGATAACCCTCTCGGGATTCACTCCGATGATTCCTCGGTTTGTGATGACAAAATATCAGCAAGAGATTTCTTCCCTGCTTCTATGACCTTTAGATTAATTTGTCTAGTGTCTTGATTGATTGTGTTTCCTCTGAAGAACCTTCTCTTTCTCAAACCATCAGGCTTGTATCTAAAACGCTTCTTCTCTCCGCCTTTAGTCTTGAAAACAAGGTTATGGCCCTTAAATCCAGTAGAGCGGGTTACCAAAATAGATTGTCTTGAACCGCCGGATAAATCTCTTCTAAGTGGAGTTCCAGTTTTATCAGAACCACCAGTAATAACAAGTTTGTATCCACTAAGGATTGATTCACCTTCGCCGACGAACATTCCATCGATTTCGTCTCCAATCTTCTTTCCAAGTAATTGGGCGTGGTTATTACCACTAATTTTCAGTGAGTAGGCTTTACCGCCACTCTTTGGGTTTGTGTCGTTGACGACAGCTACAAATTCTCCTTGTTGACCAACAGCCATAGTAATCCCTCTAAGACATCTTGCCGAACATCGACCCGTATTTATGCCCACCGCATGGAAAGTGAGGGATAAAATTTCATTTCAATCGCTTTTTTAGAAGCATTTCAACTCGATTTACCAAGTCTGTTGGTAGAAAATGTGGCATTCTAAGGTGAGTGGTTCTACCTCTTCCATCAGAGATAGTTGCAATTCTCGAAGAAATTATTTGTCGCTTTTCTAGCTCCTTGATATATTTCCAAATTGTGGTATGACTCTTCATTTTTTGACCATATTCTTCACATACAACGGCATATAATTGTTCAACATCTCCAGTAGTCATCGATTCTTCTTTGCGAAGTCTTCGACAGATACTCAATAAAACTAACATTTCATGGGTTCTCAAGTCATCAACGGTTTGAATTTCACTAATTATATCGATCGCTAAAGCCTTATCCTGTGAATAAACATCTTGCACTGTTATTTTCCTCTCTGTGTGTGCGTCCTGTCTAAATTCACTTGTCTCTGCTGCGGCTTTGATAAGTTCAATGACCAATCTCGCATCACCACTTTGAACGGCTTTCTCAGCGATCAGATCCATAATTTCCTCAGAATAGGTTCCTTCATTTAGTGCTAAAGATGCTCTTTGTCTTGCAATTTTACCGAGACCTTCAAAGTCATAAGGCGGAATATGCATAAGATTAGTTTTACCCATTCTCGAGATTACTGCAGTTTCAAGAACATCTAGTACCTGTTCTTGACTTATCAAAATCAAAGAAAGGGTTCCTTTTCCTTGTTGGTCCTCATCAATTCTTAGTAATTGGTAAAGTAAATCATCACCAGATTTCCGTAGCATATGGTCTACTTCATCCAGTACTACAATCAAGTGAGATGAATTTTTACGAGTTAATTTCCTTAGACTAAGTAGTAGTTCTCCCATCGATAACCCTCTGTCAGGGTGTCCTGGGTCTATTTCATGGAGTATTCTTTGGACTACTCTGGTGCTTGTTGAAGCATTTCTACAGTTAACATGAGCAATCATAATATCTCTTTTATTTGCTAAATGTCGTTGTAAATCACTGCAGAAGGTTTTGGCTAAAACGGTTTTACCACTGCCGACTGGGCCAGTGATTATTGCTCTACAACTAGAATCATGTCTATCGATCATTGCAAACTTATTAGCCAACTCTAATTGAATAGTTTCTCTCCCTACAATTTCATTTGGAACAAAATCAAAGTCTAGTGCCTCTGGATTAGAAATAATAAACCCAGCACCGATCCTGTCGAGATAACTATTCATAACATTGGAAGCCTCATGCCAACCGTTATTGAATATACGGATAATTTAGATGTTATTTTATCGATAAATAGACCTTTCAAGGAATCTCATCAAACATATAACCTGCTTCCCACTTTTTCTCGCCGAGTGCTACTTCAAGTTCAAAAGGAGTGATCAAGGGTTTACGGTATCTGATAGCATCGTCAATAGCAATTCTAGGGCATGCAGTATTGACAAATGCATCGACGGGATAGAAATCAATCAAATCAGGGCCTACGTGCTCAAGAGCTAACAGATATCCTTTCTTACCATGTTTTTCTAACATTCTTTTCATTTTTAGGGCTAGGCTTCGACGCATTTGTCCAGGCTTTTCTCCGATTAGTATACCAAATGACTGAGCATCACCGCAAGACATAATCAAACCAAATCTTTGTCTTAGGATTCTTTCAATCCTCTCTAGAGACATTTCTTCTGCATCTCCTGTGTAAGGGTCTAGCATTGCTAATGGTTTTCCGGTATGTAAGACAAGTCCAATTGGGTGAAAGTCACCCGAACCTAGGAATAAGTAATGGCCTATAGAAGGGTCATCTCCGGAGTAGTTGCACCCAAGTACTTGCCCAGGGAAAGAAAGTCTCGCACCACCGATTGGTATTGTTACATCATAACCCGCTTTTTCTAAACGGTCGTGGAATTCAGGTAGTAGGTGTAAGTGTTGAATTGAGCCAACTAGACCCAGTTTTGTGTCAGTAAGTGGCGAGATTCGTCCTACTGCGTCCAAGAAACGCTCTTTTGCTTGTTCATCGGAAATATCTGCTTCTGTATTCTGATCTTCTTTTCTTTTTATTGCCATATTTCTATGTGCTTCAAGGAATGGTAATATCGGTGATAGTTCAGGGTCTCCATCATAGGTCACATCGATAAATTGAGTTGGCATGCCTGAATCAATATTCATCTGAGAATGTCCCATGTGTGCAACTAGTTCAATACCCATCATACTCATTTTATCATGCACTAAATCACATGCACCATAGCATGGGTCGGCTGCTAGTACTACCTTGGCACTGGTTTCAGACTCAATCTCATCCATCATTTCTAAGGCTTGCATTTTCAAACCTTCAGGAACTTGTAATGCGATTAGACGGTTGTCATTTTCTTTAATCCTAGCGACTAAATCATCTAATTCAAAATCATGTCTATCCAAATCCATAAAATCACCATTTAGTCCAAGAGAATAATTTTCTCTCCATCCATTTCTAACTTAACCAGTGAATCAATATTAATTTCCGGATATTTTGATTTTAACATTTGTAGGCCTTTGCCTTTTTCTACAACAACTAAGATATCTTGGATTTGTGCTCCAGTTTTTTTAACACCCTCGATTATAGAATCTAGGGTTCCTCCAGTAGATAGGACATCATCAACAATAACAATTTTTTCTCCCGGATTGATGTCATTAAGGTACATTGCTCCCTTAGAATAACCTGTGTTTTGATCGATTACAACTTCTCCTTCAAGCCCATATTCTCTTTTCCTAGCAATGACTAATGGAACTCCAGTTTTTACGCTAATTGGTGAAGTCAATGGAAGTCCCATTGCCTCAATACCAAGAATCAAATCAACTGTCGACCAATCAATCGCTTCGATGGATAAGTCTGTGACTGCGGAAAGAACTTTTGCATCCAATCTAGGAACTCCATCGGTAATTGGATGGATAAAGTAAGGATAATCGCCTTTCCAAATTACTGGTGCGTTAGCCAAACTTTGCCTCAAGACTTCCATAGAATCCATGATTGGTAACTCCAAATCAAAGTTCTGCTAAGTAGTCAACGTATTCATCAGGGTCCAATAATAGTTCAAGGTCTAAGTTGTGAGGTTCAAGAATTATAATCCATCCAAGATCATAAGGTGATTCATTGGCTAAGTGTGGACTATATTCTACTTCTCCATTAACATCTGTAATTAGACCAGAGAATGGTGCAGCAAACGGAAGTTTTTCTTCTGAAGTCCATATTGAAAACATACCATCTCCTTCATCTACTTCGGTTTCTGCCTGAGGCAAAATTATTCTAAGTACTTCTCCGATTTCAAATTTTAAAAATTCGCTTACTCCTATCATAAGCCTGTCATCTTTCTCTTGATACCACAAGTGGTCTGTAGAGTATTTTCTATTGTGCGCTACATTAAATTCAACGGTTTCTTCATCCAAAATGATTCCTCCTATCCGCGCCTCATAAGCATCATATATGAATAATTTGGGAAATAGCCATTTTTTGAAATTAGCAAACGGATTAAGTGAGTCGGCTTATTGGCTTGATTGGGGAGAGTCATGAACTACGCAGAAACCGATGAGCAGCAAATGATTAGAGAACTTGTGCGAGACTTCGCTGAGACTGTTTTA
>Ga0115012_10001763_pt1 | contig 12519 bp, 6 predicted proteins | sample TroAtlMetagenome_FD_88706 | JGI IMG/M metagenome (GOLD analysis project Ga0115012, IMG submission 88706) | Marine eukaryotic phytoplankton communities from Atlantic Ocean - Tropical Atlantic ANT10 Metagenome | ecosystem: Environmental > Aquatic > Marine > Oceanic | place: Tropical Atlantic Ocean...
CAGCGCCTTCTGCAGCCGCTGCTGGTCGGCCGCCAGCTTCTTGCGCTCCTGGTCGACCGCCTCGTCCTCCTTGACCTTGTCTATCAGCAGCGACGACCAGTCCAGCGCGTCCTCCGACAGCTTGTCCGCGATCCGGTAGACCAGCTCGTTGAGCACGAGCACCGAGACCGTGTCCACGAAGCGCTTCTGCACCACCTTGGAGTACGCGTGCAGGCTCACCTGCATCTGGCGGATCGCCGACGCCTCGTTGGTGCCGGTGTTGAAGTCTTGCGCGACGTCGCGCATGAAGTCGCTCGACAGGCCCTCCGCCTCGCCGTCCTCCACGCCGTCGTAGCTGCCGTAGGCGCGGGTGCGCCAGCTGTTCGCGTGGTCGCGAACGATCTCGTCAAACTTGGCGATCGTCTGCGAGTAGTAGTGGTTCGTCGTGAACGTCACCACCGTCTCCGCCCCCAGGATCCGCTGCACCAGGAACCGCGTGTTGAGCACGGCCGTGTCCAGCGCGTCGTTGATGAACTCCAACAGCGCCGAGTGGAGCTCCCGCGCCACGCCGCTGGAGCCGACGTGGTGCGCCACCAGCGCTTCCAGGCACTCGCCCACGCGCACGCGCGTCTGCGCGAGCGCCGTCTCCGAGTTGCCGGTCAGCACGGGCGTCGTGTTGCTCGCGAAGATGTCGCGGAACAGGTCGCCGTGCATGAAGTTGGCCAGGTTGTGGCCGAGCGCCTCCTTGGCCCCCTCCCTGAGCTCCACCTGCGTCTCGTCGTCCAAGAAGTTGCGCATGTTCGTGCGCGTGTCGTCCGCGAACTCGGTCATGACCTCGTTCACGCGCGCCGAGAGGTTCGTGCTCTTGCACGACGTGCCGAGCACGGTCGTGTCCGACGTGGTGCAGCGCCGGAAGTCCCTCGCGATGCGGCTGAGCACCTGGTGCAGGAACTGCGACCGCTCGGGACCGGTGCCCAGCGGGGGCGGCAGCTTGTGGTGACGCTTGCTGTTCTCGGCGATGCGCTGCTTGATCTGCGCGCGCAGCTCCGGGACGGCCGCGTCGAGCCGCTTCCCCTGCTCCTTGGCGATCTTGGCCAGCAGCGCGGGCATCCCCTTCTGCTCGGTGGGCAGCTGGCAGAGGTCCGGGTGCTCCTGGAAGAGGATCGCCTCGCGCTCCTGCAGATGGCCGAGCTCCATGTCGGTCTCCACCTCCGCCTGCGTGCGGTTGCGCACGGCGAAGTAGCCGTGCGCCAGCGGGATCTCGTCGCCCGACATCTTGCGCACGATGTTTGAGCCGACCGGCAGGCTGTCGATCTTGGTCACCACGCCGATGGTGCGCCCGCCCTGCGGGTCCACCTTGCGCGCCAGCTGCAGCGCCTTGGAGGTCGCGAAGTCCTCCGTGGCCGAGAGCACGACCAGCACGAGCGTGTTCGGACGCGTGCCGATCATCTTGCGCGTCAGCTCGACCGTCTGCTTCTCGATCACGTCGTCAGCCACGAGCGTGGAGTTGCACGTGATCCCGGGCACGTCCGTGAGCGTGAACGTGGGCGCCTTGGGCGCCCGCAGCTTGATGTAGATTGGCAGCTCGCCGATCTCGCCCTCCTTGGTGAGCTTGTCGGTCAGCGCCGCGATGGCGCGCCCGAACGCCTCCGCGTCGCCGTACACGGGCCGCGGGTTCCACTCGTCCGAGAAGTCGGCGTTCACGCTGATGGTGATCGTCGGATCCCCCTGGCAGCCCTCCACCGACACCACCGTCGGCACGCGCGTGCACATGCCCTCGCCTCGAGGGAAGGCCAGCCCCGTGGCGTGCTCGAGCACGCTCGACTTGCCGCTCGACTGCGCGCCGACCACCACGATGTTCGGCACGTCAAAGTCGGGCGAGACGTCCCGCAGGAGCGCGCCCACCTGCACCATCTTGTCCAGAGCATCGAACTGGTTCGAGAACATGGCACCTGCGCACGGAGATTGTCGAGACCGGGCATTGTCGATCTCACGAGCGCGGGATCGGGGAACGGGGTGGGGGGGGGAAGGCGCGGACCTGTCGGTTTTCGCGCCAAAAGCGTGGTTGGGGCCTATTAGGGTGAGAAACCAACGAGGTTCGTCCCCCCTTTTAGGTTAGGCGAGCCCGGCTAGGGCCCCCGCACTCGTGAGGGGTGGGCATTTCCCGCCCAAATAGCCCCTGGGCCCTATTAGGGTGAGAATCGAGCCAGGTTCGCCCCTAATAGGGTATTAGCCCCTGGGTGGGGTGGTGCCCGCACTCGTGAGATGGGGGTCGACAATCGATTGTCGAGACCCTAACCCTCACCCCAACCAGCGCGCTCAAGGATGAACCGATTGGACGGCATTCTGGGCGGCATGACGCGCGTGCAGCGGGTGCTGGACGCGAACCCGGAGCGCCGCCTCGCGGCGCTCGGGTTTGACCCCTACGAGCCGGTGGCGCCGATCGAGCTCAACGGCAACCAGGGGCCGCACGTGGCGGGGCAGCAGCGCTTCTGCAAGCACTGCCCGGCGAGCGTCGTGTGCCTGCTGAACGAGGACGAGGACGGCGTCTACGTGTCGCGCTGCGGCATCGTGCACACGTCGTTCGCGTCCGAGGACGTGAGCGCGCGCAACTTTGCGGACGACGACCAGAAGACGCGCGACAAGCGCGTGCAGTCGACCGTGATGTACGACGAGCAGCGGCGCGAGCTCGTGCACATCAGCCGCAGCGAGGTCGGCGAGGCGGCGCGCAACGACGTGCTGTGGAAGGCGGGCAACCGGCTGAACCAGTCCACCGTCTGGCTCAAGTTCGTGCGCGACGAGCGGCCGGGCTGCTTCTGGCTCACCGAGAGCGAGGTCACGAAGGCGCGGCTGGCGCTGAAGGCGGTCTGCACGCGGTGGGTGAAGGAGGGCGGCGACGAGGCGCAGTTCGGCTCGCCGGTCTTCTGGTCGATCGCGATGATCCTGGAGATGGTGGCGCAGCGCGCCGGCGGGTTCACCATGCCCACGCCGGAGCTGTGCGAGCTCTGCACGATGGAGGGGCTGCACAAGCTCTTCCGGTCCAAGAAGGGGCAGGCCATGGTGACCGACGAGTCGGAGTTCTCGGCCACCAAGGCCAGGGGCCAGGCCGCGGACGCGCAGCGCGAGGTGAACCAAGTCAAGTGGCGGCACGCGCGCTTTGACGAGCTGGGGGGCTCGCGCCAGAGCAAGCTGGCCACCCTGAGCCAGCTGATCCAGCGCGCGGGCATCTGGCCCAACCCCGAGGCCACGGAGGAGACGCCGGACCAGGCGCGGTACCTGGGCCTGAGCGACGTCGTCCGCAAGATGCAGAAGCCGGCGCTGGCGGCTGCGCACCTGCGGGGCCGCGGCTGCGTGCCGTCGATCGTGGAGGTGCAGCACATCAAGATCGGCACCGACGTGGACGCGCCGGTGGTGCGCACGACGACGCGGGCGTCGGCGGACGAGGAGGAGGAGGGGGAGGCGGCGGCGGCGGCGGCGGTCAAGCCCGAGCCCGGCGCGCCGCCGCTGCCGCTCGCGCCCGCGGGCTCGTCCTCGGCCTCGGATGCGGCGGCCGCCAAGCGGGCGGCGGCGGAGGCGGCGGCCGCCAAGGTGGCCGAGGCGGAGGCCCAGCTCAAGGCGCTGCGCGAGGCCCAGCAGGCGGCGGAGGCGGCGGCGGAGGAGGCGGCGGTCGCCGACGAGGACCTGCCGGAGGGCTATGGCGATGACGAGGAGGAGTACCAGGCGGAGGTCGCCGCCGCGTACGCCAAGGCGGTGGCGGAGCAGCGCGCGGAGGCGGAGGCGGCGGGGAAGGCCGCCGCCCGGGACGCGGCCGCCGAGGCGCTGGCGGCCGCCGCGGGCGACGAGGGCGAGGACGCGCCCTCGCTGCGCGCCGGGCGGCCGAAGTGGGTGCCGATCAAGGGCGAGCTGAAGAAGGCGACGCTGCACCAGGTGCTGCACTCCACGCAGTGGCACGACAAGGACCGGGAGAAGGCGGAGGCCTTCTGGAAGCGGTGGCTGGAGGAGAACACCGCGTGGCGCGCCCAGCAGGCGGAGAAGCTGCGGCGGCGCAATGACGCGGAGGAGCTCAAGAGGCGCGCGCGGGATCTCAAGGCGGCGGCGCGGGCCAAGAAGGTGGAGGAGGACCAGGCCAAGTACGACGAGGGGATGGCGAGCCGCAGCTTCGATCACGAGCTCAAGCAGGGCGCGGACCGCGAGCGCAAGGAGAAGCGCGCCAAGGGCGAGCTCTCCGTGCGGTCGGAGTTGACCGACAAGCGCGCCAAGACGCTGGGCAAGATCTACGTCAAGGAGGCGCCGCACCTGGTGACCGCGGGCGAGGAGCGGACGGCCGAGTTGAACAAGATACTGGCGGAGGCGAAGAGCACGGACTACTGGGTGCGGTGCGCGAACTGCAACAAGTGGCACAAGCTGCCTGAGGGCGAGCTCCGCCCGAAGAAGGACGTGTTCTTCGACTGCGCCCAGGTGGGCCAGGAGTGCCAGGAGGAGAAGCCGGCGCCGCCGAACAAGCGGCAGAAGAAGGCCGCCAAGCGCCCCTAGGCGCTTGGCGGCGGCGGAACCCGTAGCGTGTGGTGTGATGTGATGTGATGTGGTGTGGTGTGATGGTAGTTGTGGGGTTTCTAACATGCGGTGAAAACGCGTGCACTTTTGAGTCGACAATCCCCCGCCCCCGCCCCCGCCCCGCTCGGCCCATCGACAACGAGGGATCGTGAGCAGCGCGCCGAACGCGATGGATTTGTCAGAGCCGACCTGGGACGCCCGCACTCGTGAGATGCCCTTGTCAATCGCGATGTCGACCGATTGTCAGGATTCGGACGATTGTCAACCGGCCTCGCCCGCGGCCCGGGGCGCCAAGGCGCCCCGGGCCAAGCAGCGCAAGGAGAGCCGCACGGACAACCACCTCACCAAGGTCCTGCAGGCCATGGGGCACCTGCGCAACAAGGGAACCACGCGCAACGTCAGCTACCGCGTGCGCTGGCTGAGCCAGCACATGGGCATCCTCTGCGAGAACCTGTCCGCGAGCGACGCGGCCTCGGGCTTCACGAAGGACCTGCACACCGTCTACGCCGGGCTTGAGGCGCTCGTCGAGAAGGACAACGTAAGGCGCCGCGGCTACACCGAGGAGTGGAAGGCGGCGCTGAAGTCGCTGATCACCCCTGAGGGCTACTCCTTCCTCCAGGCGGCGTCCGTGGCGGCAGGCTTCCACGCCAAGCCGCTTGACGCGTCTGACGAGGTGCCCGCCTTTGACACGATGGAGGAGGCGATGCACGAGATCCTTCGCCTGCGGCGCGTGGTTAAGCGCGTGCGGAAGGAGGCGCGCCGCGCCACGACCGCGGACGCCGGCGCCGCCCCTCCCTGCGCGGGACCCGACATGCACGACGCCGAGAATCTGCTGAGCTTGGCGGAGTCACCGGCGGCCTCCCGCACTCGTGAGGTCGTTGTCGACTTGGCCGATTGTCGAGCGCTGGTGCTGCAGGACCGCCGGCCGGCCTCGCCCGCGGCCGCGGCGCCCGCGGCCGCGGCGCCCGCGCTGAACGCGAAGGCGCGGGTGACGATGGTGCCGCCGCACTGGGGCCTGATCGAGGACCTGCACGAGAAGTGCGACAAGCTGCCGATGCCGGCGCAGGAGCGCCTGGCGTACGCGCTCTTTGCCAACCAGGAGCTGACGGTGGCCCTGGACGGCGTGGTGAAGGGCATGGCGCTCTCCAACGGCAAGGGCCGCCTGCCGATGGCCGCGAAGTCGGTCCTGATCAAGGCGATCGTTAGGCTCGAGCCGCCGCCGCCGCCGGGGATGACCGTGCGGCTGAAGATGACGGTGCACGACGGCAGGAACGGCGAGCGGCTCTCGCGGGCCGTGCTGAAGGGGAACCCCGCGTTTGAGAACGTGGCGTGCGGCGACTCGGACACGATCTACGACGCGGTCGGCGAGACGGGCACGTGCACGATCGAGGCCCGCCTCGGGTTCACGGGGCAGCTGACCACGTACCACAACACGGAGGTGCCGTTCTTCCTGCGCGTGCAGGTCGCGGACGGCGCGGCGCCGGCCGTCGGCGACTCGCCGCCCTTCATGGTGCACGCGCGCAAGAAGGGCGACGACGAGATGGCCAACCGGGAGGCGGCCTATGGGGGCGCGCACCCGCGCCAGGAGGACGAGGACGACGAGCCGCCGCCGCCGGCCAAGCGGCAGGCGAGGGCGGCGCCCAAGGCCAAGGCGCCGGCCAGGGCGCCGGCCAGGGCGCCGGCCAGGGCGCCGGCCAGGGCGCCGGCCAGGGCGCCGACGGTGCTGGACCACGTGCCCAAGCGGCGCGCCTCTGGCGGCCTGGCCGGCGTCCTGCACCGGCTGGAGCTGCCAAAGGCCAAGGCACCCGTCCGGGCGCCGGCGCCGCAGCCGCCCACCCTCGGGGACGAGGTGGACGCGGCCTTCGCGGAGATCGAGCGCATGGACGCGGCGGATGCGGCCGTGCAGGAGGAGGAGGAGGCGCAGCAGCGCCTGGGCGGGCCCGCGGCGGCGCCGGGGGCGCCGCCGCTCATGCGCCTGCCCTCGGCGGCGGCGCCCTAGCCGCGCGCGGCGGCGCGCCGGGAGTGGGGAGGGGGGAGGGGGGCGGGGGGGGCTGTGCATGCGTAGCGAGTGCGAGTTGTGTACGAGTGGTGTTTGTACTCAAAAAAAGTGTTACGACAGCGTTCTCCGCGCCTCCGCCCCGTACCGCCCACCCTCCCCCTCCCGCGCCGCGGCGCCTAATCGCTTTGGTAGTTCCCCAGCCCGAAGACGTAGTCGTACTCGGGCTTGCCCTCCAGCGCCAGCTCCCAGTTGACCGAGTTGAACTTCGCCGGCGTGTTCAGCGCGGGCGGCAGCTGCGCCGTGAGGAATTCCACCTCCTTTGCCACGCGATCGGGGGTCTGGGGAGGGTGCCCGCGGTACCCAGCCCGCCACTCGCGCAGCGTCTTCTGTTCTGCCAGGATCGCCAGCACGATGTTTTGGGCATTCCCCGCAGGGAGGTTGTTCCAGGCGTTGAGCTCCGGTTGCTGCTCCGGTGGCGGGGGCGCCGGCGGCACGTCGGCGTCGTCCGGCGGGGTCATGTCGTTCAGCCTGTCGAGCGCCTCCCAGGCCCGGCGCGCCTCCTGGTCCTGGGAGGCGGGCGTGGCGCCATTGAGGCGCTCCCAGGCCCAACGCGCCTCCGCGTCCTGTTCCGAGAGCGAGGCGGGCACGACGCCCGTCGTGGGCTTGTTGTAGTACCGCGGTTTCTCCCAGCCGCCGTAGGGGTTGTAGACCAGGTGGCGCCCGTAGTCCTTGGCCTGGTTGGGCTCGTCCTCGCCGATCTGGTGTCCGTCGAACCCGGGCCCCTCGGGCTCCTCAAAGAGGTACCTGTGCGCCGGGCCGTTCAGGACCACCTGCCAGGGCTGCCCCTTCCAGGCGCGGTTCCGCAGCTCGGCCGGGAGCAACGCCTCGTTGTTGCGCGTCCCCTTGATCACCAGCGTCTTGGCCGCAGTGGTGGCGGCGTACGCGTCGTTGATCTTGCGCTGCTTGTCCAGCTGCAGGAGGTCGATCACGGCCTGCTGCTGCTGCGGCGTGAGCCCGTTCCAGATCGTCACCACGTTGGGCGGCCCCGCCGCCGGCGCTGGCGCCGCCGGCGCCGCCGGCGCGGCCGCCTGCATCATGCCCGTGGGGCACGCGAGCGAGAGCCGGCGCAGGTCCGGGTAGATCATCGCGGCGCACGTGCGCGCGTGCCCCGGGCCCGTGCCCGCCTTTAGTGGTAGGGCGCCCAACGGGCGTTATCTCGCGCCCTCTTGGAGGGGCGTGATTGTCGAGCCGTCGTTCGACAACGTGACGGTTCGACAAGTTTGGGACCTAATTGGGATCTAATTGGGATCGATTACGGGATGCAATCTCAATCATGGAGATTGGACTGGCGAACCTCGCTTTTCGCGCGCAAACGCCCCTCTCGCCCTATATTAGTGAGAAACAAGCAAGAAGAGCGCCTAGTATGCCTTCAGCCGTTACAACTGCCGCGTCCCGCACTCGTGAGATGGGGGTCGATTCCAAATTAGGCAAGTCGACCCGGGGCGGCCGGGTGCCCAAGCAGAGCGCCAAGGTGGCCGAGGCGGCCGCGCACGCGGCCGCCGCGGTCGCGGAGCGGACGAAGACGCCGCCGCGCGCGCGTCGCGCGCAGCCGTCGGCCGCCGCGGCCGCGGCCGCCGCGGTCGATGGCTCGACAACCTCGACAATCGACAACACCAAGGGGTCGAGTGTCGACAACGACACGTGTGTCGAGATGGAGCGGCTGCGCGAGCAGCTGCGCGCCGCGCAGGAGGACAAGGCGACGGCGCAGGCGGCGGCGAAGCAGCTGCAGGAGGAGCAGCGCCAGCTGCAGACGGAGCACGCCAGGACCCTGGGCGAGCTCCAGGGCCAGGGCGCCCTCGTGGAGCACCTGACCGAGCAGGCGCGGGGCCACTCGGACGAGCTGGCCAGGGCGACGACCGAGGCGGCGACCGGGGCGGCCGAGACCATGCGGAGCACGGTTGCGGCGAGCGAGGCGGCGCGCGTGCAGCTGCAGGCGACGCTGGAGCGGGAGCGCCGGGAGTTTGAGGCCAAGCTGGAGGAGGCGCACGCCGAGGGCCTCGCGCAGGGGCGCGCCGAGGCGCCGCCCGCGCCCGCGCCCGCGCCCGCGCCCGTCGCGCAGGAGGAGCCGGAGGAGGAGGTGCCCCAGGTCATGGACGCGCTCGCGGCGGCGACGCTCCCCAACGCCGCCGAGCCCGCCGGCCTTGGCCGGGCCTCGCCGGCGCCCGCGGCCCCGGCGGGGCCGTCCCGGAAGAAGAAGAGGACGCAGGCGCAGTGCGCTCCCCCCAAGCGGCGCCCGGCGGCGGGCGCCGCCAAGCAGCGCAAGTACAAGCCATACGCGAAGCACGACCACAAGACGCCGCAGGGCGTGTTCACGCCGAAGCGGGAGGACTTCGAGGCCGTGGGCTGGTTCAAGGACATTGGGGTCAAGGACAAGGACAGCCTGAAGCGCAAGATCGGGCAGTTCAACTGCCAGAATCGCGGCGTGGCCGACAACGAGGATGCTGTGAGGAAGGCGACGGCGCAGGCGGGCTACAAGGCGGACGGCGTCATCGCGCTGCTCTGGTGCGAGGAGGCGGGCCGCCAGGGGTGGTGGACGCCCGGCGACGTGGAGAGCCTGTTCCGCTTCATGGAGCGGACGACCTGGACGGACATGGTACCGAAGGCGGGCGCCAAGCGCTACTTCAACCAGAACCACCGGGTGGCCTGCCTCTTCTGGGGCAACATCATCACGGACTACGCGTCCTTCCAGGCCGAGGCCAACACAAACGCCGCGCGCAAGGCGCGCGGGTACGTGACGGGCGTGAAGGAGCTGCACGTGATGTACGTGGCGATGCAGGGCGGCCTGGTGCTGCCGCCCCTGCCGGAGCCGCCGGTGACCGCGGCCGCCGGCGCCTCGCGCGCGGCGGGCAAGAAGCGCGCGCCGCCGACGCGCAAGGCGCGCGCGGCGCCGGCGGCCAAGCGGCCTGCGCGCGGGTCGTCGGCGGACTCCTCGGACGAGGACGAGGAGGGGTCGGACTCGGACGAGTACTCCGAGCACTCGGAGGACTCCGCCGGCGAGTCCTCGTCCGAGGAGGAGGAGGACGACGAGGCGGAGGAGGAGGAGGCGCCGGCGGAGGCGCCGGTGGAGGAGGACTCCTCGGACGAGGAGGAGGAGGAGCTCTCGGAGTACGAGCAGCAGCGGCTGCGCAACATCGCGTCAAACAAGGCGGTGCTCGTGGGCCTCGGCCTGGCGAAGCCGGACGAGACGATGCCGCAGTCGGAGGCGGAGGAGGAGGACGAGGACGACGAGGCGGCGGCGACGGCGGCGGCCGTGTCGCCGGCGGCGCCGCCGCCGTCGTCCGCCGCGGCGGCGTTCTTCAGGGCGATGGCCGGGCGGGGCTAGAGAGGCCAGGGTCGCCGGGCAAGCCCCCCCCCCGCGGAGGGCGGGGGCTCGCGCAGTGCATGCGCGCGCATGTGTGGCATGAAGTGTGAGTGGTGTTACGCGTGCACGGTTGGTTTTAAAAAAATGAGTGTTGCATGAAACACGCGACGCCGCTTCCCCCCCCGCCCTCCCCCACTCCGCTTTAATCCGACTGGCTGGAGTCGTCCGTGGTGCCCACGGTGGGAGCTTGGTAGTGCTGCCCCGCCTCCAGCTGGCGCGCGTGCTCCGCGAGCTGCTGCCAGCGCCACGTCTCGCGCCGCTGCTTCACGGCGTTGCGCAGCAGCTTCTGGACGCCCTTGCGCTCGTCGATGTCCTCGCCAGGGTGGCAGCCGGTGCTCACGTGGCGTATGTCGCACCACCCAGACGTCTCCACGATCCAGAAGGCCAGTTTGCGCGCGTCGCTGAGTGTGAGGTCGTTCCACTCCACCTCCAGCCGCCGCAGCTTGCGCATCTCCCTGGCAAACAGCAGGAAGCACGCGAGCCCTTGGCTCGTCAGGTGGTTGTTGTCCAGGTCAACGAGCTCCACCTCCGCCAGCCCGCCGTTGGGCCCGAAGCACGGCGCCAGCTTCTGCATGTCCTCATCGCGCATGTGCGTGTGGTCCAGGCGCAGGATCTTGAGCACCGGGAACGCGGCGCGCTTGCAGGCGGCCACGAGCGCCTGCATCATCTCCGGGTGCCGCGGGAAGGAGTTTTCGCGGAGGTAGAGCGTGTGGAGCCGCTTGGTCGCCCGGAGGAGGTGGCTTCCCAGGTACGGCAGCACGCCGCACGAGATGTTCGTCACCGTGTACGACAGGTCCAGCCGGCACGGCCACTTGTGCTCAAGCGGCCGGCGGCCTCCGTAGTAGATGTCGTCCATGTGGTCGCACAGCCAGCGCGCGCCGGCGTCGTCCAGGCGGATGTGGCTCAGGTCGAGGCAGATATCAAGCTTCAGTTTGCTGACCCGGACCTCGGCGGTGCGGCGGTGGCAGCCGGCGATCAGCCGCCAGTCGTCGGGCTTCAGCTGCCGCCGCAGCCCCTCCCTGATATGGTGTTTGTTGTCGCCGCTCTTGACTTCGCTGGTGAACATGGAGAGCCTCGCCGGCTCATCGTACGGGGCGCCCACATCCAAGTCCGCCGCGCGGATGACGTCGGGATCAAAGTCGATCCGGATGCGCGCCTCGTTGAGCGTCGCCGCGGCGCGGCCCACGTAGAAGGCCGCGGTGGGGTTCGGCTCCCAAGTGATGGTGACGTCGGGGACCATGGTCGTGTGTAACCAGGTGGAACCCTGGGGCTTGCGCTCGTACTTCTCCATCCATTCCACCAGCCGGAACACCTCCACGTGGCCGCCGCCCTCGAGCTGCAGGTTGAGCTCGCGGCCGTGCCGCTTGTTCAGCGGGCCGAGGACGAAGTCGGCGTCCGCGTCCGTGCAGTCCTGCTCGCGCAGGACCAGCGTCTGCCGCTTGGTCAGGAACTCCTCCATCTTGCGCCGCCACATGCGGCTCGTCCGCCGCAGCGCGCGGCGGGTCGACAAGGGGAGCGCCGACTCGACAAACGCGTCGACAAACTCGGGGCTGGTGGTCAGCGCGTTGATGCGCCGCGAGCTGCGGCCGCGCATGTCGCGAGTGCGGTGCGTGGGAAGGGGGGGGGAAGGGGGGAGGGGCGTCGACAGGCGCGCGCGCACGCACAAGTCCAAAAGTAAGTCGACACGACACGACGCAACGCGACTCGACAACGCGACGGTCACCAGTGCGCCCGGTACACGGCGTACACCCACGCGTGCTGAAGCGAGCCGTCTTCCTCCTGCTTCCGCTTCTTGATGTACTTGGCCGCCTTGCGGATCTTCTTGGCGAGCGCGGTCGCCTCCGCCATCCGGCGCTTGCGATCCGCGTAGTACCCCTCCGTGCCGGGCTGCCAGCCGAACAGCGTGTCGGACATGAAGTCCTCGTAGTCGACCATCGCCTTCGGGTCCGCGGCGAACCGCTTGAGCAGCCTGGCCAGCTTCATGAGCTGGCCCGCGCTGAGGTCGGCGTCGCGGCAGTCGTGCGCCCTCTCTTTGGTGGCCTCGCACATGTACGAGTGGACGCGGACGTCCTGGCGAAAGGACGCGACGTGGTACTGCGTCCGAAACACGGGCCAGCCGTCCTTCTTGGGGTGCCGGTCGCCGGTGGCGCGGCTCTGCGCCCCCCACAGCTCCTCGATGAACAGCTCGGCGTCCAGGTGGCCCATGGGCTTGTCGATCGACCGGCTCGCGAGGGCGGGCGGAGGGTGGGCGGGGAGGGGAGGCGCGGAGGGCCACCGCTTGTCGAACGCGCGACCGCTCGACGGGCGCGGAAAAAGAATGGTCATTAATTAGTCAGATTATTAATGACCATTTTTTCTGCCCGTCGGCGCTCTCCCGGCCACGAGCAAAGCGGTCAACAAGTGGTGCGTGGCATTAATTATCAAAGCGACAATTAATAACCTGCACCACTTGTTGACCACTTTGCTCGTGGCCGGGAGAGCGCTTGTCGGGAGAAAAAATGGTCATTAATAATCCGACTAATTAATGACCATTCTTTTTCCGCGCCCGTCGAGCGGTCGCGCGTTC